>Ga0209988_10000964_pt1 | contig 18470 bp, 15 predicted proteins | sample N075metaG_FD_183115 | JGI IMG/M metagenome (GOLD analysis project Ga0209988, IMG submission 183115) | Deep subsurface microbial communities from Kermadec Trench to uncover new lineages of life (NeLLi) - N075 metaG (SPAdes) (version 2) | ecosystem: Environmental > Aquatic > Marine > Ocean trench... | reverse complement strand
CGTTTGGGTCACTGCCGCGTAGGACTCACCGTGACCCGAAAACTTGGAAACGCGGTCGTGCGAAATCGAATCAAGCGAATCTTGCGCGAGATCTATCGCGTGAACCAGCTTTCGTTGACGGGCTCGCTCGATCTCGTCATCAACGCCCACGCGTCGATACGGGATCGAACCCGCCAAGAGATCGAACGGGATGTGGTTCAATGTGTTGCGCGGTTGACCGGCGGAGCAATCCGATGATCCGCGCATGCTTACTCGCGGTCGTTCGTTATTACCGGCGGTTTCTCTCGCCGCTGCTTCCCCTCGCCTGTCGCTTCGAACCGACCTGCTCGCAGTACGCGCTGGATGCTATCGACATGCACGGCGCCTGGAAAGGAGGTTGGTTGACGCTGCGCCGCTTGCTTCGCTGCCAACCTTTTAGCCGTGGCGGGTTCGACCCGGTACCCGTCCCAGAAACCTGCCCTACTGAACACGCCGACGTGTCCCGGACAAACTGCAATGGATGAAAAGAGAGTCCTGATCGCCATCGCCCTGTCGATCCTGATCATGGTCGGCTGGTCCGCGATGTTTCCGAAACCCAAACAGGCGCCGCCCGTGGAACCCGTTACGGTCGAGCCGCAAGCGTTTGGGGGCCTGGCTGCGGAAAGCGCGCCGCCGCGAACGCCACTTGATGCACCGGGGGAATCGACCGTCGTCGGAACGGAAACCGAATTGTACGCTGCTGCGGACGTCGTCGCAGCGCGCAGCGAGCAACGGTTCACCGTCGATAATCAGCACTTCTCCGCCGAGTTCACGAATGCGGGTGGGCGGTTGTTATCCTTCAAGTTGCGCGAGTTCACTTCCGCGGATCAACCGCTCGAGTTGTTGCCCCCGTTCCCGCTCGAGGATCAGGCGTACCTCGCCGTCGATCTCGACGATCGCGAGCTGGCCAAGACGATCAACCGGGCATTGTTCAAGACCAGGCGTGAGACTGTGACGGGTGGCCCGAACGGCGGTGGTGGTCAGCGCATCATCTTCGAGTACTCCGACGGCGCCGGTCTCGAGGTGCGCAAGACCGTCACGATCTGGAACGACGAGTGGATCTGGGACGCGGAACTGGAAGTCGTCGATCGCGGCCGCATCCTCCCCTCCCGCCTGGTGTTGGGCCCCGGGTTCGCGGCTCAGGAAGATCGGGGTTCGCGCACCTACTACTACGGCAACCAGATCCTCTGGTACGACAATACGGGTGTCCACCGCACCGCCGAGCAATGTGGTTTCCTGTTCATGACGACGGCCTGCCGCGATTGGAAGGCGGCGATCCGGAAGGACGCCACGCCACCGCAAAACGTCCTCTCCGGACACATCCGTTGGGCCGGTCTCGAGGACCAGTTCTTCACCGCGCTGGCCATTTCGACCCGGAATGAAACAGAATTGCGCTGGATCACGCGGGAGCTGACGCTCCTTGCGCCCGAGGGCGCGGAGGAAGCGCCCGAACCTAAACCCGAGCCGCAGGTTTCGATTTCGGTGCCCGCGGAAGGCGTCCATTTCTACTTCGGGCCCAAGCAATACAACGAACTCAAGCCGTACGGTATCCATCTCGAGGAAGCGGTCTGGTTCTCGAGCAAGCCTTGGCTCGCCGTGATCGTGCGCACGATGTACCTCGGGCTGCGCTGGCTGTACGCCCATGTGATCGCCAACTGGGGCGTCGCGATCATCCTGGCCACGCTGCTGCTACGGATCGCGCTGTTCCCGCTGAACCAGTTCGCGATGGTGCGGATGCGCAAGACGCAGGCCGAAATGCAACGGATTCAGCCTAAAATAAAGGCGATCCGTTCCAAGTACGCCAAGAAGAAGGACGCCCAAAGCCGGACGAAAATGAACGAAGAGACGATGGCGCTGTACCGCGCGGAGGGGATCAACCCGATGGGCGGCGTGACCGGCTGTCTACCGATGTTCCTGCAGTTCCCGATCCTGATCGGTTTCTATAACATGTTGACCGTCGCCGTGGAGTTGCGAGGTGCGCCGTTCGTTTTTTGGATCGAGGACCTGTCGCAACCCGATCCGTGGAAAGTGATCCCTCTCGCCATGGGTATCACGATGTTCCTGCAACAGAGAATGGCGATGAGCAAGGTGACCGACCCGATGGCCCAGCAGCAGCAGAAGTTCATGATGGCCATGCCGTTCATGTTCACCTTCTTCTGCCTGCAAATGCCCGCCGGCATGGTGCTGTACTGGTTCGTCAACAACCTGCTGGGGATCGGCCAACAGCGGCTGGTCAACCGCCAAGCCGCGCGGTCGACCGCTTGATTGGAGGGAACCGATGTCTACGAATCGCATCTTTGAAGGGAAGGACCTGGCCGAGGCATTGGCCGAGGCCTCGACCCGGCTCAGCATCGCCGAGCCTGACCTGGACTACGAGATCATCGAACAGGGTCGCCGTGGCCTCTTCGGGCTAGGCGCCAAGAGCGTCCAGATCCGAGTGATGCCGCCGATCGACGCCGAAACGCGGGCTGCGGGGCACGGGGAACTCACCGGGCAATTATCGCAGGGAAGGGGCCGCCGCCGATCCGGCCGCGGGAATGACCCAGCGGCTCGCAGGCCGGCCCGGGCCGCCAGGAGAGAGTCGTCCGACGAGCCCGTCGGCGAACGGCCACGGCGGGAACGGGAACCCGCGCCCGAAGCGCCGCAGGAATCGGTCGACCAGGTGCAAGCTTCGATCGAGAAGATGGTCGGTCTCCTGGGCCTGGATCTCGGCGTCCGCGCCAAGGGAGTCGCAGGCGGGACGGAGGTCGAACTCGACGGTCCGGACCGGGAGCTACTCACCGGCGGCGACGCCGAGACGATTGGCGCCTGGCAGTTCCTGCTCAACCGGATGTCCCGCCGGGCCTGGCCCGAAGCCGGTCGCATCCACATCTACTGCAATGGCCACCGGCAAACCCGCGACGAGGATCTGCTCGCGCTGGCGCGTGAAACGGCTGAAAGGGTGCTCCAGGACGGTCGCGCCAAACGGCTGCGTCCGATGAACAGTTACGAGCGCCGGCTCGTGCACATGACCGTGCGCAAAATGCGCGGGGTGGACTCGTGCTCGGAGGGCGAGGGTGCGCTCAAACGGGTGCGGGTGTTCAAGCGCCGCCGCCGCCCCCCACGAGACTAGCGGGAGCAGTCCGGGTGCTACCCTGACGGGTGGTCAAGCCCCATCCGTAGGACGGGACAGGAATGCACGATCTGAGCACCACCGTGGTCGCGGTGGCGACCCCCCCGGGAAAGGGAGGCGTCGGGTGCCTGCGCATCAGCGGCGAGCAGGCCGTGTCGGTCGCTCTAACCCTGTTCGAACCCGCTGGCCAGGGTCCTGAACAGGGTGAAAAACCTTGTTTTGGGCGATTTATGGATCGCGACCATGCCCCCCTTGATCATGGGTTCATGGTCCTCTTTGGCCCCCGGAACTCGTTCACGGGTGAATCGACGGCCGAGCTGTGGACCCACGGAAGCCCTGCCGTGCTGCAAGAGTTGCTCAGCGCCGCGATCGCCGCCGGGGCGGTGGCGGCCGGGCCCGGTGAGTTTACCTACCGGGCTTTGCGTAACGGGAGGATCGACCTGGCGCGTTCCGAGGCGATCAAGGATCTCATCGATGCCCGCACCCGTTACCAGGCCCGGGTCGCCTTCGAGCAGGCCGAGGGGAACCTGTCGCGCCGGATCGCTCCACTGACCGAGGAACTGGAAGAATGGATTGCCCGCGGCGAGGCCGCCGTGGAGTTCGTGGACGAGGCCGAGACGCATCTTCCCGATGGACGTCTCGCGGCCGTGATTGACTCCGTGATCACGAAATGCGACGAATTAGTTGCAGGTTATCGGACCGGCCGCGTGGTCCGCGACGGGGCCCGGCTGGTGCTGGTCGGGCGCCCCAACGTGGGCAAGTCGTTGCTGTTCAACCGGCTGCTCGAAGAGGACCGGGCGATCGTCACCGAGGTTGCCGGGACGACCCGCGACACGCTCGAAGAAGACCTCGTGCTGGACGGGATCCCGGTTCGACTGATCGACACCGCCGGTCTCCGCGAGGTCCGCGACGCCGTTGAACGCGAGGGGGTCAGCCGGGCCAAACGGGCCCTTGAGCAAGCTGATCTGGTGCTGTTCGTGCTCGACGGCTCACGCGAGCTCGACGAGTTGGAACGGGACACCCTGACCCGGGCCGAGACCGAGGCCGGCCGCTGGATCGCCGTGGTCAACAAGAGCGACCTGCCCCAACGCGTCCAGTTGAACGGCACACTGCCGGTGTCGGCCAAGAACGGTGACGGTGTGACGGAATTGCGTGTGGCGCTGCGAGAACGACTGCTCGGCAGTGCTCCCACCGAACACCCGTTGGTCACGAACGGGCGGCACGCGGCGGCCCTCGAACAGGCCCGGGCTACCCTGTCCAAGGCGGCGACCGCGGTCAAGGAGGGTCTCTCGGAGGAGTGGGTGCTCGAGGACCTCAAACAGGCACGCCGCGAGTTGGCGACGGTCACCGGCGAATTCGGCGTCGAAGATCTGTACGATCGGATCTTTTCAACTTTCTGTATCGGCAAGTAAGCGGGACCGGCTCTCATGACGCAACGTAAACCGTTCGACGTGGTGGTGATCGGCGGCGGTCACGCCGGCTGCGAAGCCGCGCTCGCTGCGGCGCGAATCGGCTGTGACACGGCGATGATTACGCTGAAGCAGGACGCCGTCGCCCGGATGTCTTGCAATCCTGCGATCGGTGGCTTGGCCAAGGGCCACCTGGTGCGCGAGATCGACGCGCTGGGCGGGACGATGGGCCGCATTTCCGACGCCTGCGGGATCCAGTTCCGTCTGCTCAACCGCCGTCGTGGTCCCGCCGTACGCGGCCCGCGCGCGCAGCAAGACAACGAGGCGTACCCACGCGCGATGCTCGCCGAAGTCCTCGGCGTCGAGAGCCTCGAATTGATCGAGGATGAGGTGCGTGGGTTGATCATGGCCGGCGGCGGCATCACAGGCGTGCGTCTGAGCAACCACGGCGACCTGCTTGCGAAAAAGGTGGTGTTGACCACCGGGACGTTCCTGCGCGGGCTGATGCACACGGGCTTCGACGCCGTGCCCGGCGGGCGCATCGGCGAGGCGCCCGCCAACGCGTTGTCCGACGAGTTGGCCGCGCTCGGGTTCCGCCTGGGCCGGTTCAAGACCGGGACCCCTCCCCGGCTCGCGCGCGACAGCGTCGATCTTTCGCGCTTCGAGGAACAACCGGGCGACCCCGAGCCGACGTTTTTCAGCGATATGACGCGCGCGACGAAACTGAAACAGGTCAGTTGCCACATCGCCTACACCAACGAGACCGTGCATCGACTGGTCCGCGACAACCTCGACAAGTCGCCGATGTTCCGGGGCGTGATCGACGCCAAGGGGCCGCGCTACTGTCCGTCGCTCGAAGACAAGGTCGTGCGTTTCGCCGACCGCACTTCCCACATGCTCTACATCGAACCCGAAGGTCTCGAATCGAAGCTGCTCTACCTCAATGGTTTCTCGACGTCGCTGCCCGCGGACGTGCAGTTGAAGATGGTCCAGGCCATCGAGGGGCTCGAGAGTTGCGAGATGGTGCGTCCGGGGTACGCGGTGGAGTACGACTACGTCGATCCGACCGAGCTGCGCCCGACGCTCGAGACCCGCCGTGTGCCGGGACTCTACCTGGCGGGCCAGATCAACGGGACGACGGGTTACGAAGAGGCCGCGTCACTGGGCCTGGTCGCCGGCGTCAACGCTGCGCTGGCCGTCCGCGGCGAAAAACCGTTCGTCCTGAAACGGGACGAGGCCTATATCGGTGTGCTGGTGGACGACCTCGTGACGCGTGGGACCAAGGAACCGTATCGCGTGTTCACTTCGCGCGCCGAGTTTCGTTTGATACTCGGGATCGACACCGCCGGCAAGCGTCTGGCGAAACACGGCCGGAGAATCGGCCTGCTCGATCCGGATCGCGCCGATTCCGTCGCTGCACGTTGGCGGTGCATCGACGAAACCGTCGCTGCGCTCGAAGCCGAGCGTTGGCTGCCCGATCGCGAAACGACGGAACGCCTGGCCCGACACGGGATCCGTCTGGAGCATCCGGCGAGTTCCGCGGATCTGTTGCGGCGCCCCGAGGTGCAACCAGATACGCTACAGGGGCTGAGCGTCGTGCTCGAGCGGCTGTCGCCGGACGACCAGCGCGTGGCCGCGGAGACGATCAAGTATTCCGGTTACGTCGAACGACAACGCCGCGAAGCGCAGCGCGTTCAACGCGCGGGCGCACGCAGGATCCCCGATACGTTTCTTTACAAGGGACTCTCCGGTCTGTCGAACGAACTCGTCGAGAAACTCGACCGAGTTCGTCCCGAAACACTGGGACGCGCGTCGCGCGTCGACGGCATGACCCCGGCGGCATTGGCATTGCTTGCGGTGCATCTCGAGCGCCGCGGAGCGGAACTCGAGGCGTGAGCGTCGATCCGTTCGCCGACTTCCATCTCGAGACACGCATCGCCGAGCGTGCGGGTATTGCCGGATTCCGGATCGAGACCGACGCCATCGAAGTCATAGCGAGGCACGCCCGTGCGGTCCTCGAACGCAACAAGGAATTGCAACTCACGACCGTGACCGAACCGGAGGAGTTTCTCGAACGGCACATCGGCGAAAGCCTCGAGGGTGCGGCGCTCGTCGACTTCAGGGCGCGCGGGAGGTTGCTCGACCTGGGCAGCGGGAACGGTTACCCGGCGATTCCGTTGGTCGCAACGCACCGTGGGCTCGAAGCCGTTTGCGTCGAGGCTTCCGCAGGCAAGGCCGCGTTCCTGAACGAAGTGTTCGCGGCGAGTTCGGGGATGGGGCAGGTCTGGAACAAACAGGTCCAACGCCCGAATGACTTTGAAGACATGATATCGATTCGCGTCTTGAGCAGTCGCGCGATGGGAAACTGGGAACGTATCTTTCCGCGCATGGCGCGGATGCTCGCACCGGATGGCATCGCGATGTTGTGGGCGGGCGAAACCGTCGGGGAAATTGCCGCTCGCGATTCATGGCGGCGATTGAATCTGGTCGCCCGGCACGCCCTTCCCCGCCGGCAACGCTCCTGGATCTGGTGCTTCCGCGCCGTTCGCTGACACGGAGTTGGCACGTCACGAGTGAAAGTCATCTTGTCGGATGGCTTCATGACGTGAAGAAATAAGCTACCCATCGTCGAGGACGTCGTCGGGTGCGTTTCCCCTCCACCCAAACCGTGAAGTCCAGGAGTTTATCGAATTGTCGACACCCAAAACGTTATAAACTATTGATTATAAAGTATTTAATGTTTAGGTGTCTCTCGATCGAACTCGACCACACCCTCTCCAATGTTCCACGTGGAACAATCGGGTCCGAGGGCAGGCCCATCGAAAATGTTCCACGTGGAACAATCCCAGCTGTGTTACATTACGCAGCGAGCGAAACCCCTTCCCCACGATCTCGGGTTCCAGGCTCAGTAAAGATGAAAAACATCCACATTTAGAGCTTTCGAGGAATTCCGTGGGAAAAATCATCGCCGTGGTCAATCAGAAAGGCGGTGTCGGCAAGACGACCACTGCGGTCAATCTAGCCGCGGCTCTGGCCATCGCCGAGCGCCCCGTTCTGCTGATCGACGCCGATCCCCAGGCAAATTCGACCCGATCCCTGGGCTTTGCTTCCGACCCCCAACGGGCGTCACTCTACGACGCCCTCACCGAAACGATCGCGCTGGAAGACATAAAACTGGCCAGCCCGGACCTCCCGCATCTCTCGCTGATCCCGGCGGACAGCAACCTAGTCGGGTGTGAGGTCGAGCTGATCGAAGCCGAGGGCCGCGAGTACCGCCTCAAGAACCTACTCGACGCCAACCGCGACCAGTACCGTGAGATTCTGATCGACTGCCCTCCCTCTTTGAACCTACTGACCCTCAACGCGCTCACCGCCGCCGACGGCGTACTGATCCCGGTCCAGTGCGAGTACCTGGCGCTGGAAGGGATTTCGCAGTTGATGGAAACGATCACTCTGGTCCGCGAGGGGCTCAACCCGAACCTGGCGATCGAAGGGGTTGTCATGACGATGTACGACGAGCGGACCAACCTTTCCAAGCAGGTCGTCGACGAGGTTCGGGAAGTGCTCGGCAGCCAGGTCTACCAAACGGTGATCCCGCGAAACATCCGCCTCGGCGAGGCGCCGAGTCACGGAAAGCCGATCTTCCTTTACGACATTCGATCCAAGGGCTCGAAAGCCTATTTCGACCTGGCCAAGGAGTTCGTCAACCATGAAGAGAATGGCATTGGGCAAAGGGTTGCGAAGCCTCATCCCGAAGGCGCCGCCGAAACGGATGCCGGAGCCGTCGAAGGCAAGCGGCAACGATCTGGCACAACTGGACGTCGATCGCATCGTCCCGAACCAGGTGCAACCTCGTAAGGACTTCGACGAAACCGAGTTGCACGAACTCGCCCAGTCCGTGGGTCGCGATGGCGTTCTCCAACCGGTCGTCGTCCGCCCGATCGATGGGGACCACTACGAGCTGATCGCCGGCGAGCGTCGCTGGCGAGCGGCGCAGGCGGCGGGCCTGATGCGTGTTCCGGCCGTGATCATGGAGGTGTCCGACGACCGGATGCTCGAACTGGCGCTGATCGAGAACATCCAGCGCGCCGGACTGAACCCGATCGAGGAAGCAAACGCGTACCAGACGCTGATGCACGACCTCGGTCTGACCCAGGAGGAACTCGCCGAGCGGGTCAGCAAGTCGCGCGCGACGATCGCCAACTTTGTCCGGCTGCTCAACCTGCCCCTCGAGGTGCAGCACTACGTCAAGACCGGCGAGTTGAACGCCGGCCATGCAAAGGTCCTCGCAGGACTGACGCGAACGGACCTCCAGGTGAAACTGGCCCACCAGGTGGCTCGTCGGAACCTGAGCGTCCGGGACACCGAACGCCTGGTCGCCTCCGCGCGGAAGACCGGCTCGGTGGGACCCGTGCCGCGGACCCCCAGGGCGCCCGACCCGAATCTGATCGCCGCTGCCGAGAAGCTCCAACTGGCCGTCGGCACCAAGGTCAAGATCGTGCAGTCGGGGACCAAAGGTGGCGGCCGGATCGAACTCTACGCGTACTCGTCCGAGGAGATGGACCGGCTGTACGATCTGATCTTGAACGCGGCGGAACGAACGGTTTAGAGCAGAAACAAACGCCGCCGATAATATTGTCGGCCGCCGACTGTTTGGTCGGCGCACAAATCAAGACCGATTAGCCCCCGATTCGGATGCTTTGTGTGGCGTAATCCGACACCCCTGTCGCGTTTCTCAACTCTTTATTGATTAGGTTGACGGCCAAGGTTCTTTGGTTCTTGCGGGCGCAAGAAATTCGTCGTCGTGTCGCGATCATGGACACACCCGAGTCGAGCGCTTTCCGGAAAAACGATGGAAAAGACTACAGCTGATACGTTTTTGTGATCTCTCGCCCGAGGAATGAGTATTGCAAAGTCTCTGCTCGCACGTATATTGGGTTGAGGAGATGTCCATGAACCATCGCCAAGAAACCGGCTCCGCCCTCGTGATGGCGATCTTCGTGCTGGCCCTGCTCAGCAGCATGGGCGTTGCCCTGCTCTTTCTCTCCACCAACGAGGTCAAGATGAGCCGGGCCGACACGCGCAGCAAACAGGTCTTCTACCTCGCCGAGGCTGGCATGGAGGCGGGTCGCGCACAGCTGCTCATCCTGAATGGTGCCACATCCTTTTCAGACGACTTGGCGACGTACGCAGGAGCCAACGGGGTTCTCGACTTCGACACGAACGCCGTGCAGGCGACCTACGACACCGACGGCAATGTCACCGGACTGACCGGATACGGCGATGATGTTCCCTTGATCGGCGCGACCGCATTCGCCGGTGGCTGGTACGCTGCCTTCCTGACCAACGACGCGATCAACGGTACCAGCACGAACGACACCAACAACCGGGTGATGATGACCGGCATCGGCCTGGATTCGGAGAAATCGTTCGAAATCGTTCAAGCGGTCATTACACGAAAAGTCATCATCCCTCCGGCGGCCATCATGCTGCTCGGACCGACGCCAAACTTCAGTGGCGGACAGAGCAATCCCAAGCTGTACATTGGCGAGGACTGCAACGGCACCGGCGGCGTGGCCAACCTGTATGCCCCGCTGGTGGGGGTCATCGGCACGACCGCCGAGAGCTTGGTCGAGTCCGGGATCGGCACCGATCCCGCTTACACTTCGGGTCCCTACACCGGGGAAGACACCTTTGCCGACCTGACCGACCCCACGGAGCCGACCTATATCGAGCCGCTCGACTCCGTCTGGACGGATTGTCAGGCCCTGCACGACCTGGTGGAGTCGTTTCGAGTCATCGCCGATGTGGTCTGCCTCGATGGCAACTCGTGCACCTTGCCGCCTTCATCGCCGAGCCGCCTGATTTTCGTCGACGATAACTACAGCCTCAATACCAGCGGTGAGGGCATGCTCCTGGTCACAGGTGATTTCACGGCCAGCGGCGGGATCTCCTGGAACGGGATGATATGGGTCATCGGTAGTGGTGACTACACGAGGAACGGCGGCGGTGGCGGCACGTTCAACGGTTCCATCGTGATCGCGAACATCGCAGGACCCGACAACGTCTACGGGACGGCCGACGATTGCACCGGAGGGGATGGTGGTTTCAGCGCCTCCAGTTTCAATGAGAATGGCGGCGGTAACGGGACGACCACGTATTGCACCGACAACATCTCGAATGCCAGTCCGGCATTCCCCTACAAAATCGTCGAATTTCGCCAGCTTTAAATAGCGGGCGGAGGTTCCACGCCGCCGACTTTTCTGTCGGCTTCCGACATAAATGTCGGGCTTGATTCATCTCCGGGGGGGATCGAGCTAACGGGAGCCTAGGAATTCCGATGCCGACACAACTGTCGGCTGCCGACATAGTCGTCGGCAAACGTCGTTCCATCACTCTTGGGGGGCTGACAAGAACGCCGACAAAACGGTCAGCATCCGGCAGAGATGTCCGCGTGCTAACCATCGTCGGGTCGTGTTGACACCTTTTTCGGGGCTGTGCTACTTTCCGCAATCCTCTTACCACACTACCCGTCAACGTCTTGTCTGCGCGCCTGCGACGCTACCGAGAACGAGGCTTCGGCTCAGTCATGAAAGACCGCAAGCTGGCCGTTCGATACGCCCGGGCTCTCTTCGCCGTTTATCCCGATCCGGCCCGGAACGAGCCGGTTTCACGCTTCCTTATTAACCTCGGAAAAAGCATCAGCGGATCTCGAGAGCTGCGTGATCGTCTGCTCGATCCCGCAGTTCCTCGTTCCAAACGCGCGGCGGTCCTGACCGGGCTCGCGCAACAGGTTGGCCTGCCCCAGGGTGTTTCCAATTTCCTGACCACACTTGTGGACAACAACCGTGTCGCGGCCTTGCCGGCCATCGCCGCCGTCTTCGAGGAGATGCGCGAGAAGGCACTGGGCATCGTTCCCGCGGAAATCACGACCGCAACCCCGCTCGCCCACGATCAACGTCAACGTGCTGAAGATGTGATACAGAAACTGACTGGCCTCAAGGTCCGGCTGACCTGCAAGGTCGAGCGCGGATTGATCGGCGGTGCGATCACGCGAATCGGATCGACGATATACGACGGCAGCCTGCGAACCCGGTTGCGACAACTGCGGCGCCGGATGGCCGAGGAGTAGTTGGATGGAACTCAAGGTCGACGAAATAAGCAAGATCATCCGCCAACGGATCGAGGGCTTCGAAAGCCAGACCGATCTGGCCGAGGTCGGCACGGTCATCTCGGTAGGTGACGGCATTGCCCGCATCCACGGCCTCGAAAAGGCGATGTACCTCGAGTTGCTCGAGCTGCCCCACGGCGTGATGGGCATGGCGCTCAACCTCGAAGAGGACAACGTCGGCGTCGTGCTGATGGGGGCGACCGCCCTGATCAAGGAGGGTGACCAGGTCCGTCGCACCGGTCGCATCATGCAGGTGCCCGCCGGCGAAGCGATGCTCGGCCGCGTCGTCGATGCGCTGGGCGCACCGATCGACGGCAAGGGTCCGATCGAAGCGAGCATGCAGATGAACGTCGAGCGGATCGCACCGGGGGTCGTGGAACGACAGCCCGTCACCGAGCCGCTCCAGACCGGGCTCAAGTCGATCGACAGCATGACGCCGATCGGCCGCGGCCAACGCGAGCTGATCATCGGCGACCGCCAGACCGGCAAAACCGCCATCGCCCTCGACACGATCATCAACCAGAAGGGCGCCGACGTGATCTGCATCTACGTCGCGATCGGTCAAAAACAATCGACCGTCGCCCAGGTGGTCAAGACCCTCGAAGAAAAGGGCGCGATGGACTACACCATCGTCGTCTGCGCCTCGGCCGCTACCCCGGCGCCGTTGCAATACCTCGCCCCGTTTTCGGGCTGCGCGATCGGCGAGTATTTCCAGTTCTACGGCAGCGATGGGCAGCCGGCCAGCGAGACCAACCGTGGCCGGGCCGTCCTGACGGTCTATGACGATCTTTCCAAACACGCCGCGTCGTACCGCGAGATCTCGTTGCTGCTACGCCGTCCTCCCGGTCGCGAAGCCTACCCCGGCGACGTGTTTTTCTTGCATTCGCGTCTGCTCGAGCGCGCTTCGAAACTCTCCGACCGCAACGGCGGCGGTTCGATTACCTCGCTGCCGATCATCGAGACACAAGCCGGCGACATCTCCGCCTACATCCCGACCAATGTGATTTCGATTACCGACGGGCAGATCTTCCTCGAGGCCGACCTGTTCTACTCCGGCGTCCGCCCGGCGATGAACGTCGGTCTGTCGGTCAGCCGTGTAGGCGGAAACGCACAGATCAAGTCCATGAAGCAGATCGCCGGGACGCTGCGCCTAGCCCTGGCCCAGTTCCGTGAACTCGAGGCTTTCTCGCAGTTCGGTTCGGATCTGGACAAATCGACGCAAGCCCAGCTCAAGCGCGGCAGCCGCCTGGTCGAGGTGCTCAAGCAAGGCCAGTACCAGCCGCTGTCGGTCGAGAAGCAGGTGCTCACGCTCTACACCGTGACCAACGGCTACCTCGACGACCTGGATCTTTCGCAGTGCCTGCCTTACGAGGCGGAACTACACAAACACTTCGACGCCTCGCACGCGGAACTGCTGGCGAAACTGGGCACCAAAGCGGGTCTCAGCGACGAGCTGAAGGCCGAGTTGAACACGGTGATGGACGCATTCAAGGAGCAGTTCAAGGCGACCCACGTGGACGCCGTGGCGTAATAAAGGATGGCCAAGACCCAGGACCTCAAGCGGCGGATCCGCTCCGTGCGCAACACGATGCAGCTGACCAAGGCGATGAAGATGGTTTCGGCGGCCAAGTTGCGGCGCGCGCAGGAGCGCATCATGAACGCTCGGCCGTACGCGCATCAGACGCTGGCGGTGTTACGATCGGTAGCGCTGCGCGCCGAGGAGGATGCGCATCCGCTGCTGCAGGCCCGGGTCGGTAAGAAGGCGCACATTATTCTCATCGCCGGCGACAAGGGACTGTGCGGTGCATTCAACTCCCACATTATCCGCACCGCCGAGGAGTACGTCCGCGAGAACCTCGAGAGTCACGAAATCAGCATCACGACGGTGGGTAAGAAAAGTCTCCAGTACTTCGAGCGCCGCGACTGGGAGATCAAGCAAAGCCTGGTCGACATCTTCCGCAACGTGCAATTCAGCCACGCCGAGGAGATCGCGACGGCCGCCATCGAGCGGTTCCTCAGCGGCGAGGTCGACAGCGTCTACGTCGCGTACAATGAGTTCAAGTCGGCGATCCAGGCCAGCCCCATCGTGCATCCACTGCTGCCGATCCAGCGCATCGAGCCGGCTGAGGGTGATATCGCCGAAGACTATATCTACGAACCGTCGGCCGATGCGTTGCTCAAGGCGTTGCTGCCGCACTACGTCCGTCATTTGATTTTCCAGGCGTTGCTCGAATCGGCCGGCGCGGAACATGCTGCGCGGATGACCGCGATGGACAGCGCCACGAACAACGCATCCGAACTGATTGATTCACTCACCCTCACGATGAACCGGGTGAGGCAGGCCTCGATCACCACCGAGATCATCGAAGTGGTGTCCGGCGCCGAAGCATTGAGCTAGCGGAGAGAAGTCATGGGTAAGATCGGGAGAGTCGTTCAGGTCATCGGTCCCGTCGTCGACGTCGAGTTCGACGACGACCACCTTCCTGCTATCTACAACGCGCTCCGCATCACCAACCCCGGCGCCGGAGACGGCGGGTCGGATCTGATCTGCGAGGTTGAGCAGCACCTCGGGGAGAATCGGGTCCGCACCGTTTCGATGGGAGCGACCGATGGGCTGGTCCGCGGTGCGCGAGCCGAGGACACCGGGGGGCCGATCAAGGTGCCCGTCGGCAAGGCGACGCTGGGCCGCGTGCTCAACGTGATCGGTGAGCCTGTGGACCGGCTTGGCGACGTCAACGCCGAGGTGTACTGGCCGATCCACCGCGAACCGCCCTCGTTCGAGGAGCAGAACACCGACGTCGAGATGTTCGAAACCGGTATCAAGGTCATCGACCTGCTCGAGCCGTACCTCAAAGGAGGCAAGACCGGCCTGTTCGGGGGCGCCGGTGTGGGCAAGACAGTGTTGATCATGGAGTTGATCAACAACGTTGCGCTGAAGCACGGTGGTTACTCGGTTTTCGCCGGCGTCGGCGAGCGCACCCGCGAGGGCAACGACCTGTGGCTCGAGTTCCAGGAGACCGGCGTCATCAACCTCAAGGACCTCGAGAAATCCAAGGCCGCATTGATCTACGGTCAGATGACGGAGCCGCCGGGAGCGCGTCTGCGTGTCGCGCTTACGGGTCTGACCGTCGCCGAATACTTCCGTGACGAGATGAACCAGGACGTGCTGCTGTTCATCGATAATATCTTCCGCTTCACGCAGGCCGGTTCCGAGGTGTCGGCGCTACTCGGCCGGATGCCGTCGGCGGTGGGTTACCAGCCCACATTGGCCAGCGAGATGGGCCAGATGCAGGAGCGCATCACCTCGACCAAGAGCGGATCGATCACCTCGGTACAAGCGATCTACGTGCCAGCCGACGACTATACCGACCCGGCACCGGCCACGACCTTCGCCCATCTGGACGCGTCGACCAACCTGTCGCGCCAGATCTCGAACCTCGGGATCTACCCGGCGGTGGATCCGTTGGCTTCGACCTCACGCATCCTGGACCCCAGTGTCGTCGGCGAGGAGCACTACAGCGTGGCCCGCAGCGTGCAGCAGGTGTTGCAGCGCTACAAGGACTTGCAAGACATCATCGCGATCCTTGGCATGGACGAGCTGTCCGAAGACGACAAGCTCACCGTGAGCCGCGCGCGCAAGATCCAACGCTTCCTGTCGCAACCGTTCTACGTGGCGGAGCAATTCACCGGCATGGAGGGGCGCTACGTCAAGGTCGAGGATTCGATCAAGGGCTTCAAGGAAATCGTCGCTGGCAAGCACGACGATATCCCCGAGCAGGCCTTCCTCTACGTCGGTACGATCGAGGAAGCCCTCGAAAAGGCCGACAAACTGGCGGCGGCCTAGCCGGCCCCGGAGCGCTCGAATGGTCGATAAGATCGTGCTTGAAATCGTCACGCCGGATCGCCGAGTGTTGAACCTCGATGTCGACGAGGTCGTGCTTCCCAGCGCGAACGGATCGATGGGCGTGCTGTACGGCCACGCGCCGACACTGTGCGAACTTGACGTCGGCGAGGTCTCCTACCGCAACGGCCAGGATCGACAGTACCTGGCAGTCAGCGGGGGGTTCGCCGAGGTCCTGCGAGACAAGATCAACGTCCTTGCCCGTACGACGGAGGAGGCCGGGGAGATCGATCTCGATCGTGCGCAACGAGCGAAGGCGGCGGCGGAAGCCAATCTAAAGCGTGACGACGCCGAGGCGACTTCTAGCCGCGCCGCGGTCAAACTCAAACGAGCCTTGTGCCGCATCGACGTTCACGCCCGGGCGCGAAACTGACTCGATCGCCGCGCGGGTAACGTATACTCGGCCTATCCGCTGAGGAGTCGCTGATGAGCAACCTTCGTCGTTTCGCTCTCTTGCTTCCATTCGCCGCTGCGGCTTTTTTCCCCTTCGGGTGTTCGAAGGACGTCATCATCGGGGCCGTGATTTCCGAATCCGGTTCAGTCGAGAAATACGGCGGCTATGTGAAGAAAGGGATGGATCTCGCGCTCGAAGAGATCAACGCAAGCGGCGGGGTCAACGGCGGCACGGTCACACTTATTTACAGAGACGACGCCACCAACGCGAACAGGGGGACGCAGGTGACGACCGAGTTGATCGAAGAGGAAGGCATCAACGTGATCATCGGCGCCGTTTCCTCACCGGTCACACTGGCGATCGCGCCGATCTGCGAAAAAGCCGGTGTCGTTCTGCTTTCGCCCACGTCCTCGGCCAACTCGATTTCCGACGCCGGCGATTGGATCTGGCGCAATTATCCCGCCGATCAGATCGAAGGTACGGCGATGGCCAAGTTTGCCAAGGAAGAGGTCGGCGCGGAAAGGGTCGTGATCTTTTCGCTCAAGGGCACCTGGGGCCACGGCCTCAGCGATGTTTTCACCAGTCAGTACGAGGGCCGGTTCCGCAAAGTCGAGAAACGGTTCGAGTTCGACGAGTCGACGATGGACCAGCTCGCAGGCTGGGTCGAAGAGGCCAAGGCCATGGAGCCTGACGCGGTTTACGTCGTGGCCTACGACCGAGAGTTGATCCAACTACTCCAGCTGTTCGACGACGCCGGGCTCGATGCAGTGCTCATGAGCACCGCGGCGGTGACCGCCGACATCGGCAGGCGCGCCGGTGCCAGCGCTGAGAACATGGTTTACCCGCAGATCGTCCTCGACCTCGAGTCGAAGGAACCCGCGGTTGAGCGTTTCATCAGCGCGTATCGGGCGAAGTACGGGGAAGATCCGGAAATTTTCGCCGCGCACGGTTACGATGCGGTCAAGCTGGTGGTCGAAGCGATCCGCACGGCCGGCTCGACGCACCCGCGCAGCATTCGCCAGGGCCTCAGCGGGATCGAGAACTTCGATGGTGCGGCCGGGCGTACTTCGTTCGACTCCAACGGTGACGTGGTGCGCTACCCGCGGATCTTCATTGTTCGTGGCGGGACGCCGATGCCATACGACAAGCTCAAGGATCAGGGCGGATCGCTGTTCGACTAGAACCGGTGTTTTCTCGTCCCCATCTTTCCGTCGTCATCCCTGCGTTCAACGAGCAGGACAGGTTACCCGCCTCCCTGGAGCGGATCGACGCGTACCTCCGCACGCAACGGATCGACGCCGAGATCCTGGTCGTCGACGACGGCTCCACCGATCGCACGGCCGCGCTCGCCGACGAGTTCCTGAAGCGTCGCAGGGGCCGGATCATCAGCCTCGCGGAGAACCGCGGCAAGGGCGCCGCGGTGCGTCGCGGCGTACTCGAGTCACAAGGTCGCTGGGTTCTGATGACCGATGCCGACCTGTCCGCACCGATCGAGGAACACCTCAAACTCGCCGCGATGGCCCGCGACGACGACGTGGACATCGTGATCGCCTCGCGTGGGCTGAAGGATTCGCGGATCGAGGTCCGCCAGGCCTGGGTCCGGCAATCGATGGGGACGATGTTCAACGTGCTGATGCGCGGGATGACCGGGCTGCCGTTCCGCGACACCCAGTGCGGGTTCAAATTGATGGATCGTACGCGCGTGATCCCGTTGTTCGAGAAGATGGTCGTTGATGGCTTTGCGTTCGATATCGAGCTGTTGTACCTGGCGGTTCGGTTCGGGTTGACCGTGCGTGAGATTCCCGTCGTCTGGCGCAACGAGCCGAACTCACGCGTAAACATGTTCATCGACCCGATCAACATGCTCTGGGACGTCGCGCGCGTGCGCTGGCGTTTTCGCACCGGCGCCTACAATCCCTGAGCCCAAGGCCCTTCGTTCGTTCGTCCGGAAAAATATAGCAATGGGGGGCCTGACCCCCTCCGGCCCGCGCTATCCTGCCGGGGCCATGGAAAACGGCCTGGCGCCGTGGCGTCCGTTGCTGGAGGCGCCGTTTTTCGAGACGCTCAAGCGTCGTCTGGAAGACGGCGGAGGGGGCACCTGTGTCTCCGGTCTGGTCGAGGGGGCCCGCGCGCTGGTCTTGACGGTACTGTCGCGCGTCACCTCAAGCAAGATCCTGCTCGTTGTTCCCGAGGATGCGACCCTCCGCTGGCGCCGAGATCTCGCTGCTGCGGCCATCCTGACGGGAGGGGACCCGGAACGTATCGCCACGTTGCCTGCGCTGGACGCCGATCCTTACGGCGGTCTTGCGCCGCACCCGGAAGTCGTTCGTGACCGGGTCCTGGTGCTGCAGCGCCTGGCGCTCGGCGAGGTCGATTTGCTGCTGGTTCCGGCCCGCGCGTTGCTGAATCCGTTGCCGTCGCCCGCGGAATGGAACGCGCGGCTCCGGACGATCCGCGAGAACACC
>Ga0209988_10000962_pt1 | contig 18487 bp, 21 predicted proteins | sample N075metaG_FD_183115 | JGI IMG/M metagenome (GOLD analysis project Ga0209988, IMG submission 183115) | Deep subsurface microbial communities from Kermadec Trench to uncover new lineages of life (NeLLi) - N075 metaG (SPAdes) (version 2) | ecosystem: Environmental > Aquatic > Marine > Ocean trench... | reverse complement strand
CCTGATTGACTCCGCCGACTGAGGCCACATACAGATAGGTGAACTCGACCCCTTCCTTCTCTCCATGCCTCACCAAGAGCGATTGCAGCTGGAGCGTGTTGAACTCCCCCTCTGTGACAATCAGCTTCTCGATGGGAACCTTGGAGTTACCCCTGGGAAACATTTGGTGACCGAACAGCCCGAAGGCTCGATAGGGGTTGTAGGCGACAAAGGCGAAGTTCTTCTCTTTCTCAAAAGGGTTGCGCAGCCGAATGGCGGTGAAGCGGTGCGTGGCATCGGCGTAGTGGAAGGTCAGCCAGCTCTCCCGCTTGGCTATCTTCTCCGCGAAGTCCTGTCTCTTGGACTGGACGAACTGAAGGCTTCGCTGGAGGGACTCGACCTTTTGTATTTGGAGTTTGGATGGCCGGCCACCCTTCCTGGTGTCCTGCATGGCATCATTGAGGGCCTCGGTGAGCTGCTTCAGGACAGGTTCAAAGGCGGGGGATACGTCATATCCTATGGGAACACAGCCTATCGGGGCATCTCGCAGGACTTGTGGGTGGATCTGACGCTTGTTGAGGCAGTAATCGTAGACATTGGGACCTTCCTGCCCCTCCAGGCTGATGAAGTGCTTATGGAAGTCCAGGTAGATGGCTTCCAGTGCGCTGTGGAGACTCCGCTTATAGAACGGATCCGCTTGGTGGGTGGTGATGTAGCGTTCACAATCGAAGTGAAAGCATTTGGCTAAGGTGTCGTCCGCTTTGATCGACATCGTGTGATGCTTGCAGAACGGACATTCGATCCGGGCGCGAGGTTGAGTCTGGATCCCATATTGACTGGCTAGAATTTCTACAACGCTCAACACCCTCTCCTGGCGGTCAGAACAACATGACTTGGGTCTTTTTTATCTTGTACAGCCGACGTCGTTTCGTGGCTGCTTCTCGGAGTGGGTAGTATAGCTCTGGCTTGCCATCTTTTTCCCTGTATCCGTCAACCAATACGTCCACGAAGTCGATAACTGACGCGCTACTCTTTCCTTCCTTGGCCCTGGCGACCCGCCCGATGGCCTGGACGGTTCGGGATCCCCCGGCAATAGGTGTGACAAGGTAAAGGAGATCCCACCCGGGAACGTCTACTCCCTCTCCAACAATGCCAATGGTAGCAATCGTCAGCTTGGTTCCCTTTCTGACTTTCTCCATCCTCTCTCGCCTGTCCTGGGCCTTCAGCTGTCCGTGAAGGAGGACGGGCTTAAATTCGAACAATCGTCGGGCTAGAAGCTCGGCGTGGGCGACCCGATCCGTGAGGATCAGGGCTGACTCGCAATGGGGGATGCTTTCCGTAATCTCCTCGATGATCTCGTTGTTGCGCTCCGCGTTAAAGGCCAAGTTGTTGAGCATGGCGGTCCAATCGCCCTTGTCCCAGAGTGTGTACCTGTAGTTGGTCGTCCGGAACATGAAGGTGGGCCACACAGTACGGCCAGCCTCGATCACTTCCTCCTGGCTGATCTCCGCTGTCTTGCCACCTGTGAACCTCCAGATCAGGAAGGTGTACCCATCCTTCCGCTGCGGAGTGGCGGTGAAAGCGTACTTGTACCGAGCGGGGAACTGATTCAGGACAGTCGACCAGGTCCTGGCAGCTACATGGTGACCCTCGTCGGTGAGGATAGCCCCGAAGTACCCTGTGATCTCGGACAGATCCCGGCGCGCCAGGGTTTGGATCATGGCTACGGTGATCTCCTTGATCTCCCACTTCCCGGAGCCGATCATCCCAGGCGTGACCCCAAGCCAGTCTTTGCAGCGTTGGATGGTCTGGGTGAACAGTTCCTTGGTGTGAACGATGATCATGGCACGAGTCTTGAGTTGTGGGATGGCAGAGAGGAGGATATTCGTTTTCCCGCAGCCGGGGGGTCCAACCAGCGTTCCGCAGGGGTAGTGGAGTAGGTCTTCCAGAGCCTTTTTCTGGTAGCCTTCCAGCTCACCGTTGACCTCCAAACCAAAGTTGCCCCACGGTTCCAGGGTATCGTCCTGAATGTGGAAGACGATATCGTTACGCCGAGAAACGGCAATAACCGCAGGGAGATAGCCGCGAGGAAGCTGTAGCTCCCCTTCTTTCATCGACCACAGTTTTAGGTGTTGGGGAGTGTTTCTGAACCACTTACCGAGTGCCTTGAGTTTCCGGTATTCAGGGTTGTCGAATGTGTTTTCTTCAATGAACTGCTTCTTCAGAATCTCTGGAACTTGAGCCAGAGAGAGATTCGACGTGATCGTGATTTCCATTTAACCCACATAACTAGGCGAAGTGCTGGAAGCCATGGTATCTCGGCCCCCGAACCATTCAGGGTGTTTTGCTCCACCGAACGTGATCCCGAGCAAGCCTCCAGCATCGGCATTATAGTTTTTTAACTTACCAAAAGACCAGCCAAATTATCAGCCCCTCGCCACCTTCTTGAGCGCGCGCGCCGTTAAGCCATCCCGCTTGAGTACCCTGCCCAATGGATCGCTCAATGGATAGTCAACAGGAATCAAGTCCCCTGGTCTCAGGTTCTCCCGATACAACTCCGGTAGCCTCCCTCGGTTCGAGATGTGGCTGTTGCTGGCGTAGTAGATCTCCGGAATCTCCCAGGACTCGATGTGGTTGATGAGCCTCTCCAGGGCTTCCTCCCGCGCCTTCCCTTTATCGTCTGAGCTGGTCTTGTCAGTGATCAGCGGGAACCCCGGTTGGTAGGTGAGATCCATGACGTAATTCATGTTGACCAGCGCGCCTTGTGTTCCAGTGGTTGCTGCGTAAAAGGCAGGATGCTCCCGTTCATAAGAGTCACTCGGATCTTCCTCGTTAAGCCCATCGACTGGCTCTGCGATCCACTGGCCCACGTTGACCGGGACGTTGATGGACTTCTTCCAGCCCGTCCAGAAGAAGAAGTAGTCACCTAGCTTCGTTTCTTGGGTGAAGCGATTTGGTGTCCTGGTATTCCTAACACTCCCTGAATGTGCAATCTCTAACATTCCCCCTGCCCCTACCACGGCCCCAAAGAACCCAAAGAATTTCCTTCTATTCATTCCCTCTCCTTCACGGTGATGCTGGCTTCAAGTGCGTATTCAGGCAGCTTGGAAGCGGTTTTGAAAGCCTGGGTCTTGGACGAGTAGGCTTCCGAGTGCATGAAGATCTGGCTGTTGGCTCCGACCAGGTGAATCCTCCACTTCTTCGCTTTGTCTCTGAACAGCCCGATCCTGGGTGCGGTTGAGGGTCCGGCTTCCTCCTCGTTCTCCAGGTTCGGACACGCTGCCAGGATCTCACGCGCACGTTTGGCAGCACGTCGAGCATTGGATTGGCTATAGCCCTCGCTGGTCATAATGATCCTGCCATTGGGAGTGAGTAGATGAAACCGCCACTCCTCTCTCTTATCAATGAACAACTCGAACCTGACCTTACTGACCATTGGCCTGACCTTGCACTGTCCGATATAGAAGTACACCCCAAGCGGATCCTCGTGCTGCCACATCAGGCCAAGCTCGTCCAGGATCTTCTTGTGTCGGTCAGGTGGGATGGTCATTACTTTGGGCATTCCGGTCCCGAAGATGGCATGGACTGAGTTCTGAAGCTTCTCAAACTCTTTGAACATGGATTCCCTCTTTACTGTGAGCATGCAGGACGTGGTTTGCAAGATCTTTTCTGCCACTATTGCGTGCAGCTTTTAAATCAATAAGTGTGACCGGAGATAGTTTATTCTTGGCTTCTTCTTCATCTTGAGCCACGACCGCCACAAGGTATTCCATGGGATGCTCTAGGCCGTGAGTCAGGCCAACCCACCAGTACCAATAGAGAACTCCTGAGACCCTGCCATAAGCCCTTTTGAAAGCCTCTTCCCTGGTAGCCAAGCGCTTTGTCCATCTCTTAGTTGCGTAATCCGCTCCGAATCCCCAACCGATAGCCCCGCCCATGAAGGCGACGACCAGTAAAACGAAAGAGGCCTGTACCCAAGTCCACATTGATATATCCCACATTACTGCTTCCTCCTCTGCCCTACAGCCAACAGTCTATTCCTCAACCGTGACTCGATCATATTCAGTTCATCCACCTTACCCCCCAGGACTTTCCCCGGCTTGCGGGTGATCTTTCGTCTGCTCTTGGGCAGCAGATTCTTGAGCGCGTTCCACTCAGCCCAATGAGTCTTTCCACACTCGGCGCACTCAACCGAGTGGCTGGCGTTGATCACCTGGGTCGGCCCCCCGCAGCGACAGCAGTTGCGGGTGACTCCCACCTTGTAGTCATTGACCACGGTGAAGGGCAATCCCGACAGGGCCATCTTGTACTGAAGATCGTCCAGCAGTTTGGCGAAGCAGTAGTTCGCCATGCGGTAGTTCCTGGCCTTCTCCGGAGGGCTTTTGCCCTTGGTGAACTTGTCCCTCACGCGATTGTGTCGTCCGACTGTAATCACAGGGTTGGTTCCCTCCACAGCCACATAGATCCAGTCGCAGACCTGGGCGGTCACCGTATGGATGATCCAGTTGGAGAATCGTCGCTCCCTGGCCCCGATCTGCTTAATCTTCTGGAGTTTCTTCTTCTCTCCCAGGGCCTTGCGTAGATTCCTCCACTTCCTTTTCAATGCCCAATAGCTCTGGCCCCGCACGGTCATGTAGCGATAGGAGTTGTCGGCGTACACCACCAGGACGGAGACCAGCTTGCGCTGGCCTGTGTGGATGGTCACCAGGGATCTGCCTACTCCCTTCTTCGGCTGCAGGGTGGGCAAGCGGCAAGCGATAGCTGCGAACCACTTGGACTTCCTGCGGAAGATCTCAACCTCACCAATTTTGAATGCCTTCTCGAGTACGAGTTTTTGCCGAGGACCGCAGCGGAACTCACAGTCGATGATGTGGTCGTGACGGAGCCGGACTCGGAGGCGAAACTCCCCTGTACCATCTACAGGCAGGATCTCGACAGCCCGATCCCGCGCACAGCAGCGGGGCTTGTCGGTGACCGAGGGAAGACCCCGCTTTCTGTTCTTCCAGAGGGCTATGAATGATTTCCAGTTGGCTGCGATCTCCTGGGATGCAGAATCCTTCAGATGGGAAGGGATGGACGGGAGCATGACCTCTCGGGCGAGAGAAGCGGTAGGATCATCGAACTCGCCTTCCGTTTCCTTGGCGGCTATGACGTTCTCGGTCCCACGGACGAGGCAATCTTTGTAGAGGTCGCACCAAAGGAGCAGCTCTCTCTCAATGTCCTTGGTGACGAGGAGTTTGACTTTGGCGGCGACGGTTTGCTCGGTAATTTGGTCCTGTTTCACGACTATCACACCACTATTCTTCTAACATTCTCCCTAAAAGATTGAAGCCCCTAACAGTCCCCAAAAAAGGGGATGGGGAGTGTGTGACCCGGACCTTTTGGGTCCTATCACCCTCCCCATCGAGCGCTGTGTTAGGCAGCGCGGACGGTTAGCGAACTTGAGCGCACACCGCCTCACTATCTGGTAGCGGGGGCGGGATTCGAACCCGCGACCTCAAGGTTATGAGCCTTGCGAGCTACCGGGCTGCTCTACCCCGCGTTAAAGAACCCCCCCCACCTTTTTGGAAATCAAAATTAAACATTTTCCGGGGGGTCTCCTAATGGACTTGAGTTTCCGACTTGATCATTTTGTCTTGTTCAACCAGGTCGACCGCTTTTTCTAGCATCCACAATACACCTTGCTTATTGCCTGGGTCCATGTGTAAAACCTCGATGGTCACCCCATGCCCTAGATCCTTGCCTTCAAGACCGATCAGCTTCCAAGTTTGGATCTCCAAAGTAGGGTTCTGAATGTTTCGGTCGATGTTACCGACACCAGCACAATAGGGGCAAGGCTTGTGCAGTATGTCGTCTATCTTCAGTTCCCCTGCCCCCCGGCAGAAGTTGCAGACGATCATGGGACCGCCCGTTCTGCGTTGCTCCTGCTCCAGAATTTCCTGGATCTGTTTGGCGACCGCGCGGAGCTCCTTCACGGCAGAGAGTAGGGTGTCTACGATCTTCGTCTTCATTAAACAGCAAGTTTCTTCTGCTTCGAGGTCTTCGCTGTCTTCTTCGGGGCCTTTTGCTTGGCCTTGGCAGCAGCAGCTTTGATCTCCTTTTCGATCTGCACCGCGTCGATGCCGTATATAGTACACGCATCCTTGAAGGTGTCCTCAAGTTTGCCCTGGTAATCTCGGTATCCCCCACGGCTCACCACCAACTCAACAATGACACTCCTCACTTCGGCTCCCGAGGCTGCTTCCAGATGCTTGAGCAGAAACTTACTCCATTCCATGTTCCATGCGTCCTTGGCCTTGACGTAGGGGATCTCTCGACGCTTGATGAGTTCCTGGACGGTGTCGCTGTTGTGCAGATTCCGGACCATTGATTCAGCCAGGAACAGCCAGAACTTGTCGGTGACGGTGAGGCTCCTGGCCTTGGCAGCGATTTGATTGAGGCTTTCGTTGAACACAGCTTTCTGGAACTTCCTTTTCTGTGCATCCTTCTTATCCTCGGCCTTCTGTTTTGCTCTCTGGCCCCCTGCTTCCCGCGCCCACTTGAACTTCTTAGCCAGGACCGCGTCGGCTTCCTTCTGATTCACGGTAGGGAGCAGACCTTTCTCGGTTTGAATGAGCGTGATGGGAGGACATTCTTTGCCAAGCAACTGCTGATAGGTCCGGTACTTACTATCCTGGTAGTTCGATTTCTCCAGAGGGACCAAGGGTGAGTTGTGCTTCAGTTGGCCGTACTCCACGTGCTTCTTGGCTTCCTTGCCCGTCAGAACTTCCTTGCCCTGGGCTTTGGCTTTCTGGATCACGATCAGCTGATTGGCTTCCTTTTTAGATCGGAAGCACTCCGGGTCAGTACAAACGTCTGTACTAATGCCCGGGTAGAGGTCCTGTTGGTTCCCGGTGCGCTTGGGACAGGTCGTACAGGGTCCAGCCTTGGGAACCAGCTTGGCATCTTTCCTGTCGAAGCCAGAACCCTTGAGTCGGACCATGTAGTGTTCCTCGATGTGGTCCTTGGCTTCCCGGTAGGTCATGGCATGGCCCCGCCAGTCCTTCTGGAGGATCTTTTTCAGGGCTGACTCCTGTTGCTTGTCGTCGGGGATTCGCGCGATCAGCAGCCCTGTGGAGGCTGAGATCTCCCCCTTTTCCAAAGCCTTCTGACCCTTCTTGCAGAGGCTGACCAGCTTCAGCCGACCATAGATGTAGGCCCGACTCTTGTGGATCTTCCCGGCCAGTTCCTCAGCCTTGTACTTGAACTTGTCGAGCATGACCTTGTAGCCCCTGGCCTCCTCGATCTCGGAGAGATCCTGACGCTGAAGATTCTCGATCAGCCGAAGCTCAAAGGCTTCCTGGTCCGTCAGATCCCTGGAGATCGTGGGGATGGTTTCGGCCTTGGCTTCCTGGCTGGCCCGGAACCGACGCTCCCCGGCGACCAACTCAAACTTATCGCCATCGGGTCGAACCAGGATCGGTTGCATCACTCCGTAAGTCTTGATGCTCTCGGCCAGCTCGGTCATCATTTCCGGATCGAAGTACTTGCGGGGGTTGGTTTTGGAGAGGTTGATGCTCTCCAACGGAAGGTTGATTACATTGTTTCCCATTTCCCTATCCTTTCATTTTCAGATGAGTCTAACATTCCCCTGGTGAACCATTCACCATTAAAGTAATTTAATCATATCCCCCTGTCATGTCAGATAAGACTCGCAGCTTTCAGGGCATCTCGCTGGTACTCGGTGACGGTCTCCGCGTTGGGATCTTCGATGGCTTCACCGATCTTGGTCAGCACCAGGGCATCAGCCAGGTCGTCGGAGTCCAGGTCGATCTTCCACCGCTTGAGGCACTCCTTGGGAACCATGCTCTTGCTCCCCACGCTGCCCAGGAATCGCTTCAAGGTGGTGGGTGAGACCAGGGTGTAGGGAATGTGCCTCTTTCTGAGGGCGAACCGGACGATCCCCCCGATCTCACAGAGGATGGACTTGCCTCGGCCGATGGCTCCAAAGGCGTAGTCTTCCATAATGATCTCGTCTGCGTGATCGGCAAAGTACTCGATCCGATCAACGATCTTCACCCACTTTTCTTCTCTCGCAGGACCGGGTTTCTTCTTGGTGGGCCGGGGGAAGTCAATAAGGAAGAAGCTATAGCCCTTCTTATTAATGAAGGTATCGCCCACCGCTTCGTGATGGATGCACAGACCAGTGGAGTTGAGCGAGAGATCAATACCTAATATGTGTGTCTGTGTCACGCCTAACCTCCTAACATTCCCCAACTCATAGCGGTGTGACGCTTGAGATTCCCTCCTCGTTCCTCACCATGTAGAACTGCACCCATTTCACAGGGGGCTTCTTGAACTCCTCCTCCGGGACCATCAGGGTCCAGAAGATGAAGCTCTGATCCAGTTTGGCTTCCTTGATCATATCCAGCAGGATCGTCCTGAAGGGTGGGGTCAGGATCTCGGCGTTGTCCACGCAGATGAAGTTCATCTTGGACCACTTCGCCAGCGAGATCTGCAAGGCCACGCCCAGGCGAAACCTCTCTGACCGAGACAGGGCTGCAACGGATCGGTTCCTGGCCTTGATCAGCCAGGGATCCACTTGAATGTCCAACTCGAAACCGAACAACGTCAGGTGTTCGTTGACCGCATCCTGGAAGGCGGTAACCTTGTCGTGGATCAGCTGCAACCGAACCCCCTTGGGACCGAAGAACTCGACCAGGGATTCCAGCTGTCCGGACTTGATTTCCAGTTCCTTCATGCGCTCGGCTACCTTGTCCACCAGCTCCCGGCGCAGCTTCCATTGGTTAGCCTTCTCCAGGACACTACGACCCACCTTGATTCTCTCCGCAAGTTCAGCCTCCCACTTCTCCAGCTTGACCACTTCCGGGTTCTCTGTCGTGTCCTCCTCGGCCTCCAACTCCTTCACCTTCGCTTCAACCGCTTTCAGCTTCTCCTTATTGCTGTTGTAACTCTTGGTCGTTTTCCGAAAGACTTCAGCCTCTGCTTCGACTTGAGCGGGAGAAGTGTAGTCAGTATCCAGCTTCATCATTTTCTCTTTGAGGTCATGGGCTTCCCCCTGGCGCGTTCTCTCCAGGTCCGTCTGTTCTACCACAGCGGCCTGGATCTGCTTCACCTGGGCAGGGCATTTGAAAGTGGCGCCAATGCAGGAACCGTCGAAGTGTTCCAGTAGAACCTTGGCCTGGGAGTGCTGTGTCATGTGAGCCAGGGCGTAGGTACGGGCGCGCTCCAGCTCGTCGTGCTTCTTCTTGTGTGCGACCTCGGCCTTCTTTGCCTTGTTCAACTTGGAGGTCAGCTCCTTGGCTGCTTCTTTGGTGGGCTTGGGGTTGTTCTCAAACCAGTTGGTCAGTGTCGTGACCTCCCCTCGGTGCCACTCCAGATCGGCAGCAATAGCTCCTTTCCCGTGTCCAATCAGCTCTGCTGTCTCGGCAATCGCTTTCTTCTCCTGAGCCGCCAGCTTTTCGAGCTGCTCCTCGATCTTGGCGATAGGGGGTTCCTCACCCTCCGGAGGTTCCGGGGCCTTGGTCAGCTTGATCTCCCGGTTCACATCAGTGCGCTCTCGGTACACCTTCTCGTAGGCAGCATCCAGGACCGGGATCGACTCGAACTTGTAGCCGGCCAGGAACTCCATAGCATCGGGATCCCCTTCGAATAGTTCAAGGATCGCTTCATGTTTGACCTCGACCCCGATGATGTTCAAGATCGCTTCCTTCTGTGCCTTGGAATCCCACAGGAAGAAGTCAGTTGTGTTGAGGCAAGCCGATATGATTTCCGGCCGGAAAGGGAGATCGACCACCTCACTGGACTCCCCTTTCTTATTGATCCACTCGACATAACGATTGGTCAGGGCCACTCCCCTCTCGGCTATGCCCAGATCCGTTTCGACACGGACCTGGAACCGCTTGGCATTGTCCAGGTCGTGGATCAGATCCCTGACGTTGTCATTACGCTTGCGGAAACTCTCACACTGACCGACCAGGGCGTACTCGATGGCCTTTTTGATTGAGCTCTTTCCCGCGTTCAACGCACCCAGAAACAGGTGAATCTTGGGGGTCTTCTTGAACTCCAAGTAGGTCTTTCGGTGACTGGTAAAATTGTCCAGCGATAAAGCATTGATCAGCATAATCTCCCCTCCTAACATTCCCCACTGTTCTTACCAACTCAATGAATTGACTAACATTCCCCAAGCTCTAGGTCGGAAGCCTTCTGTAGCTCCACGCTTCGAAGCGTTTGATGGACAGCTCTATGTTTTCAACGCCTTCCTTGTTCCCTATCGCCAGCATGAGATCCCGGTAGACCCTCAAGGCGTGGGTCGCCAGAATGTCCTGCGCCCTGAAGACGACGATGGGCTCGTTGTTGTCGTTGATCCTGTCAATCTGAATCTCTCCGTACTTCACATCTTGTGCCATTACTCTTCCCCTTCCTTTTCCAACAGGAAAATTGTGACATCTTCAGGCCCGCGGTCTGTTTGACGACGCTCAAGCCATTTATCCGCAATTTTCCACCCTTTCTTCTCATCCAGCAAAGCTTTCACTTCACTAATTCCGGCTGCTACTTTCTGCATTAGTCCTCCTCCTTTGATGGTTTCTTTTTGAACTCGAACTCACTATGAGATCGGTTCTCGGATACTTCCTGGAGATCTCTCTCAAACTCCGGGTATCTCCGGAAGGTTTTCATCAAGGCTTGTTTGCTTGGGGCCAGGCCGTTGAGTGGATCCAGTCCGTACTGCTCGTTGAGTTTCATCAGCGCAGCCTTGTCGTACTTCCACTTCTCGATCAAGTGGAAATCCAGGACCTCCTCTTCCAGTTCGATCGGAGTATCCTCTTTGGAAGCAAAGTGCTTGAGCGCAGTCATCATTGTGGCAGCTCGTTTCTTCATGGTGAAGGCTATCCCTGCCATGTCCTTGGCATCGTCGTACTTCTTGACCTGGACGATAGCCTTCCCATCCAAACCCGCGTCCACCAGGGGGCATTGGAGCTGACAGTAGTTGCAAGTGCTGTGACCGCCCATGGCCGGGAAGTGATTGGTTTCGATGGCCTCGAGTAAATAGCTCTCCCACCCCTCAATCTGTGGCTGGACGGAGATCTCCAGCTCGTCTTTGCTGAAGCTCCGGTCCCGGATCACCCCGAACCTCACGAAGTCCAGGTGGAAGTTGATCTCAGTCAGGTGGGGGAACACCTTGGAGAGCAGCCAAGGGTAGTAGAAGGTTTGGATGGTTTCAACATCGAACACAGCGCGATTGGTTTTGTAATCGTAAATATCCGCGACCTCACCCACCATCTCTACGCGATCCAGAGTGCCAGAGTAGGGGCTGTATTTGATGGGCGTGTCCGGTGGAACGGGCTTGTAGTCCCAATTCAGGAGAATGTTGAACTCCGTGGCATAGATCCGCTCCGGGTAGAAGATAGACCGTTCGCACCAACGGTTGATGATGCTCTGGCAATCCGGGTAAGCCTTGGCAATCTCCTCGGCCTTGGCGTAGTGGGTGAACTGACCAGTTTCTACAAGGTGGTCCACATATTCTTTTGCGGCCGCGTGAAAGTGAGTTCCTCGAACAGAGGCTTCCGAGTCGCCCTTCCGGATCCCCTTGATGTGGTGCTGCTGGTAATGGTACAGACAACGAGCGTCGGTGAGAGAAGACTGTCGTATGCGTACTGGTAGTTCTAGCTCTACTCGCTTTGCCACTTGGTCAAAAATCCCATCCCGATTGCTTTGTGGGCGGCGGTTCGTCCTCGGGGGGTGGTGCTTCTTCTTCTTCCGGTGGGTCCTCATGACCCTGCTCTTCTTCCGGTGCTGTCGGCTCCGGAGCAGCCTCCTTCTTCTCTGGCTTCAGCTTCTTGATCTCGTCGGACAGCTCCTTCATCAACCAATCGGGGTTGGTGATTCCCTGCTCCAGCCATGCGGTGACCTGCTTCTGGCTCGGCTTCAGCTTCCGAGTAGCCTTGAGGACGTTGTTCAGGAACTTCGTCGCAGCCTCCAGGTCCCCTCCGTAGTGGTGCAGCAGCGCATCCTTCTTCGCCTTGGTCAGCTTCATTCGCTTCACCAGCTTGTCCAACGCGACAATTTCTTTGACCTCAACCTTGGCTGGCGCGGCTTCCTCTGGGGCCTCGGTTTCCGGGTAGAACTCAGGCTGTATGACCTTCGCATCCTCTTCTTCGGTGAGAGTCACAACGCCGGGATGCTCCCTCGTAACGCCTGTGCCAAGGGATCTAACCTTTCTCTCCGCAGCGGCCGCTAAAAAGTCCAACTCATAGGACTGTTCCAGCATTTCCTGGAGCATCTTCTCATGATCGCTGGCCCGGAACTCAACGTGCGCAAAGAAAGCATTGGATGTTTTGACCTTTCCCTCCGAGTCTTGATACCTCGTCTGCCCAGGCTTGAGAACCAGTCGCAATTTCAGTCCTGCCAAACGGCCCCGCGTGATGTTGGCTATCCCCGTAAGACCGCTGAAGATCCTCCGGATGGACTCATAAGATGTGGTGTTGAACACAGATACCGCGCCCACGACTCGCTGCTCCGGAATCATGAACCGGAGCTGGCCGTGGGGCTTGCACAGCTTCTTCTTTAACTCAGGACACCCATCATCCCCACAAGGCGTCCAGGGTGCGGACCTCTTGTCTTTGTATTCTTCCAGGAGTTTCTTATCCTTGATCTCAGAGAGAACACGCTCCGCTTGCACCCCATCACCGTGGCATTTCCTCTCGGAAGATCCCCACCATGCGTAGCTGGTGGCAAAGATCTGTTCGATATCGTCACTGACAAACTGGATGTTGAAGGACCGGACGGGTGTACCCTCGTCAGCCCCTTCCCCTTCCTGCTTCTGTTTCAAGCTGAGATCCAGCTGGTCGTCCACGATCCAGTCGCCGCTCGGGTCCTTGGTTTGGAAGCGGAAGTGATCCAGTTTCTTGGGATAGTTGCGGCCTTCGGTGGGCGGTTCACCTATCGAGACTTTGGTGATGACCGTCAGCTTCTCGATGGGTACTAGGTCGCGGGTGTGGGTGAGTCCGATAATCATTCTTACTCTCCATTCAGTGAGTTGAGTGTTTTGTCCAAGTTCTTCTGCGTGGCTTTCGCCAGCTCGATCTTCTCCCGGAGGGCCAGACGATCAATAGCTGTGATCAGCTTTTTGACGGCAGCGGAGTCGAGATCCTTGCCGTCCTGGGCGCGGTTCAGGAGATAGGAATAGTGCGTGGCGTGGAGTCCTGCTTCCTTCGCCAGCTCCCCTTTTTTGACCTTGAGTTCGATCCGAGCATTTTCGATTGCCTGGATGATTTCCAGTGAGTTCATCTCTATCTCCTTTATTGTAATTCAAGAACTTTAATGTCGCAATTAAAGTTTTTTAACGTCCGCGTGGGGGTATCACGAAGCTTACCTCTTTCAGTTCCAGCAACTCCCATCTGTCTTTCGCCTGGAGCAGCTCTCCCTCCTCTACAATCTCTCCATCGTGAGTGACCTGATAGAAGTATTGCACCTTCAGCCCGCTCACTTCCTTTGCTTTCTGGATCTTTTGAGGCACGGATTTAGGTGTGATGGCCTGGACTTTCTCTATCGTCGGCGGGGCTTTCGCTTTCGGGAATTTGTTGTTGAACTCTTCCTGGCTACCGTCGTAGGAGAAGACGACCTCTTTGGGGTTAGCTCCCACAGCAATCGTTGAAGGCTTCTTTCTTGTGAGAGCGTTTCCTTTTAGTGCGGCCTCGAACTGATCGTCGGTGACGGTTATGAAGGCATCTTTTGTGTTGACGTTTTTCACGGCAATTTTTCGCAGGGGCAGACCTGCCTGATCACTTTATGGAGATAGTTTCCTTTCGAGGGGGAATCCATGAAGGCTGTAAAGACGGTGGGATCCACGTTCTCATATTTGTAGCGAGAACCGTTAATGAACTCCACAACCATGGCGTTCACTTCAGGATCGTACTGCACATTCAGGATATGGCCCGAGGCAATAGGTATCTTTTTGAGAACCTTCTCCGGTTGCTCTGGCAGGGTCTCTGGAGGAGGAGGCTCATCCTTCCGCACGTCTTGTTGCTGTGAATCCGGTGGCTCAAGTGGCCTCGTATTGTCGGGCATGAAAATAATTTAACACCGAAGGCGGGCTACCTCAAGATAATCCGAAGCAATCTCTGCTCAGGACTCCGCAGGATCTTCTGGGTTGGGGATGTCTGCCGGTGGTCCCTCCGTTGCCGGTTGCCCGGACGGTGGGAGATGGGAGTGGTGTCTGATCGTGGACCAGTCCAGGGGTTTCCCGTGCTCCTCCTGGTAGAGGTCATCAACTGCCTTTGCTGCATCAAGGATGAAACTGGTGGTGTCCAGGACCTCACCCCCTGCTGCATTGGTGACGTGACCCTTGGCAATGTTCAACCCTGCCTGTAATAGGATCAGCAAAAATGGATTCATGGGGACCCCCTTTGGAAAAATGAGGTGATGGTTTTGTCAAGATCCAACAACAGGTCAGACAGTTCCTCCCCCGTCATTCCCTCACCGTCCATCCCAATCACCAGGGCATATTTTTCAAATGCCGTGAGTGCCAGTTCATGGGCATCAATCAGACCGTTGATGATGGGACGCATGAACTCAGGGAGGGTCCCTGCCTCATTGCTATTCTCTGCCTCTGTGATCAACCGTTCTGAAACCTTCAAGGCGTTGTATGCCTTTTCCTCCAGGGGAGTCCTGGCATTGGGACGGTAGATGGTGAGGGGATTCCTCCCGGCACACCCCATCAACAAAATCAGAATCAGGATGACGGGCATGGCACCGAAAATTGGAGGGACAATGTATAATCTGGGTTCTCTCATGATTCAACTCCAGTGGTTTTCGTCATAGTACAGGCGTCTGTACTCGATCACAACTCTCATGGCTCCTTGGTCCCATAGCGAAGGGCTTCCTCGACGTTGGGCCGCTGCACCTTGGGGCTGGAGAAGCTACTGATCAGAAGGATTTCGCGCTTGTTCTGGCGCCTGGATGCAGCAACGTGGACCCAGGCCGGCTGACCGAAGTCGGGGCCGAACTCGTGGATGAGCTGGTCGATATCGAATCCTTCCAACTTCAGACAGATGATGGCGAACAGATAGAAGTTGGCGTTGACTCCGCTGCGGACCTCAAAGCCCGTCTTCTCCCGGATCTGCTCCTCGATCCTCCAACGCATTAGAGCTGTGTCCGGATCACTGAGGAAGTTCCGGGACACCCCCAGGTCTCCGGCCTCACCGATAAGGTGCTGCGAGGTTGGTGTGCTGCCTACAGCATCATTCACCGGGGGAGATCGGTAGCCACTGGACACACTGATCGGATAGGAGAGAGCGTTGCGAACAGGTTGGATGGCGGTCTCGACCAGGTACTCCAGGCTCTCCACGACCTTGTCGGAGGGATTGAACTGCTCCTCCATCCACTCATCGTTCCGCTCTGCCGTTTGAGATCGGAGGAACTCGTGCAGCGTGAAGTGAGAAGAGAGGTTGCGGTTACCAATCACTCCAGCTCGCACTGGCCGAGGATATCTTCGCTGTCCTCGTCTACTTCAGCCGTTCCGTTGTAGGTCCAGGTCGTAGGGGCCGGGTCCAACTCTTCGGGACACCATACTACCGAGCCACCGTCGTCGTTCGTGTAGACGTGGACGGTGACGAGTACTGCGGGTGCAGCCGGAGGCGCTGGATCTGCCGGGGCAGCTGGCCCTCCATTACAGGCGGAAAAAACAGTTAGAGCCATCACTAAAATTAGCTTGTTGACTAAATTCATGATCCCTCCTTAGTCGTTGTCTTTTTCGGTCTCGACCTGGACAGGCTCCAAAGCTACGTCGATTTCGTTACCTGAAGCCTCCAGTGCCTCGCCAGCCCTTTTACTCAGGCGTATCAAAATATCAGGGTTGTTACCCCGGAAGGACCGCTCCTCGATCGTGACCTTCACCCGTATGTCGCCAGGGTCGGTGTAATTGGTGACCCAGACTTCCTGGCCTGGACGGAATCTCAAGGCTTGCGACTTGGTATTGATCGCCGCGCTCAGCTCGTCCCCTGTGGTACGAAGTGTCGCTATTCCGGTCAGCATCTTGAGGTAGGTCAGGTCTTGCTGGATCTGCGCGAGCTGCGCCTCCTCCGAGATATTGTGAGCGTTCATGGCTAGCGTCATCGTGGCAATGTTGGCAGCGTTCTCCACTGACCTACCCACAGATTGCCAAATGTCACTACCCCAGGCGAAGGCTGCACCCCCGCTGCCGCTGCCGACAAGCAGCCAAATGATAACTCTCAAGCTCATGTTTTCCACGACCTTGGTTTTGAAGCTTTTGTGGTTGTGGTCATTCATACAAACCTCCTTATCTGGGGGTTGGCGGTATTTGACCTGGTGGTGCGGGGAACCTCGCTCGGATTGGAGTTGCTTGGTACCTTTCAATGAGCCGTCTTTGCTGCAACCGTCTAATTTGTTCCTCAATCTCCTCTTTATCTTCCGTAGTTGCATCTGGGTGGTGCTTGTCGACCTGAAGCAAAGTAATTCTCACCGTTGTGTTGTCGATCAGGGCTGCGACTTCATCTCTTGGAATACCTAAAGCCAGAGCTGTGGCAAAGATGGAGTCAGGGTCATTCAGAATCGTGTTGGCTCTAATGTACTCTGCGGTCACTAGTCGGCTCTTGGTGGGTGTATCCATGGCCGCGATCTCTGTTTCATAAACCTCTATTTCCCACCCAGTCATCGGGACTTTAGGATGGTCGAGAGCTTCCCGGGCGACGCCCACCTTGATCTGTCTGGTTGTCTCAAGCTGTTTATAATCAGTGATGCGGCGTTCCAGTAAATTCAACACCTGCATAGCCTTCTCAGCGTCATTCAGTTGTAGACGATACCTGCGACGCTCCGGTGTTTCGGGCCATTGGTACCTAGCACTAAACCTCTGTTGTTCATCTTCTGACTTTTCTCCCAATGCGTAGGCTTTGACTTTACCGTTCTCGTAGGTTTTGTTCACCCGCGCCCATTCTTCATAAAAGTCATCAACGGTCTTAGATCGTCCCGCTTTCTTGCCTCCGCGTCTTGTCATAAAGAATAGCCAACTGGCAACGGGAAGTGACTCATCGTTGGGACCCATGAGTGCATCTCTCAGATTGCCACCAAAAGGTCGTACGCCTAACCCGGCGGTTTCAAGGAGCTCAGGCCCAACACCTCCAAAGAATCCCCGGATAGCATGATCCCACACTCGCGGTGAACCGATATACGGTAGCTCGGGCTGTTCGGTGATCCCCAACTGATAGGTTATCTCAGGGAAAATCTTTGCCAGCCATACGGATATCCGTGATGTGTATTTCCCTTTTTGCTCACTAGCAGGATACCGCGTTTCGGACTGTGGAATGATCCGGTTCCAAGTCCAGGAATCCCTATTGAAAAAGACCTCTCCCGGAACTTCGATTGAGGGTGGCAACCCAAGCGGTTGAACTACATCAAAGAGGTGACCAAAGGCCTTCTTCATCCCCTCGGGATCGGCCTGATACACGGAATCGAACAGGGCTTCCGGAAGCGCACTAAAGACTGCGCCCCACTCAAAGGCCCGGGGGATCTGATAAATGTAGGGCAACTCAACCTCGTACCCTATATCGGTGTATGGAATCCCGAACTTGATTTTCCCAAGGTTCCAGTAGGTGAACCTCTCCCAATAGGGCATATCCCTGTACCATTCTTCATCCTTGTTGATCCACCACAGCGCCAAAGTTAGGGTAGTAAATGTGCTCATCCCCCAGATGATCGTTCTTCGGGGTCTGTCCCTCATGTTCTCGTAAAATTGCCTGTTGCCCTGGATGTTGGCGTTGAAGAATGGGACGGCTTGATTCATCTTACGACCCAGGGCCCCCGCAGCGGTGAAATCCACTGAAGCCAATTTAGCAGCGTTCATTAACTGTATAGATTGGTTGAAGGTCATCTGTTCTCCAGGCTTCCAACCAACCTTCTCGGCCATCAACTTTAATTCTGTAACCCTGGTCCCCATCTCAGGGATGGACATGAGATCTCTATAGGCATCAAGAGGAGATTTCATCCTTCGTTGCCACTTGCCCATAAACAAACCTTCTCTTGCTCTCTTGGTTTGTTTAATGTCCTGCCCAAGTTGAGTTCCCGCTTCAAGTCCAAAGCGTAAGAACTGAGCAAAGTAGGGTGATTCTTCACCGTGAATCACAATGTCCCTCATGGTGGTGAGCCATTCTTGGAGCAATACATGAGGCATTTTGTCTGATTGGGTGTGCATCAAGAAGGTCTGGAAATCTTTGACGGGGTTTCTCCAGAGGGCGAAGACCGGCCTCAAAGCGGTAGTCGTCATTCTCATCGCCCTGGTCGGCATACCAACCAATAAGTCCATGGTGGGCTTTAAGCGGAAAACGTCTAGTCCCTCCAGGAGTCGGTATAGTTCGTTTGGAACCTGGAACCACCGTATCTTTCCGTTCTTGTCTGTGATCGGAACGATAGGATCGACTTCGCTGCCCTTCGGACGTTGGGCCGGGATAAAGAAGGTCAGCATATCTGCCAGGATTCCAAGTTCAGCAAAATCCTT
>Ga0209988_10000959_pt1 | contig 18515 bp, 18 predicted proteins | sample N075metaG_FD_183115 | JGI IMG/M metagenome (GOLD analysis project Ga0209988, IMG submission 183115) | Deep subsurface microbial communities from Kermadec Trench to uncover new lineages of life (NeLLi) - N075 metaG (SPAdes) (version 2) | ecosystem: Environmental > Aquatic > Marine > Ocean trench... | reverse complement strand
CTTTTGCAGTAATAAGTTTTTCCACATAAGGCAATATTTTCTGACTAAGCTCAGATTGGTTCAGTAGAATTAAAACTTTATTGTTGGGCATGGCTGAATCTCTCTGGATTTAATATTAATGGATAATCTCTATGTTACTTGCATAACAACTCCAGTCAAACGATTGTCTTGATGTTTGCTCTGCTGATATTCATCGCACAGGTTTAAATTATCATTCGTCATTGAATATACACAGCCTTGCCCGGGTAGCTTTTTGTCTTTCCCGGCTGCCCCGATACAGGCTGCCTGGACCCTTATATCTGGTTCGCCCGCAATCACTTCGGCAATAAACCTATAAAGCTTGATCGAGGCCCTGCAAAATTTCTCGATATATCAATCGGGCAAAGCGAGTTTTGCGTGCCTCGGTATCGACGCTGCTATAACTTCGCCAGAGCCGACGCAAATTTTGACGGTTTGCATTGACCTGTTCCCGCAAGAAATCTTCGATTGCATCGATACCACGGTCAACAATTTGATCGCGCCAGTATTCGGCGCTGTGGTGGCGTTGTATCTGGCCATGGCTCGACTGTTCGAGCTGTTCCAGCGCTGCGAAAATGGAGTCGGTGTTGCGGGCGCGCAACAGTTTGCCTATAAACTGATAATGTCGTTTAAGAGCGCTTCGTTTGTTCTGGATTTTATGCGCCAGTGCGATGGCCTCCCTGACAGGCTCGTCGAGTGAAATTTTTACCAGCTGCCGATTAGACAGGGCTACCAGGCGCTTACCCAGTTTTTGTATCTCCTGACTTTCTTGCTTGAGCCGGGTTTTGCTGACAGGCTCAATATTCTCAATGCTGAAATTCTTAATTTCGTTTTCCATCTGGGGATAAGCTAGAATGCGTCCATGAATGACAAAAACAAACCAATGTTAGCATTTCCTGATACCGATTCATTTAAAAACATTGTCAGCGAAACGCTAAAAATGGCACAGGACAGGGGTGCCTCCCAGGCTGAGGCTGGTTTATCGGTATCGCAGGGATTATCGGTTGCGGTACGCATGCGGTCAGTTGAAACGATCGAACACCAACAGGACAATGGCCTCGGTATCAGTGTTTATTTCGGCCGCCATAAGGGCAGTGCCAGTACCTCCAATCTTGACCCTGAGGCAATCCGAAAGACGGTTGAGGCCGCCTGTAATATCGCCAGGTATACTTCCGAGGATCCCTGTACAGGTCTCGCCGATTCGCATTTAATGGCGCATCAGTTTGCCGATCTGGATTTGTATCATCCCTGGGATATTTCCCCGGAAGCTGTGATCGAGATGGCTCTTGAATGTGAAAATGCAGCGCTCGATTTGGATGACAGAATTGTCAATTCTGAAGGTGCCTCGGTTGATTCGAATTCTGGTGTTTCGGTTTATGGCAATACTCACGGTTTTTTACAGGCCGATCACACAACGCGGCACAGTATCAGTTGTGCGGTGGTGGGTGAGTCCAATGGTGGTATGCAACGCGATTACTGGTATGAAATCAGCCGTAATCCCGACCATTTAGCCACTGCCAGGGCAGTCGGATTAAAAGCAGCAGAACGTACACTGAAACGACTCGATGCACAGAAGCTCAAGACCCGGCAGGCGCCAATACTATTTGTGCCGGAAATTGCACGTGGTCTTATCGGCCATTTCACCGCCGCAATCAGCGGTTCGGCTCAATACCGCAAAGCCAGCTTTCTGCTCGATGCGATTGATACCAGGGTATTCCCGGAATTTTTGCAGTTGGTAGAGTATCCCTTTGAATTACAGGCCCTGGGTTCGGCTAATTTTGATTCGGAAGGTGTGGTGGTCAAGCAGGCCGACCTGGTTAGCAATGGTGTGATACAGAATTACTTGCTGGACAGCTACGCGGCACGAAAGTTAGGGCTGAAAACTACCGGGCACGCAAGCGGTGTTCACAATTTAACCCTGCAAGACACTGGAAAGACTTTTGAAGAATGCATTAAAACCATGCATCAGGGCCTGCTGGTTACTGAATTAATGGGTCATGGTGTGAATACGGTAACAGGAGATTACTCGCGTGGGGCCACTGGTTTCTGGGTCGAGAATGGGGAGATTCAATTTCCGGTAGAGGAAATCACTATCGCCGCCAACCTTAAGGATATGTTCCAGGGAATTGTCGAAATTGGCAATGATCTCGACATGCGTGGAAATATTCGCACGGGTTCAATTCTGCTTGAAGGTATGACCATCGCCGGGGCTGTGTAGCTCTGTTTCAATCCCGCAAGTGCTTACAATTAGCGCCACTCGACCGATTGTAACAACATGATCGTGGTTTTTTTCTCAGGCTTGGTCCTTTCAATTTTAATCGGTAGTAGCGGTTTTTCCGGATCGTAAAAATATTTGTACTTAGAATTGCTACCCTCGGTAGTTTGCTCGAATACCAGAACCTCGATGCGTTTCTTGTTGATTTCGAGCGTCGATTTTCCAGTTCTTTTTAGTCGAGATTTTACCAATTTACCCCGGCGATAATAGTAAAATTCTGATTCCTGAAGATTTTGATTCAGCATATTTGCACTGAGCAGGTGGATGTTGTGAGAATTGTAGACCTCACCTGGCATGGTTTCGGTATATCGCTTGTTTTTGTATTGAATATCTATTTGCCGATTATTCCAGTCAAACCGGGCGTTTTCGAATCGGTCGTCGTCCCCATCGGTGGTGAGTAAAATATTGTGGATTCTGTATTGATTTTCGGGACCCAACAATGTGGTTTCAGCATATAATTTTTTATTGATGAACAGGGCATAAATGCCTTTTGCCTTGCTGGTTTGCCGCCAGCGCCAGTAACGTCCTGACTGATCCAGGGATAGTTCTGTATTGGCAATGTTAAGCTTGCCACGGTATAGCGCATAACTTGCCTGGTAAGGTGTTAACCTGATCTCCTCTGCGACCCCTGGAACCGCCAGGAATATCGTTAGCAATAATATAACCGTTCTGTACATAGACTAGCCTAGTTCGTGGAAAATCTGATTCCGCACGGGTTTTGATGGGAGGCTCCCTGCTACTGGTCAAATTCGATCGGTTTGCGTAATATCTGTTGCTCGAACTCGATTCCGTGGTTGCCAATTTGCAATTTTTTTTCGCTCAACCATTGTAAAACCTTTGGATACATGCGGTGTTCCAGCCGGTGGCCCTTCTGCTCGAGATCGGCCAGTGTATTACCTTCTTCTATGCTATAGCGACCCAGCATCAGCACCGGTCCAGCATCAAGTTCAGAGGTGACAAGGTGAATACTGACCCCATGTTCGGTTTCCCGATTTTCCATCGCACGTTGATAGGTGTTCAATCCTTTATACTTGGGTAATAGAGAAGGGTGTATGTTGAGAATCTTATGCCTGTATGTATTAATGAAGGCTGAACCGAGAATTCGCATAAATCCGGCTAGGACGATATAGTCTGGCTCAAACTCCTGTATGCACCGGTGCAGCGCCTGGTCAAAGGAGTCGCGAGAATCGTACAGCCGATGATCGATTACGCGGGTTACAATTGCATGATTCTTCGCTCGGGTGAGTCCATAGGCTTCGGCATTATTGGAAATGACAGCGCTCAAGCTGGCATTCATCTGCCCCGCTTCGATAGTGTCGATAATCGATTGTAGATTAGTGCCATTGCCCGAAATCAGGACAATAAAAGACATAGCTGTCATGCCAGGGTAACGGGTGGCCTGCTATTTTTTTCGACTATTTCACCCATTTCCCAGGCTTCTTCGCCGAGCTCACCAAGCAGTTGCAGGCACGGGTCCCGGTTAGCCTGATCCACTACCAGAACCATACCTACACCACAGTTAAAGGTACGGAACATCTCGGTGCTTGCCACATTACCAGCGGACTGCAACCAGTCGAATACTGCGGGTTGAGACCAGCTCGAGCGGTCGATCGTTGCGCAACAATGGGGTGGAAGTATTCTTGGCAAGTTCTCCAGTAACCCGCCCCCGGTAATGTGCGCAATGGCCAGCACCGGAATTTCTTTCGTCAGTGCGAGCAAATTTTTGACGTAAATTCGTGTGGGCGTCATTAAAGCTTTAGCAAGTGTCTGCCCATCGCAATCCTGGGCCAAATTAGCGCCGGAGTATTCTATTATTTTTCTGATTAACGAATATCCGTTTGAATGTGGGCCCGACGAGGCCAATGCGATCAACTTGTCGCCAGTTTTCACCCGGTCACCCTTGATCACGCGTTCCTTTTCTACGATACCTACACAAAATCCAGCCAGGTCGAAATCGCCGGGTGCATAAATGCCCGGCATCTCCGCGGTTTCCCCGCCTATCAGGGCACAGCCAGCCTGTTGGCAGCCCGTGGCTATACCTCCAATCACCTGTTCGGCTACTTCGAGACTCAGTTTTCCAGTGGCATAGTAGTCGAGAAAAAATAAGGCTTCAGCACCGAGTACCGCTATATCATTCGCACACATGGCCACCAGATCGATACCGATGGTATCGAATTTTTCTACCTCTATCGCAAGTTTTAACTTTGTGCCAACACCATCGGTACCGGATACCAGGAGCGGATTGCGGTAACGATCGAGCGGTAATTCGAACAACCCACCGAAGCCCCCGATGCTGCCGACACAGCCCTGCCGATGGGTTGCTTTGACAGCAGGTTTTATGCGCTCGACCAGTTCGTTACCGGCATCTATATCAACCCCCGAGTCTCGATAACTGAGAGATACTTCAGAATTCATGGTTTGCAGGTTCAGGAAATATTACAGGTGTGTTATTTTACACGCCTTAACTGTAAATGTCCGGGAATTGGCAGAAGCATGGCGTGTTTGGGACAAATCTACAACGGATAACTATGATGGCCAGGTTCCTGCCGGGTTCATTAAATTTGCATCACTATTCTCCCCCAGTCGGAAGAAATCCAACATTGTCATGCCCCTGGATAGAAAAAGACATTGCATCGGCGCTGTTACCTGAAACTGACAGGTTGTTTGAGAAAAAATGAAAAATAAATTTGCTTACCTTTTAATTTTCCTGCTAAGCCTGGTTGTTTCCAGACCCCTGCAGGCGGTGGTTGTCGAGGAACTATTTACTATCGAAATGGCAGTAGCGGATCAAACCACGGCTGTACGCCTGGAAGCGTTTGGCGAGGCATTTAAACTGGTAGTGATCAAGGTTAGTGGTTCGGACGATGCACTTAAAAGCCCCTCGTTTAGCCGGCCGATGCAAAGCAGTGCACGTTATGTTAAGCAGTTCACCTATATCAATCGCAAGGACGAGAACTCGGAAAGTTTCGATTCGGGGCAACTTTTTTTAAAGATTGATTTCAATCAGCAACTGGTTGAGGGTCTGTTGCGTGAAAATAATTTTCCTGTCTGGGGCCAGGAACGTCCTGGCAGCTTACTGGTAGTTAGCTACGATGTAAATGAGACTATCCACCTGGTGTCAGGAGATTCCACCCCGGAAATTATCGAGTTACTCGATGAGGCAGCCTTAAAATTGGGTGTACCGGTATTGTTTCCATTGATGGATCTGGAAGACATTGCGCTGGTTAGCATCGCCGATATCGTTTCTCGGCAGTATGAAAATATAGATATTCTGGCAGAACGCTACGGACCGGATGCATTAGTAATCGGTCAGATTGTCGGGCGCAGCGGGCAGGGCTGGCATGGCGATTGGGAGGTACGGTTTGCCGAGCAGGTTTTTAAATGGAAATACAGGGGTTCATCCAGGCAGCAGGTAATCGATCAGGCAATGAAACATCTTGCACGGGTTCTGGCACTGGAGTACGCGCTGGAAGATCATCGACGGGTCGAACAGGTGTTGATGATGAGTATTTCGTCGATGCCAAAATTTAATCAACTGATTTCGGTACAACGTTATCTCGAATCCCTGTCGGTGGTTGATTCAATTCGGGTCGCCCTGATATCGGACGATGTGGTAACTTTCAAACTAAAGCTACGCAATGATGCAGAAGATCTACAGCGCCTGATCGAGCTTGGCGAAGTACTCGAGCAACTGGATTTACCTTTCGTCAATGCACAGGACGATCGACAGGTTATCCTGAATTATTCCTATATCGATCGAGGAACTATCAATTAAAGCCACCCAAATTGGCCTTCCGCTGTCATTCGACAGACAATTCAGCTTCGACAATTATTTTTCTTCGCAGGGTAAATTGATCATCGCCAATTTGAAAGCGTTGATTAGCGCAAAGGGTGAGTCGATGATTGGGTTATGGGGTGCGTCGGATAGTGGCAAAACTCACCTGATAAACGCATGCGCCCATTTTGCGCGGCAGCAGGGAATGCGCTTCCAGCTTTACGATGGGATGGAATTGGCACAATGCGATGCTGATGATTTCGAAGATCTGGCAAATTGCCAGGTGTTGGCTGTGGACAATCTCGATGCGCTCTGTGGAATTCAGAAATGGGAGGAAAGGTTTTATCAAATTATCAATAGTTGCAGTAACGAGGGACTGTATCTGATATTCACCTTGTCACAAAATCCATCGCACCTGGATTGCCGATTAGCTGATTTCCAGTCGAGATTGTCCTGGGGCCTGTTATTGCAGTTACAAATGGCTGAGGAAAAGGAAATTGGAGACATAATAAAGCGACGGGCTGGTATGCTCGGAATCGAATTGTCCAGGGAAGTTATAGCCTATCTATTGGTACATTACTCCCGGCAGCTGTCGAAGCAGATCGAGATACTGGGTGTTCTTGACAGGGCATCGCTATCCGCACAGAAAAAGATTACTGTCCCTTTGATCAAACAAACCCTGGTCGATTATCAGTCCTAAGATCGCCCCTCGGGATTGGCAGGCTCGGAATAATTCTGTTCAGGGGTTTTCTGGGTCGTAACATTCAGATAACGTGTGTAATAAATACTCGAGATGAATAAAGCGATACTGAAAAACGTGGTCAGCGAGGCATATATTCTCAATTCCGGACTAGATACCAGTTCGCTGATACCCACGCAAAAATAAAACAGGGATAGAAATCCGATCCACTGATAGGTATAGCGTTTGTTAGAGATCAGACCCTGAAACGGAAATAGCAGCGGAAAGCTTAGTATCAGGGGCCAGTAGAGGTCAAATGAGCTTCTCTGCCAGAAAATCAGGCCAAGCTGGCACAGCAACAGACCCGAAAGCGCGGCTATACAGGTCAATTTTAGCGGATGTACCATGTTAATGGCTTAACTGGATCGACAGGCTGGCAATTCGCTTGCCCAGGGCCTGGCAGGCCGATATTTCATCCTTGCTAAGAGGATTACCCTGCTGACCGGCCATATGGCTGGCGCCATAAGGTGTTGCACCGGTGCTGGTCTGGTTGAGAGAGGGTTCCGAATAGGGTATACCGCTGATCAGCATGCCGTGGTGCAATAAAGGCAACATCATGGTGAGTAACACGCTCTCCTGGCCGCCATGTAGACTCGAAGTCGAGGTGAAAACCCCGGCTGGTTTACCGATTAATTTACCCGAAAGCCAATATTCACTGGTTTGGTCAAAGAAATATTTTAGTGGCGCGGCCATATTGCCAAAATATCCCGGGCTTCCGATAATCAGGCCATCGCAATCTTGCAGATCACTGATCTCAGCATAGGGAGCGCCATGCTCCGGGATCATTGCTGTTGTTTGCTCAGAAGTTGCAGAAACCTCGGGGAGGCAACGAATTGTTGCTTCACAGCCTTGGGATTCCACCCCTGATCCAATATACCCGGCCATGGCGGTCGTTCCTCCATGCCGGCTATAATAAATAATGAGTATTTTTTGCAATTATTTTCCAGTTAGGCGGATAGTTAAGTTATCGGTTGTAAAAGATTTAAGCTAGCTTTATTTTTGTAGAAATTTACCAGGAGATTGCCAGTGTCCAAAGATGGTAATCGGCTATATACCCGAAATAATAACTAAACGCGCTAATAATGTTGTGAGTTCGCCAATAGCTACTATAATCCGTTCGTCCGTGACCGATATAGTCCAGTTTCGTGTCGATTCAGGTATACTCGGCGGTTATTAAATGCTGTAAAAATTCAGTTAATCGGTACTTATTATATTAAGTCGTAACTGTAGCAATCTAACGACTGTTTTACAGCAACGATTAAGTATTGGCAATATTGATTTCAGGCAATCTAGCCTTGTAAGCGATCATCTGAATTATTCGAGTTTGGGGTGTAAAAGTGCCCGATCAGGCTGAAACAGTGGCGATTTAACACGAAAATGGCGATTTAAATGCGCATTAATTTACATATTAGGACTTGCTCTGCAAGGTTGATCAATGTAGTCTCTCGGGCGAAGTGGGCACACAAGAATTTATTCCAAATCGACACAGTTCTCGGAGAAAAGAACATATGAATACTAAAGAACTTCTGAAAATTACTGCAATCGCAGTAATCACGGTCGGATTCGTCGTTGGCTGTGCTAGAGACAGCACCGAAACCATGGAACCAATGGTAGAAGAATGCATGGGTGCAACCCCTGATGTCAAAAATGCGATTTATGCGGCGAAATTGAAAAATGCCCGCGCAAGAAATCTGGGATACGAATGGCGTGATACCGCCAAAACGATCGCCGCAGCTGAAAAAGCGGCGGAAGAGTGCGATTTCGACAAAGCCAAGACTCTGGCAAACAAGGCCGAGCAGGAAGCATCGGATGCAATTGCCCAGTACCACGCCGAACAGGATAAAATGGACGTGGCAGAAGCGCCTGTGTCCATGTCTATGGGTAATTATATCGTCTCAGTTGGAGACAATTTGTGGGATATTGCCGGACAGGGTTCTGTTTATGGAAATCCATACCAGTGGCCGTTGATATTTAAAAATAATTCATCTCAAATCAAGGATGCGGACCTGATTTATCCAGGTCAGACCTTTGACATTCCCAAAGCATCGGACGCGGAAATCGCCGCTGCCGTTGAGCACGCAAAGACTCGTGGTGCCTGGGTAATTGGCGAGGCAGAAGCATCAGATTGGGCTTATCTGGCGCAATAAAGCAGTCATTCAGAAGTATTGAAAGCCCGCGAAAGCGGGCTTTTTTTTGTTTACATTTAATTATGATGAATATTAATTATGGTGAATAATGGCCGGATGCCCGTAGCACTTCGTCGGGATACAGGCCGTGCAGGGCAACGGTTGATTCGCTGCACCTAATCCTTCGCAATCCTGGCTCAAGCTCGATAGCGTTTCACCCCTTCGCTCCATAGGCAGGCTGGTACTATCCGGTCCACCAACACTACCATAGTCTGAATTCTTGCCCTGCCAGATTTACTCCCGTTAATCCCTGTTAGCGGAAAAATTCCTGCTAATATTCTGGTAACGATTTAAATAAAAGACGATGAATAAAACCATAAATCTCGAAAACATTCTGGATCTGCTAGTGGCCCAGGATATTGTCGAACAGGAAAAGGCGAGTATGATTTCATCGCTGGTTTCTGCGCAGGATCGTAAAAACCTGCACCCGATTGAAATAATCGCTAATCGTGAGTGGACCAATAAGTCGCAAGCCGATCAGGTAATATCGCTCGATTTCCTGACCGACTGGCTAGCCGGAGAATCCGGTCTGGAACGGTATTATTTTGATCCGCTCAAAATGGATATTGCTTCCTGCACTTCGATCATGTCTTATGCCTATGCTTCCCGATTTAAGATTATCGCGGTCAAGGTTAGCCCCGAAGAGGTATTAATAGCTGTCACCGACCCCTTTAACATGGAATGGAAGAACGAACTGGATCGCATAGTAGGTCGGCCAATTAGTACTGTACTGGCTAACCCAAAAGATCTAAATTCATATCTGCTTGAGTTTTACAGTATCAGTAAGGCGATGGACAATGCCGGATCCAACCAGGATCAATTGCCAGGTAGTCTACAAAACCTGGAACAGTTAATCGAACTTGGCAACCTTGGATCGGTCGATGCAGAAGATCAGCACATCGTGAGTATTGTCGATTGGCTGATGCAATATGCTTTCAGTCAACGTGCCAGCGACATTCACATTGAACCCAGACGTGAACAGGGCAATGTGCGATTCAGAATAGACGGCGTGATGCATCAGGTTTATGCGATTCCCGCCAATATCACCTCGGCAGTAATCAGTCGGATTAAAATTATGGGACGACTGGATGTCGCGGAAAAACGCAAACCACAGGATGGTCGTATCAAAACTCGCTCTCCGGATGGGGTTGAAGTCGAACTCAGATTGTCGAGCATGCCCACAGCGTTTGGAGAAAAACTGGTGCTCAGGATTTTTGATCCGGAAGTACTGGTGAAGAATTTTTCGGCGCTCGGCTTCGAAAAAAGGGAATCCGATATCTGGCATGCGATGATCGATCAACCACACGGCATTATTTTAGTTACCGGGCCTACCGGATCAGGCAAGACCACGACGCTATACACCAGTTTAAAACATCTGGCGACGCCGGAAGTCAATGTTTGCTCGATCGAAGATCCAATAGAACTGGTAGAGCCCAGTTTTAATCAGATGCAGGTACAGCACAACATTGACCTGGATTTCGCCAGTGGTGTTAGAACGCTATTACGCCAGGATCCTGATATAATCATGGTCGGCGAAATACGCGATCTGGAAACCGCTGAAATGGCAGTGCAGGCCGCGTTAACCGGTCATTTGGTACTTTCGACCTTGCACACCAACGATGCACCATCGGCCATCGCGAGGCTCACCGAAATAGGAATACCACCTTATTTGATCAATGCCACATTGATTGGTGTAGTGGCGCAAAGGCTGGTTCGGACCCTGTGCCCGCACTGTAAGCAAAGTCATAGTATCGACAAATTCGAATGGGAAGCTTTAATTAAACCCTGGACGACATCTGCGCCTGATTCAGCTGCTCTGGCAGAAGGTTGTCTGGAATGTCGCCAGACTGGGTTTATAGGACGTGTCGGAATTTACGAAATGATGCCGATTAATGATCTGCTAAAACAGGAAATTGGTAATGGGTTTGATTTAGCTAAATTTAGAAAAGTCGCGATCAAACAGGGTATGCAACCGCTCAATCTATCCGGAGCGCAAAAAGTTGCAAAAGGCATCACAACCATTGAAGAAGTATTGAAAGTGGCACCTCCCCGCTACGACGGATAATCGTTTTGAAGTGTACTAACATTGACGGACAGCTAAATTAAGAGACATCTGTTGATTTTCATATTCATCAGGAGATAGGTAAACAATGTCTAATGTAGCCGTTGTCGACTTTAAATCACTTCAATGTAGTCGAAGAGATTCAAGGAGTTTGACCCCATGAAAAGGTTAGGTACATGGATCGTGAACCTGGCTTACATCTCGTCTTACTGTCTTGTGGGGCTTATACCTGATCTATATTTTTTCTTGCCTCATGGGTTGGGCAAGAGGGATTGAAGGCATGGGTTACTGGGAATTAATTCTAACCTGCTCTCTTCTTCCCCTCGTATCAGTGTCTGTGTTGTACTGTCGTACCAGGTTCGACTTGATACGTATGCGAGATGGTTCTAGCGCTCCAAGTCGCTTTATTTGGACGTTATTGGTATTGATGTTCAATTCGGTGCTTACTTATCCGTATTTCAATCAAATAGTACCATTATATTAAATATAGAACGGGGTATTTCATGTCGGCGGCTTGCTAGTTATTGTTTAAACCACCGACTGTTGAGTACACCGATGACCTTATCGGGATAACTATACTTACCAAGGCTGCCGTTATAACGCGCCAGTGTCCGTCTCAGGTCACCCGACTCAATATCGAGATAGTAACGCAAGATTGTGCAACCCATTCGTAAATTGGTGCGCATCAAAAACAAATTATTGTCTGATATACCAATTTCTTCGAGCCAGAAAGGCATTATCTGCATTAATCCACGGGCACCCGACACCGAAATGGCATACTGGTCAAATCGACTCTCGACCTCGATGACTGCGAGCACCAGTTCCGGTGGCAAACCGGCACGTGTGGCCTCGTAATGAAGTCTTTTCAGTAATGCTATTCGGGTTTTGGTATTTTCGACGAAAGGCTCGAGTCGGTTCGACATATCGAGTAGCCAGACTTCTGCATCGAATCGATCGTCAAACCCGGAATCGGCCAAAACTGCTTCCTGCAATAATTGTCGAAGCTCTGGATCAAGCGGTTCCGAAGCAGTAACCGGGCCTATCAAAAGCAAACCGGCCAGTAACAGTACAGTCAGAAAAGCCACCAATCTCTGGCGAAGGAACCTCAGACCCGGTCTGCCGATTTCAAGTGGATCTGAATACCAATGGTTCCAACAGCTCATCTCCGGTGGTTCTCTATTCATGCCTGATGGAATAATTTGTCCAGAAAACCCGATAGTTCTGCCAGTGCATATTGTTGCGCTGATTCGTCACGACGTCCTTTGTATTCGAATTGCTTTGAATCAATTCCTCGCTCGCTCAAAACGATGCGATGCGATACGCCAATTAACTCCATGTCAGAAAACATGACGCCCGGCCGCACCGGCCGATCATCCAGCAATACCTCGATACCTCGTTCAAGACAGTCCTGGTAAAGATCATCCGATATTTGTTTGACCGAATCTGATTTGTGATAGTTGACCGGGCAGATAGCGAGTTGAAAAGGTGCTAGTGAATCGGGCCAAAATATACCTCGATCATCGTTATTTTGCTCGATTGCCGCGGCTACTACGCGGGTAATACCGATACCGTAGCAACCCATTAAGGTAGTAGTGGATTTACCATTTTCGTCGAGTACAGTGGCCTGCATAGCTTTGCTGTATTTATCTCCAAGCTGGAAAATGTGGCCTACTTCAATCCCGCGTAAAATTTTAAGGGTCCCTTTGCCGTCGGGACTTGGGTCGCCATCCTGGACATTTCGTATATCGGCGATTTCGGGCTCGCCACAGTCGCGACCCCAATTGGCATTAATATAGTGTTGGTCATCCGAATTAGCACCACAGACGAAATCGCTAACCATCGCAGCGCTACGATCAACATAGGTCTGGATATCCAGTCCAATGGGGCCAATCGATCCTATATCATTGCCTAAAACCGATACTATTTTTTCCCGGTCGGCTAATCTAAATGGGCTCGCAACGCCGTCCAGCTTTTCAGCCTTGACTGCATTGAGCTGGTGGTCGCCACGTAATACCAGTGCAACCAGGCCACCGTCTTCAGCATCCGCGATCAGGGTTTTTAGACAGCGCCGAATATCGACCGAGATCGATTCTGCCAAATCTTCAATCGTATAGAGACCTGGTGTATCGATGGTTTGGATCGCGTCACCAGCTTCAGGACGACTCTTTTCTATTGGAATAGCCTCGGCCATTTCGATATTGGCCGCATATTGACCCTGGTCGGAAAAAGCGATTGCGTCTTCTCCGGAGTCAGCAAGTACATGAAACTCCTGTGAACCGCTCCCGCCAATCGATCCCGAATCGGCTGTAACCGCTCTAAACGCCAGACCAAAACGCTTAAAAATATTGCAATAGGCCTGGTGCATTAATTCATAGGTTTGTTGCAGGGAAGCCTGGTCGAGATGAAATGAATAGGCATCTTTCATGATAAATTCACGTGAGCGCATCACCCCGAATCGCGGTCTTATTTCATCGCGAAACTTGGTCTGAATCTGGTAAAAGTTAATCGGTAACTGCTTGTAGCTCCTGATATCACGTCTGAAAATATCTGCAATAACTTCTTCATGGGTAGGGCCTATGCAGTAATCTTTTTGATGACGGTCCTTGAGACGAAGTAATTCGGGTCCGAATTGATCCCAGCGACCGGATTCCCGCCATAGTTCTGCGGGCTGAATCGCTGGCAGTAGAACTTCAAGCGCGCCAGCTTTATTCATTTCCTCGCGCACTATATTTTCTACCTTACGCAAAACGCGGATACCGAGTGGCATCCAGCTATAGATCCCCGAGGCTAACCTGCGAATCAATCCGGCTCTGAGCATCAATTGATGACTAACGACCTCGGCGTCTACGGGTGTTTCTTTTAATGTTACCAGGTGGAAGCAGGATGCCTTCATAATAGTTTCAAAAAGGGTTTAGCCCGCATATTGCATGAAGGGAACGAAGATCAGGGGAAATATGGCAAACAAGGTTGATTGATCGCCCGCCGATGCATAGCCATAGCTATGGGTCAAGGGGGATCGGCCAACATTGGCAGCCAGATTTTTCCTGATTTTGTTCAGGTACAAGTAGTATTTTCTTTTTATCATGAAATTCGTGCCTAAAAATTCGAAATTTTTGATCAAGTCATCAATTCTCACCGCCTTCGTGCAATATGCGGGTTAGATGGCTGGTTCGTAATCAGCTACCATTGGCAGGGTTGCTGCCCAGAAAACTTGCCGGTATTATAAAGGAGTTTATATAGTGCGGGACCAGGTTTTTGCTCCCCGTCGCGTATCGCGAATTGCCCCGGGGCGTCTACTACTGGCAATGCCAGGATCGATTATCTTCAGTCGAGGATGGCGGCAATGATTTGACAGGGGGTTTGCCGGGAGTCTCCCGGGCAGGCAACAAGAATTACGCGCAATGGAGCGAGACAGCTTTCTCGGCCATTTCCCGGCGGGTTTGGATTTCTTCAGTTGTCATATAGCGTGTTGTACCATCGGCAGATCTCAATCTTATACGCTTACTATGCTTGATTACCTTTAAATCTGCGGTGGCTTCATCACAGGCGATTTGTGCCTGATCGGCTGGAAGTTTGAGATCTTCCTGGTCGCCGCCAGCAGCCACTTTTGTGCCCCGATTGTTGCTATTGCCCGTCGAGCCGTCAGTTGACAGCCGCGGTAGTGCCTTGCCTGGATTACTCGGGGCTGATAATACTCTTACCCGCTCGGTTTCAACGGCAATTGGCGGAGCATCCCCATAATGGATATTACCGTCGTCGTCGACCCACTTTAGGATACTACCCGCGAACAGCGAGCTCGAGGTCAGTATCAACAGGCAAATGATCATTCTCATGTGCTTCATTTTATTCCTTATTTCTAATGGTTTAGGAGCGAACCTAAAAACTGTCATTAGCCTATATTATAAACCATTTTCCATTTTTTTTATGTTGGATCCTAATATAGGCGAGAGATTTCAGGTTGGTATCGAGTGTATTAATTCACTCTATCGAGCATTATAAAAATAATATATAATAGATGTCCATCTTCGCAAGGTTGCCCAGGTCGATGAGTGATCGACGCCTAAAAGTTTTTCATACCGTTGCCAAACTTTTGAGTTTTACCAGGGCAGCTGAAGCCTTGCACATGACCCAACCTGCGGTTACGTTTCAGGTTAAACAACTGGAAGAGTATTTCAATACAAGATTATTCGATCGTACACATAATAAGGTAAGCCTGACATCCACTGGTGAAAAAGTATCAGAATTTGCCGAACGCATTTTCGATCTTTATACAGAGATGGAGAATTCAGTTCGTGATCTAACTGGAGAAATCAGTGGGGCTTTGACAATCGGAGCGAGTACGACGATCGCAGAATACATGTTACCCGCTTTACTCGGCGAATTTAAGAACCGTTATCCAGATATTAATTTGCGCCTCAAGGTGTCGAATTCAGAGGGTATTGTATCGATGGTCGAACAAAATGTGATTGATCTCGGTGTGGTGGAAGCACCGGTATCAAACAAAAACCTGATTGTTGAAGTTTGTCATGAAGATCATCTCGTAGTAGTAGCGGCACCCGATCACGCACTGGCAAAGGCCGGCAACAAGGTTAAACCGGCAGAGTTGAAGAAGTATCCATTTGTAAGCCGGGAGGAGGGTTCCGGCACGCGTGAAGTGATTATGCAATATCTGCTTGATGAAAATATAAATCCGGCCGAATTAAATTATTGCCTCGAACTTGGCAGCCCCGAGGCCGTGAAAGGCGCGGTCGAAGCAGGAATGGGTATTTCTATCTTGTCGCGATCTACGATCGGTAAAGAGTTAAAGCTGAATACTCTGGCAGAAATACAACTGGATCCACCATTGAGCCGCCATTTTTCGTTTGTTCGCCAACGGCAGAAATTTCGTGTTCGAATTATGGATGAGTTGCTCGAATTTGCGCATGCACATTTTGCCCGCCATAGATGACCCTGTACTCCGGCTTAATCGCATCGTCCTGGTATTAAATGAAGAAGCGGAGCCGAGAACTTGATGCGTTGATGTCTCATCTGAATGGTAAACATCAACAGGCTATTGTGGATTACGCGACTTTCCTAGTGCAACAATATAAAATTCAAACTCCTGTAGAAGCGGGCCTTAAGCCCAAAGAGATTGCCAGGCCTGAACAGGAAACCGTAATTGGGGCGATTAAAAGATTGAAAAAAATCTACTACATGATCGATTCAGATACCCTGCTAGATGAAACCTCGTCGCTGATGGGGCAACACATTTTGCGTGGGCGGGAGGCTTCGGCAGTGATTAACGAGCTACAATCCATATTCCAGGTAAAATACGAAAAGTATCTCGAGCAATGATCAATATATTAAAACAGTGGTATGAACGCTATTTTACCGATCCGCAAACGGTAATATTTGCCTTTATATTGGTTTTCGGTTTTTTGCTGATCGTGGTGATGAATGCACATCTAATGCCTATCTTAATCGGTATCATTATTGCGTACCTGTTTGAAGGCCTGGTGGTCAGGATGGGTCAGATCAACTTGAATCGGACGATAGCAGCAAGTTTTGCTACGGCAGTGATCCTGACTGCAATTGTACTCACCCTGTTCGTATTGTTGCCGCTTTTATCGCGACAGGTTAGCGAGCTGATTCGTGATTTGCCCTCGATGTTGGGCAAAGGACAACAGCTATTGTCGCAGTTACCGCAGCAGTACCCGGACATTGTATCGACCCAACAGGTAGAAGAACTACTGATTTTTATGCGTACCGAGGTAACCTCGCTGGGTCAGCGAGTAGTGAGTCTTTCCCTGGCCTCGGTGGTCGGTGTGATCACCTTTTTTGTGTATTTGATTCTGCTACCTTTAATGGTATTTTTCTTTCTCAAGGACAAGGAGTTAATTTTGGGCTGGTTAGGCGGTTTCCTGCCAGATGAGCGAAGACTGGTTCGCGAGGTATGGGCAGACCTGGATATAAAAATTGCCAGTTATGTACGCGGCAAGTTTCTTGAAATCCTGATAGTCTGGATTACCAGTTTCATCGCGTTTTCATGGATGGGTCTGAATTATGCCATGCTGATTAGTCTGCTGGTCGGGATATCGGTGATAGTGCCCTATGTCGGTGCCACCGTAGTCACTATTCCCGTAGCCCTGATCGCCGTTTCCCAGTGGGGCGTAACCTCCGAATTCGGATACTTGATAGCAATTTACGCGCTCATCCAGTTTCTTGATGGCAACCTGTTGGTGCCGCTGCTTTTCTCTGAAGTCGTCAATTTGCACCCGATAGCAATTATTGTCTCGGTCGTGTTTTTCGGTAGCTTGTGGGGTGTTTGGGGTGTGTTTTTTGCCATTCCACTGGCGACATTCATACAGGCTGTTATCAAAGCCTGGCCATCCCACGACACAGCCACCGAGTAACACCGGGTAAAATAGAGTCCAGATTCAGAATCTAGTGATAATTATTGTTATTCTGGCATTCGCCTATATGCTGGTGCGGCTGATTGCGAATACTATCGCTTGTACATTGATATCAGTCTTTATAACATACGCCACTCGTTTTTATTTATCCGGCACAGAGGTGCGAAATGTTCAGGGGTAGTCTAGTAGCGTTGGTAACGCCAATGTGCGGCGACGGGTCTATCGATTACACCAGTCTCGAAGCGTTAATTGATTTCCACGTTAAACAAGGCACCGCGGCATTGGTGATTGCCGGAACTACCGGTGAGTCGGCAACACTGAATCCTGAAGAACATTGTATTCTGTTGAACCGAAGCTATGAAATAATTAAACAACGGCTACCGATGATTGCTGGAACCGGCGCCAATTCGACCGCTGAGGCAATTGCATTAACCCACTGCGCGAAAAAGGCAAAGGCAGAAGCCAGCCTTCTGGTGACACCCTATTATAATAAACCCACACAAACAGGCCTGATCATGCATCATCAGGCGATAGCCGATGCGGTCGATATTCCCCAAATTCTATATAATGTACCCGGGCGTACCGCCTGTGATATGCAGGCCCAGACCGTTGGTGAACTAGCCAAGGTAGGAAATATTGTAGGTATTAAGGAAGCGACCGGAAGTATGGAGCGACTCGAAGAGATAAAAAAACTGGTCAATGATGATTTTGCATTGTTAACCGGAGATGATTCCACTACCTGCGAATTTATCCTGAATGGCGGGCATGGTGCGATTTCAGTGACCGCCAACGTGGTGCCGGCAAAGATGGCGGCTATGTGCCGGCTTGCCTCGCAGGGGAAAGAGTCGGAAGCGCGACTGGCTGACGCCGAAATTGCCGACCTCCATCGTTTATTATTTATCGAGTCAAACCCTATACCAGTCAAGTGGGCTGTATCGGAAATGGGATTTGGCGAGATTAATCTGCGGCTACCAATGACAGTGCTGGCGGAAGAATATCAGCAACCATTACGAGACGCATTAGTTGCCAGCGGGGCGCTATGAGGTCGTTTGTTGTAACGCTTCTGTT
>Ga0209988_10000958_pt1 | contig 18531 bp, 13 predicted proteins | sample N075metaG_FD_183115 | JGI IMG/M metagenome (GOLD analysis project Ga0209988, IMG submission 183115) | Deep subsurface microbial communities from Kermadec Trench to uncover new lineages of life (NeLLi) - N075 metaG (SPAdes) (version 2) | ecosystem: Environmental > Aquatic > Marine > Ocean trench... | reverse complement strand
CTTAACGATCTCCGAGAAGCGGCCGATATTCGCATCGTCCAACGGTGCGTCCACCTCGTCCAGCAGACAGAACGGCGCAGGGTTCAGCTCGAATATCGAGAACACGAGTGCGATTGCCGTCAATGCTTTTTCTCCGCCAGACATCAAGTGGATCGTGCTTATCCGTTTGCCTGGCGGTTGTGCCATAACGATTACACCAGAGTTCAGGAGGTCATCTCCGTCCAAGTCCAGATACGCGTGTCCGCCGCCGAACAGCCGTGGGAATAGTCGCCCCAGCCCGGCATTTGTCTTGTCAAACGTCTCTTTAAAGCGACTCCGCGTCTCCCGATCGATTTTTCGAATCGCATTCTCGAGGGTCTCTAACGCATCACTGAGATCCGTGAACTGGGTATCCAAGTACTCTTTGCGTTCCGATTGTTCCTTGAATTCATCAATCGCTGCCAAATTGATATTGCCGAGTCGCAAGATATGACGCTCGAGTTTTTCGAACGACTCCTCCCAACGCTCAGTAGTTGCCTCTTCAGGAAGCTCTGCATTGACAAGGTCAAGGTTGAAGCCTGATCGTGCGAACTGTTCGTCGACCGCCTCGGCGCGCACCTGAGACTCACGAACCGTTAGGCGACTCTCGTCCAAACTATCGCGAGCACTGTTAACGTGTTTTTCCTTAACTACACGCTCCTGCTCGACTTCCCGAAGCTCGCCATCGACAGTTTCCATCGACTGTCGAGCGGCCGAGAGATTCGCCTCTACACTTAGCCGTTCATCGAGCTGTTCGATGAGTTTCCGCTCTTCCTCTGCGAGCGGTGTCTTGGCTGCTTCAAGCTGAAGTTCCAATTCTTGCCGACGTGTTAGCAGGTGTTTTTGTTGAACGCGAACTCTTTCGAGTGCCACCGTGGCAGAGTCCTTAAAACTACGTTGTGACTCGATTTTGATCGCCATGTCTTGAGCGAGTTCACGATCTTCCTCAGCCTGCTCCCGGACCTCGACTAGGCGTTCGAGGTGGTGCGCGCGAGTTTGCTCGAGTTGTTTCTGCTCGGGCTCCAAGTCGTCGTGACGCTCTCTGGCTGTCGCCAAACGCTTTTGGCTATCCTGGAGGGCATCGGAGAGGGATTGTGCTTCAGCGTCAAGGTCGCTCATACCGCGACTTAAAGTCGCTACCCGCGTTCGCTCCTGGTCCGATCGCGTGCGGCTCGCTCCAAGCGCACTCCTGATCTCAGCGTAGCGTTGTTGATGTTCGCTGACATCGGTGAGTGTGAGTGCTCCTTTCTGTTCGAGCCGCTCCAATTGCGCTCGGATGTCCGTCAGTGTTTTTTCAATTTCCGCGATCTGGCGCGCACCGGAGCTCACATCGATCTGTAGCTGTTTAATCTCATCTCCACGTGCTAATACGCCTACCTGTGGGTCATCGCTTCGATTAATCCTGAGCCACTCCGGTCCCAGCCAAATACCGTCCCGGGTAATGACGGAGTCACGCCCGGACAGGCCTTTCCGTAGCACGAGCGCCGCTTGTAGAGACTCGGCTATGTGGACCCCGTCGAGCAGGCGGCCGATACCAGGTCCGTTGACATACGCGCTGAGCATGTTTGGACGTGTATCAGCTTTCGTTTTCGTTGCCGCAGCGCTCAGCAGCGTCAAACCGCCTTCCGATAGATCGGCGAGCTTGGTCGCAACAGCGTCCAAACTATCAACACAGACTGCCTGCAGATAAGCACCCAGAACCGTCTCTACGGCGCGCTCCCAACCCGGTGTGACCTCCAGGTTCTGTGCGAGACGAGGCCGGGAACCAAGCTGTTGGGCCTCCAACCATTCGTTCACCTGATTTGAAACTGTGCCTAGTGCCGCTTCCTGCAGCGCCTCTAGAGACGTCAATCGGCCGCGATTTTCCTGCAGCGTGCCACGCGCCCGGTCCAATTGAGTTGAGATTTTTCGATCACGCTCTCGATCAGTCCTGATCTGGAGCCAAACGGACTCTGAGTTACGGGTGGCTTTCTCACAAGTTGCCTTCAGTGTCTGTTCTTCGGAAATCAGGCGCTTCAAGCTCCGCTCAAGCTCGGCAGTGCTCAGCGCGGCGCGCTCGGCTCCAAGTTTTTCGGCATCCCGCTCCAGGCGCTGTTGCTGGGTTGAGATTTGCTCGATTCTGGCCTGCTCTACCTCGATGCAGCGCTCGGTTTCGGCGAGCTCGCCGATGACCCGATCCCAGTCCTCTCGCCGACGCTCTGTCGCGTCCTCTGCTTCCCTGAGCGCCTCCAGGGAGGCCCGACGGCGCTGGTGTGCCTGCTCTAGACCCGGGTTGAGTTCCTGTAGCTGGCGCTCGAACTCGTCGATCTCGGTTAGATCATTCGCAAACTGCGAGCTGATCTCCTTCAGGTGTTCATTAGTCGTCTCGAAATCTTTTCTCTGGCGTTGATTCAGCTCCTTGCCGTGCTGAATCGACTGCTCTAATCGGGCGATCTCCGCGCCAACTTTGTAATAGCCGCCCTGAACAACATTGAATTGGTCGTTACGCTCCGTGAGATCGACTCGCAGCTTTTCGATCCTACTTTCCAAGGAGCGCTGCGCGGCAACCGCTGCGTCCAAGGCGACCTGTTTCTCGTTGAGCTCAGATTCCTGGCCGCGAATCACTTTCTTCAGGGCGATCAGGCGCAATGCTAGAAGCTCTGCACCGACTCGCCGCTGCTCTTCTTTGCGTGATTTATAACGCTTAGCGCTACGCGCCTGGCGCTGCAGATGCGCCAACTGTTTGTCGACTTCCTCTCGCAGATCACTGAGCCGCTCAAGATTCTCGCGGGTACGGCGAATACGGTGCTCGGTCTCCCGGCGTCGCTCCTTGTATTTGGAGATCCCCGCGGCTTCCTCGAGAAAGGCCCGCAGTTCTTCTGGTTTCGCTTCGACGAGCCTGGAGATCATGCCCTGCTCGATAATCGAGTAGCCATGAGCGCCCAATCCAGTTCCCAGTAGAATATTTGTGATGTCTTTGCGCCGGCAACGCGCGTTATTCAGGTAGTACTGAGACGTCCCATCGCGGGACACCACGCGGCGCACGGCCAGCTCGGAGTAACCGGCATATGGGCCGGCGATGGTTCCATCGGAGTTATCGAAATTGAGTTCAATGCTGGCCTGCCCAACCGGCTTGCGTCCGCTGGAGCCGCTGAAGATAACGTCAGCCATGGAGTCACCGCGCAGCGTCTTAGCGGAACTCTCACCGAGCACCCAGCGTATGGCATCGATGATGTTAGATTTTCCGCAGCCGTTGGGGCCGACGATCCCGAGCAAGTTGCTGGGGAACGCAATCGTCGTTGGATCGACAAAGGACTTGAAGCCCGAAAGTTTGATTTTACTCAGGCGCATAAAGCTCTGTAACAGTCGAGCAAAAACCAGGCCGCGATAGCTGCTTCGACAGTGCTAGTGTAAAGTAAAAAGCTCGACAAAACGATGTTTCTGAGGATTCCCCGGCCAACGGGCCTACGCAATGTCCACGCTCGCTAATACTACCGCTCAGACCGCTGGTGAAGGTCGTCTTGAGCGGTTCGCTAACCCGCACCCGGAGAGGGATTACACCATACGCATTCGGATCCCCGAGTTCACCTGTCTGTGCCCTAAGACCGGGCAGCCGGACTTCGCAACCCTGCATCTGGAATATGTACCCGATCGCTACTGCGTGGAACTGAAGTCCCTGAAGCTTTATCTCTGGGGGTTCCGTGACCGAGGCGCGTTCCACGAAGCGGTAACGAACGAGATCCTGGACCATCTACAAGCGTTACTCGAGCCCAGATTTCTGCGTCTGACAGCCGAATTTAACGTCCGTGGCGGAATCTACACAACGGTTGTAGCGGAACACCGGCGGCCTGATTGGGAGCCCACGCCAATCACTCCCTTACCTTAGCGCGGATATAGCGCCAGGACTCTGGATAATGGCGCAGGATAAGGGGTCGTTGGGGGCCGGTCTGGAGCGGAGGGTGTGGTCGTAAGCCACGGTTTGAGTGAAAACCCAGCTTAACGAGAGGTGACAAGGCAGGGATGGAGTCCTGGCGCAAACTCCGCGCTAGAAATTTTTGCTATTTTTTTAACCCGGGGGCTTCCTCTGAGCCGAGGCGTAGGTATAATCGCCCGTTTCCCAAAATCGCTTGGAGGCTCGAACGATGGCTGCAAAAAAAGCCGTCACAAAGAACAAGAAAAAGACCGCAGGAAAAGTGTCGCGCAAGAAAATGGTGTCCACTCGGCGTCTGTCCGCAGCTAGGAAAGTTACCAAGAAAGGCGCGAAGAAAAAGGCGGTTAAGAGGCAGGGCACACGCAAACCGAGCCGCGCGGAAAAGACCGCTACAAAGAAAGCAGCACGGGAAGAAGCGGTCAAGAAAAAAGTCGCCAAAAGGAAAGTCGTCAGCAAAGCGGCCTCGGCGAAGAAGACGAAACGCAAGGCAGAAACTGCCGCAAAGAAGGCGAGCACGAAGACGAGTGCGGCAGCAAAAAGGACCGCTCACAAGAGACGTCCCAGCAAAGAGCGGCCAACTTCGAAACAATCGTCCGCACGGATCAGAAGCACTGGTGCGACTAAGCTTCACTTGCTTTCCGGCCCTGTGCGAGGATTTGACCCGTACCGTCCCAGGCGCGGCGAAAAGTATATGAGCAAGCAGCAACTCGTACATTTTCGAAAGCTACTCAACGCCTGGAAAACGGAGCTGATGGAAGAAGTTGATCGGACGATGCTGCACATGAAAGATGACGCGGCAAATTACCCGGATCCCAACGACCGGGCGACTCAGGAGTCAGAGTTCGGTCTTGAACTCAGGACCCGGGACAGAGAGCGTAAGCTGCTGAAGAAGATTGCCTCGGCGCTGCAGCGTGTCGAGGAGCAATCCTACGGATATTGCGAGGAGACCGGCGACGAGATTGGGCTCCGTCGCCTGGAAGCTCGTCCGGTTGCCACGCTCTGTGTGGAAGCTCAGGAACGCCGCGAACGCGCGGAGAAGCAGTACCGTGACCATGAGGACTACTATCGCTAGGCGAGTCATCTCGCTGGCGATTCTTAACCGCTAACATGGCGGAGCTGTGCAATACGTTGGCCGTTTCGCACCTTCCCCCACGGGGCCCCTACATGTCGGTTCGCTAACCGCTGCCGTCGCCAGTTACCTGTATGCCCGTCGTGCGCACGGTGAGTGGCTCGTCCGAATCGAGGACATCGATCCACCCCGCGAGATGCCGGGCGCTACCGGGAGGATCCTTGAGACATTGGACGCGTTTGATCTGAACTGGGATCGGGACGTTTTTTATCAGAGTCAGCATCTAGAGGAATATCAACGAGTCGCCGCCGAATTACTTGCTCAGGGTCGCGCCTATCGGTGTAGCTGTTCACGCCGCGAGATCCGGGGCGACGGCAGTGGCAAGCCCAGCCCCCTAGGATATCGTTACGCCGGCTACTGCCGCAGACGCAAGTATCATGAACGTGCTACCTCGATCCGGATTCGCGTCGATCGATCAGCAGGCAGCTTTGACGATGGACTGCAAGGACCTTGCCGGTATGATGTTCATGCAAGCGTCGGAGATTATGTAATATTCCGGAGAGACGGCCTGCCTGCCTATCATCTGGCCGTCGTTCTGGACGATGCGAAGCAAGGCATCACACATGTCGTGCGAGGAATCGATCTGCTCGACACGACCGGGCTGCATATCCATCTGCAGCAGACCTTGGGCCTGGCTACGCCGCAGTATCTTCACCTGCCCATCATCGTCAATGCCGCTGGGACAAAGCTCTCCAAGAGAACCGGCGCACAGCCCGTCGAACCTCGGGGTGCGGCCGCCCGGGCCCACGAGATTCTGCTGTACTTAGGCCTGCAACCGCCCCAGTCGATGCGCGGTGCCCGGCCACGCGAACTCTGGACGTGGGCATGCCAGAGCTGGAATCCGGATGCGATGAAATTTCAGACCAAACTAATCGAGAAACCAGCGCATGGTTGATGCGTTGGAAATAGACTAAAGTAGCGGCGAGTGTTATTGCCGAACAACCGATGCATCGATTCACGAAAAGGTGGCGTAGGTTTGTGGACAGGCCATGAAAGACGCGCGGGTCATTAACAAATACCCGAACCGACGGCTATACGACACGACGGACAGCCGCTACATCACGCTTTGCGATATTCGGCAACTTGTAGTCGATGGCGAGCGGTTCGCAGTCATCGATAAAAAGTCGGGTGAGGACATTACACGCAGTATCTTGCTGCACGTTATCGCGGAACAAGAGGAGCGCGGAGAGTCTGTGATGAGCGAAGATTTCCTCGCTCGAATCATCCGGGCGGATAGCGGCGAGGCGCCGCAGATGGTTCGGGGCTACTTGGAGGAAACCTTGTCGTTGTTTCTGGAGCAACAGCAAAAGATAGGAGCTTCGATCGGTAACGATTCGGGTTTAGACGCCTTCGAGGCCTTGAGCGATGTCGCTCAACGGAATCTCGGCCAGTGGCTGGAGCGGCAGAAACAGTTATTGCAAACCTTTCATCCAGCTTCATCTGTACGAGCAGGCAGCTCATCGTCCAGCCGAAACCCGGCTGAGCGCGACGAGAACTCTTAATTGAAAACCCTGAACTCTGTTGTCTTGACAACCAGTGCGGAATAGTGCTATGCTGCAGCGCAGCAGGGCGTTACTCCCCCAACGCTTTGCGCCGGCCGGCAACGGCTGGTTCTTAAAAGCCCTCGTTTTTCGAGGGCTTTTTTTTGGGTGAGCGACGCCGAGGAACGTTTATCAGGCAGCGTCTAAGTCGCGCATACTGAGCCGGACTCGACCTTGCCGATCCACTTCCAGCACCTTGACCTTGATGATGTCGCCCTCGGTGAGTTTGTCGCTGACGCGCTCTACTCGCTCGTTGGAAATCTGCGAGATATGCACCAGGCCGTCCTTGCCCGGAAGTATCGCGACAAATGCGCCAAAATCCATCAGCCGAACGACTTTGCCTTCGTAAATACGGCCGACTTCTACCTCAGCAGTAATCAATTCGATCTGCCGCTGTGCATCCCGACCTGAGGAACCATCCACAGACGCAATGCGAATCGTGCCGTCGTTCTCAATGTCGATTGTGGCGCCCGTCTCCTCGGTCAGTGCACGAATAACAGATCCGCCCTTGCCGATCACATCACGAATCTTCTCCGGGTCGATCTTGATCGTAATGATGCTAGGTGCCCAGTGGGACATCTCTTCTCGGGGAGTAGCGAGCACTTTATTCATTTCATCCAGGATATGTAGCCGCGCCTCCCGCGCTTGCGCGAGCGCCGCTGACATAATTTCCTGCGTGATCCCATCGATCTTGATATCCATCTGCAGAGCCGTGATTCCCGCGGCTGAGCCGGCGACCTTGAAGTCCATATCGCCCAGATGATCCTCATCGCCGAGAATATCGGTCAGTACGACATAATTGTCGTCTTCCTTGATTAAGCCCATCGCGACGCCTGCGACGGGTGCCACGATGGGCACGCCGGCATCCATCAGCGACAGGCTGGTTCCGCAGACACTCGCCATCGAGCTTGACCCGTTCGATTCCGTGATCTCTGAGACGACACGAATGACGTAGGGAAAGGTCTCCATATCCGGCAGGACCGCCTCGATTCCGCGGCGTGCCAAGCGGCCGTGGCCAATTTCCCGGCGTTTGGGCCCGCTCATAAATCCAGTTTCACCAACGCAGTAGGGCGGAAAGTTATAGTGCAACATGAAGGGATCTTTTCGCCCACCTTCTAGCGCGTCGATGATCTGAGCGTCCCTGGCGGTGCCCAATGTGGTCACGACCATCGCCTGTGTCTCACCGCGGGTAAACAATGCGGAGCCATGCGCGCGCGGCAGTACACCGACCTGCACATCGATTGGGCGTACCGTGGTCGTATCTCGACCATCGATTCGCGCTTCTCCGGCCAAAATTCGGCCACGAACGGTACTCTTCTCGAGCCGCGAAAACTCACCTTCGACGTCATCCTTGGTCCACTGTGGCGATTCATTCTCCGCGAGAGCGCCGACCAGCTCAGCCTTAACGTCGGCGAGCTGCTGATAACGGCTCTGTTTCTCGGCGGTGCTATAAGCTTGAGCCAGTCCGTCGCCGACCGCTGCTTCTACAGCTTTCGCCAGCGCCTCGTCTTTCTGAGGTGGCTCCCACGCCACCGGTTCCTTAGCGACTTCGGCAGCCAGCTCGTTGATCGCCTGAATAGCGACCTGCATCTGCTCATGGCCATACATCACCGCGCCAAGCATCACGTCTTCGGACAACGTTTGCGCCTGTGATTCGACCATCAGGACCGCTTTTTCGGTGCCAGCCACGACAAGATCGAGTTGCGAGCTCTCACGAGTGGCCATATCGGGATTGAGCAGATATTGACCGTCGATATAACCGACTCTGACCGCCGCGATGGGCCCAAGAAACGGCAATCCTGAGAGCGCCAGAGCGGCAGATGCGCCGATCAGCGCTGGAATGTCCGGATCGACTTCCGGATTCATCGACATCACCGTCGCGATAACTTGAACTTCGTTCTGGTAACCCTTTGGAAATAACGGGCGAATCGGCCTGTCAATCAACCGCGAAGTTAAGGTTTCTTTCTCGCTTGGCCTGCCTTCGCGTTTAAAAAAGCCCCCTGGTATGCGGCCCGCCGCATAGGTTTTCTCTTGATAATTGATTGTCAGAGGAAAAAACGCACGCGGCTGCCCCTGCCCTTTCTGGCCGACCGCGGTAACGAGCACGACGGTCTCGGCCATGTTGACGAGCACCGCGCCATCGGCTTGTCGGGCGATAGCGCCCGTCTCAATGCTGACCTCGTGGTCGCCATACTCAAATGATCTGCTAACTTTCACTATTCCATTCCCTACAATACAAAGACAGGCTACCGAGATTCGGATCCCATGAGGTCAGTTCTGAGGTGTTAAAAAGGTTCAGAGCCGGTGGACCGGCTCTAAATGTAAAAAAGATCGGACTCAACGTCGCAACCCAAGGCGGCTGATTAGCTCCTGATAACGGCCTCGGTCAGTGTCCTTCAGGTAACCCAAAAGTTTGCGGCGTTTGTTGATCATGCGGAGTAGCCCACGGCGCGAGTGATGGTCTTTCTTGTGACCAGAAAAGTGCTCGGAGAGTCCATTGATCCTGCCCGTTAATAATGCAACCTGGACTTCGGCTGAGCCAGTGTCGGTCGCGCTGCGCCGATACTCGGCGACGATTCCGGATTTCTGCTCCAAATTCAATGCCATTCTTGAGTTACCCCGAACCGCCTCTGGCGCGGCTGCTATCTGGCTATACCCTGTTCTGGAAAGCCGCGTATTGTACTCGCACAGTCGCTTCAGCTCCAAGAAATCAAGCCAGGGAAAATGCGCCGTGGTACGAGCCGGCCCTCAGATTCCACCTCGCCGATCCCAAAAAATACCTGTTCGGGGTCGTACAGGCGCACCCAGCTCCTGGGCCAGTCATGCTCAGCGGATACCGCTTGGCCGTTGCTTAGACGGCCACAGAGCTCCTCTTGGAGCACGAGACGAGGCCACTGGGTCAGGGCGCTGTCGACCGGTCTGAGTATCGCACCGAGGCTGTCCCAGCCTTCCGACGCGCATGCCTCCAGCGTCTGAATCGAAACCATGTCCGTTTCCCGGAAAGGTTCCACTGCCGTTCTCCGCAACCCGACGACGTGTCCGAGCGTCCCCAACTCCTTAGCGATGTCTTCGACCAGCGTCCGAACGTAAGTGCCCTTAGAGCACGTCACGGTGAATTGGAGCCCAGGCCAGTCGAATGCGAGCAGCTCGATTGCTGTGATCTGCACCGAGCGCGCGGGCCGCTCCACTTCGATTCCTTGGCGCGCCAGCTGATAAAGCCTCCGTCCCTGGTGCTTTAGTGCCGAATGCATCGGGGGAACCTGCTCGGTCTCACCTAAAAATTTTGCGAGCACCATACGCACCGTTGCGATACTGAGATTCGATTGGCCCTGCTGCGCAATCAGCACACCGTGTGAATCTCCGGAATCAGTGGCCTCACCGAGCTTGGCGGACACCGCGTAAGTCTTACTAGCCCCAAGGAGAAAGGATGAAAGTCTCGTCGCGGCCCCAAAACAGATCGGGAGCATCCCGGTCGCAAGTGGATCGAGGCTCCCCGTATGCCCCGCCTTGTTTGCCTGAAAAAGCCGCTTCGCATCCTGCAGTACTTGGTTGGACGTTGGGCCACTCGGCTTGTCCAGCAGTAGTATGCCGTGGATGTCTCTTCCGCGGTCTCGCTTTCTAGGCATTGCTCGGACCGCCAGAGTTTATGGTGCCGGATCGTCGCCGGATTCAGAGGCGTCGCGATCTTTGGCAACGGCTTCGTCGATTAAGCGAGTGAGCTCAATTCCCTGTCGCGGCCCGTGATCTTGCTCGAAGCGCAGTTCTGGCACGCGGCGCATACTGAGCATTTGTCCGGCGCGCGATCGTAGAAAACCACCAGCTTTCTTCAGCGCCGCGATAACCGGATCTACATCCTCGTCAGGCCTCAGCGTGCTAAAGGCTACTTTCGCAGTGCTTATGTCGCCGCTAAGATCAACGGCACTAATCGTCACGCCAACGAGCCGTGGATCCTTAATCTCGTTAGACAGAAGTACGTTTAATACTCGCTGCAGCTCGGCCGCGACGCGCAACTTCCTGGGGTAGTCTCGCGGCATCGGCTAAAGAGATCGAGCGATCTCAGTACGGTCGTAACACTCGATCTGGTCTCCAATCTTGACATCGTTGTAATTCTTGATGCCAATACCGCATTCTGTCCCGGCTCGGACTTCGTTTACGTCGTCCTTGAAGCGGCGCAGAGACTCCAACTCGCCTTCATAGATGACAACATTGTCGCGTAGCACTCGAATCGGCTTCGTACGCCGCACATAGCCGTCGGAGATGATGCAGCCGGCGACGTTACCGAATTTCGGTGACCGGAATATCTCGCGAACTTCCGCAAGACCGAGTATTTGTTCCCGGATCTCGGGTGCGAGTAAACCGCTTACAGCGGCTTTCACATCATCAATGGCCTCATAAATTATGCTGTAGTAGCGGACACTGATGCCCGTTTCGTTGATCGCCTGGCGGGCTGCAGAATCGGCACGTACATTGAAGCCGATGACATTGGCTTTAGCCGCCACGGCGAGTTGAATATCTGACTCAGTAATGGCGCCCACACCCCTCGAGATGACAGTCACTTTAACTTCGTCCGTCGAAATATTTTCGACTGCGTCCCTCAACGCTTCAGAACTACCCTGGACATCGGCTTTGATCAGGAGTTGTACACTTGCACTGTCCCTTTCAGACATTTGGCTGAAAACATCGTCTAGCTTCGTAGACCGCTGTTGCGCAAGCTTGATGTCGCGTTCCTTACTTTGACGGAATCGAGCAACCTCGCGGGCCTTACGTTCATCCGCCACAACCAACATGTCGTCTCCCGCCATGGGTGTACCCGACAAACCGAGAACCGCCGCGGGTATCGAAGGTCCTGCGCTGTCGATGGGCGCCCCCGTGTCATCGAACATTGCACGAATACGGCCGAATTCCTGACCCGCCAGTAGTATATCGCCGACCTTCAACATGCCTCGCTTGACGAGCACGGTGGCAACGGCACCGCGGCCACGCTCCAAGCTTGCCTCCAACACTACGCCAGCGGCGGGACCAGAAGATATGGCCTTCAGATCCAGTACCTCGGCCTGTAATAGAACGGCATCCAAGAGTGCATCGACTCCGTCTCCCGTTTTCGCCGAGACATTCACGAATAAAGTCTCACCACCCCAATCCTCCGGGACGACTTCGTGCGTAGTCAGTTCCTTGCGTACGCGATCCGGATCGGATGCTTCCAGGTCCGTCTTGTTGACCGCCACCACTAGCGCTACACCGGCTGCCTTGGCGTGCTCAATCGCCTCCACAGTTTGCGGCATGACGCCATCGTCAGCAGCGACGACCAGTATCACGATATCGGTCGCCAGTGCGCCGCGAGCTCGCATGGCAGTGAATGCTGCGTGACCGGGCGTATCGAGAAAGGTCACTGAACCTTTCTTCGTAGTGACATGGTACGCGCCAATGTGTTGGGTAATGCCGCCAGCTTCCCCGGACGCGACGTGTGTCTGGCGAATGTAATCGAGTAGGGACGTCTTGCCATGATCGACGTGCCCCATCACCGTCACTACGGGAGATCGAGCCGACGAGTCTAATTCAGTGGTTGCCTCCTCGATAGATTTGAGCAGTTGATCTTCAAGGCCGGTTTCCAGAAGAGGCAAAGCCGTGTGGCCTAGCTCTTCGACAACCAGCACGGCGGTATCTTGATCGATGACCTGGTTGATCGTCACCATCATGCCCATATTCATCAGGACTTTGATGACGTCGTTTGACTTGATCGCCATGCGTTGCGCTAAATCATTAACGGTGATTGTCTCAGGAATCTCGACTTCTTTGATCACAGGCTCGGTTGGCCGCTCGAAACCATGCTGGCTGTCCACACTGACCTGCACCGGACGACGACGTGGTCGCCTCTTACGACGTCGTGCGCTCGCGCCCTTAGCGACGTGTAGGGTGTGATCCGCGACGGGGATCTTTAGGGGCTTTCGGGTTTGTTCGGTCTGCTTCTGTTTCGCCTGCTCTGCACGTTCCCTGGTAGCGTCTTCGGCCAGACGGTCCTTCTCTTCGGCCTGTCGACGCGCGTCTTCAGCAGCCCGGCGTTGCGTTTCTTTTTCGGCCAGTCGGCGGACCTCGGCTTCACTGGCTTCGGATTCCGCTCGCCGCTTTTGTTCTTCAGCTTCTTGCTGCTCGGCCACCAGTCGCGCCGCTTCGGTTTCGCGCTGTGTGTCGATTTCTTCTTGCTCTTTGCGGGCTCGTTCCTCCAGAACATCGCGATTCACGTAGGTAGCTTTGCGTCTGATCTCGACGCTCACCGTACGCGAGCGGCCCTGGCCGCCAGGGAGCCTGAGCTCGCTTTGTGATTTTCGGTTCAACGTGATCTTTCTGGGCACCGTAGCGCCCGGATCCTTGCGGCCATGAGATCGTCGCAGGTGCGTGAGTAACTCAAGCTTCGAGTCGTCGCTAATCGTGTCGTCCGCACTAGATGCGTCGATGCCCGCTTCGTTGAGCTGCACGAGTAACCGGTCAACGGGTATTTTGAGTACTACCGCGAATTCTGTGACCGTTACATCCGACATAAGACTCTCCTCGGCGCCTACGCTGATGACTCAGCTTCGAACCAATGCGCTCGCGCCGCCATAATCAGCTCTCCGGCGCGCTCCGGCTCGAGGGCTTCAATATCACTAAGCTCGTCAACGGCCTGCTCAGCCAGGTCTTCACGGGTCACGATGCCCCGACTCGCGAGTTCAAAGGCGATCTCTTTATCCATCCCCTCGAGGCTCAGCAGATCCTCAGCAGGCTCCGCCTGATCGATAACTTCTTCGCTGACGATAGCCTGGGTTATTAGAACGTCGCGCGCGCGCGCGCGAAGTTCATTGACGATATCTTCATTGAATTCTTCGATCGCCAACAATTCGCTAGCCGGCACGTAGGCGACTTCTTCGAGCGATGAGAATCCTTCCTGAGCCAGGATCATTGCGACGTCTTCGTCGACGTCGAGCTCTTTCATGAGCTTCTCGACTAATACCTTCGCTTCCTGCTCTGTCTTTTCCTCGGCATCCGTTTCCGTCATGACGTTGAGTTCCCAACCGGTCAGCTCACTAGCCAGCCGAATATTTTGACCGCCACGACCGATTGCTTGGGAGAGTTTTTCCTCGTCTACTGCGATGTCCATACTGTGCGTTTCTTCGTCCATCACAATAGAGAGCACGTCGGCCGGTGACATCGCATTGATGACGAACTGCGCTGGATTTTCATCGTACAAGATGATATCCACGCGTTCGCCCGCCAGTTCGTTCGAGACTGCCTGAACACGGGAGCCTCGCATACCAACGCATGCGCCTACGGGGTCGATACGGCTGTCGTTGCTTTTCACGGCAATCTTGGCGCGCAAGCCCGGATCGCGGGCCGCGCCAAGGATCTCGATCAAGCCTTGCCCAACCTCGGGCACTTCAAGCTTGAAAAGTTCTATCAGAAACTCACGGGAGGTTCGTGTCATAAACAACTGAGGGCCTCTTTGCTCGGCTCGAACTTCGCGAAGAATGCCCTTGATGCGATCCTGGGGCTTGATCGGCTCCCGTGGAATCAACTCCTCCCTGGAAATGAAGCCTTCAGCATTTCCGCCCAAGTCGATATACGCGCCATTGCGATCGACACGCTTGGCGATTCCACTGACTAGCTCGCCTTCGCGTTGCTGAAACTCCTCCACGACCTGTTTACGTTCGGCTTCCCGAACCTTTTGTACGATGACTTGCTTAGCCGCTTGCGCCGAAATTCTTCCGAATTCGACAGATTCCAACGGTACCTCAACGTACTCGCCAGGTACCGCGTCCGGATCGATGTCCACGGCATCCAGAAGCCTAAGCTCACTCTCCGGCTCCTCCAATTCCGTGGAGTCATTCGCAAACACCATCCAGCGTTGAAAGGTATCGTACTCACCGCTCTTGCGGTCGATTGTCACACGCACATCGATCCCTTCGCTGTGCTTTTTTTTGGTCGCGGACGCTAAGGCTGCCTCAATGGCCTCGAATATAATGTCCTTCTCGATACCTTTCTCATTACAGACTGCGTCTACCACATCCAAGATATCTTTGTTCATGTCCTAGGAAATCCAGTAACCGAAATTAGTGCTCTGCCACGAGCTGAGCTGACGCTATATCTGAGAGCGCCAGGCGAAAAGTTTCGCTATCGACTTCGACGAAAATATCCCGCTCTTCCACGCGCAGTAAGCGGCCGGTAAGGTTCCGACGACCGTCGAGCGATTGATTGAGCTTTACCCTAACGACGTGATCGCAATAGCGCCGAAAATGCTCCAGTGTCCTGAGCGGTCGATTAGAGCCCGGCGACGAGACCTCCAAGACATACTTGCCAGGCATGACATTCTCTACGTCGAGAACGGCGCTAAGCTGATGGCTGACCAATTCGCAATCATCCAGGTTGATACCTGCTTCCTGATCGATATAGATGCGCAACAAGCCGTTACTGCCAGCGCGAGCATCTACATCGACCAGTTCATACCCAAGCGCCTGAACCGGTGCCTCCAGCAATTCAATCAGTCTGTCTTTCTGCGCCATAACACTCAATCAAACTCTAAAAGGGCCGAGTATAAAAAATGGGCCCAAGGCCCATCGTTCCGACTCTGCATCCTCCCCGCCGTGCGCGGGTATGGGCAAATAAAAAGCCCCTCACGGGGCTCTTGATACTAAAGCCTTTTCTTAGCAATTTCCTGTAACCATTTGATTCAAAAATGAATCGTCTGGCGGATTCCGGCTATTGCTCCGTAAAATCGCCGCCTATTGTACCGAAAACTCGAGGCCGGGGGTAGACGCGGCGCACCTTCACGGGAGCGCCTCGCGCCGCCTCATTCGGAAGGCGTGCACTCGTACGGTCTAACGACCTCGCCTGGCCTCCACATCCACGCCTTGTCGAGCTCAACCGGCTGCGTAAATGTTGCCGGGTCCGTCGCCGTCAATTGATAGTTCAAACGACTACCGTCCTCACTCAGCGAAAAACGTTCGTATAACTCGATGGCTTCGCTCTGACGTAGTCCACTCGAATCGAAATACGGCCAGTCGATGTGTCGGGTTGTAACGTGTAACTCTTCTCCCACCCAGCGCCCTCGCGAACGACCGAGCCGGGTCGGCGAGTCATCAATCTTGGTCTCGGGATCCATATAGAATGTCCGTACGGCATCGTATTCCTCCATGTGGAACAGGATGACGTCGCCTTGATCGATGATCTCCATCGGATACGGTTGCGACATGATCCATGGCATGCCCTTAGGATTGCAGTCGCCGATCGGATCGTCCGCCACCGGATCGAACGCCGCCTGGGTGGCCGCGGCCGCGGCCGTCAGTGGCAAAACCGACTCGAACAACTGCCGACTCGGGCCCGTAAAATGCGTGCTCCACACTCTAAAGATGCCCCTAGCGTTAGCTTCGGAATCGCTGGCATCGGTCCCCTCGGCCAGCCAGACTTCGGACGTGCCGAGCGTGCTGTCCGACCAATAAGGCTCGACACCCGGCCGCGTCACGACTTCCCGGCCGTCCGCCAGCAGCACGTTGTTGACCCACATGTCCCGGCTGCCGGACCGCGCTTTATTACCGGCCACCGAGATGTCGTCGCCGACACTCATAATCTCGGGCGAGATATCCATACGCCGGATAATACTGACCGAGTTCGTCTCGATGTCCCAGATCTCCCCCTCGTCGGTGCGAATGGAGAACCGTACATGCGGATTGCGCCAGAGTATCTTGGTTACCTCGCCCCTCAATTCGACGATATTGTCCATGTCGAATACCCCGATACGTGCGTGGTGAGCGGTACCCAGGGCTGGCAGCAGCAGTATTCCGCTGAGAAGGGTAATGCCCCATCTGACTGATCCCATGATCGATCCTCCTTCGATTCCAGTGCGCGCCGGCAATCGACTAACGCAAGAGCTACTCGATACACTCGAACGGCTTGATGGTCTCACCGGGCCGCCAGAGCCAATATCTCTCGAGCGTTACGGGCTCCGTAAACACTGCTGGATCCGTGACCGTCATCTGATAGTCCAGTCGGGTCTCGTCGAGGCTCAATGCGAATCGCTCCTCGATGTCGGCTTCGTCGCTAAGCAAGATCCCAAAGGCATTAAAGTGAGGCAACAGTATCGCCGATGTTGACACAACCAGACTGTTCCCTTCCCATCGGCCCACCGAACGCCCCAGTGGCGTCTTGGACGCGGGTGCCGGTTGGTCGGTCATGTAAATCGTTCGTGTCAGATCGTACTCTTCAATCCGAAACTGAATTCGATCACCGTCGTCGATAAACTCGACTGGATACGGTTGATTCATGATGTACGGCATTCCCTTTGGCGTACAACCGGGAATGGGATTTTCTGTAATGGGATCGAAATTTTGTTGAAACGACCGCGCAGCTTCCGTCAGCGGATAACTCGATCGTCCAAAACGCTCTTGTCGGCTTCCGAAATTTCGGCTCCAGACCCTGAATATTCCGCTGGAGAGCGCTTCCGCTGCCTCGACGTCGACATCCCGAAAGCTCGCCTGCCCCCAGCCAATCGTTTCGCTCGACCAGCGCGGTTCTGCGTCACGCTGAATTAACACTTCACGCCCATCGGGCATCAGGATGTTGGTGACGTCCATGATGTGCATGTCGTTCCGTCCCGGCGTTCCCGCTATTCGAATCGTCTGGCCGACGGCCAGTACGTCCGGCCCGATGCCGTGCCGCTCAAGGATACCGGGCGGTGTCGATTCGACTTCCCAAGTCGTTTGCTCGCCACCGGACTCGGTTTCGATCCAAAAACGGATATGGGGGTTCCGCCACATGATTCGTGTCACCTCGCCCTCGATCTCACTAATCCGATCGAGATCATAGAACGCCGATTTCGAGTGGTGTGCCGTGGCCGCGGGGCAGCCAACGACGAGCGCCAGAACACAAGTGGCTAGTGTTTTCTGCATCGATCCATCCCCCTCCATCAAGGCTCGATCTATCTGCTCAGTCTGACGTGGCCCGGCTATCGATAGAACGCGTCAGGTGCATTTTCGCTGGGCAGCCATTCGGCGAGCTGGCTCTTAATATCCGAGAAGTCCGGGTCCGCTGCAAGATTTATCCACTCTTGCGGGTCTGTTTCATGGTCGTAGAGTTCCTCCGAGCCGTCCGCATAACGGATATAGCGGTAGCGATCGCTCCTGACGGCGTGATTCATGAACCCAAAGGTGCTTAGCGCTACAGGCTCCCAGGGCGCATCCGGGTCTCGAAGCAGCGGTACCAGACTGGTCCCCTCGACATGAGCCGGTATTTCGAGGCCGGCCAACTCGGTCAGGGTCGGGTAGAGATCCATGAGCGACACGGCCTCGTCCGTTTGACTACCCGGGGTCGTGATGCCAGGAGCGACGATGATAAACGGTACTCGCGTCGACTCCTCCCAGAGGGTCGACTTACGCCAGCGCAGTTTTTCGCCCAGATGCCAGCCGTGGTCGGACCATAAAACGATGATCGTATTGTCGGCCCTCCCGCTACGCTCGAGCGCGTCGAGAAGCCGGCCGACCATCGCATCGGCGAAACTCACGCTTGCGAGGTACGCTTGGACGCCTTCCTTCCAGAGATTCGCCGCGATGATCCACTCGAACAATCCCATGGGCGGCATATTTCCGAGATAGGCGTCTTGCAGCGCCGCAGCGGGGACGTCATCGAGATCCGTCTCGAGGACCCGTGGCAGCTCGAGATCCTCCAGCGAGTAAAGGTCGAAGTATTTTTGTGGCAGGTACCATGGGGGATGCGGCCGGTAGATCCCGACGGCGACGAAGCGTGGCTCGTCGCCGGCCGCGGTCAGTTGTTGCTGCCCCCAGCCAACGACCTGGCCGTCACCCATCGCGTAATCTTCGGTGACCAGTCCGGCCCAATCCATGTTCCGAGTGAATGGATTGCCGTTTGCCGGTCGGTTGACAGGCACCACCTCGTCAGGGAGCTGCCGGTCG
>Ga0209988_10000957_pt1 | contig 18539 bp, 19 predicted proteins | sample N075metaG_FD_183115 | JGI IMG/M metagenome (GOLD analysis project Ga0209988, IMG submission 183115) | Deep subsurface microbial communities from Kermadec Trench to uncover new lineages of life (NeLLi) - N075 metaG (SPAdes) (version 2) | ecosystem: Environmental > Aquatic > Marine > Ocean trench... | reverse complement strand
CTGGAGGGGCGACCCAACATCGTCGACCGGATGAAGGATGGGGACATCGCGCTGATCGTCAATACGCCGTTGGGGGCGGAGTCTTACTTCGACGAGAAAGCTCTGCGTCGTGTCGCTACGGATCGTGGGATCCCGTTGGTGACGACGCTTTCCGGAGCCCACGCGACCGTCCAGGCGATCCGGGATCTCAAGAGCGAGAGGCTGGAGGTGCGTTGTCTACAAGAGATTTACGAGGGCGTCAGTCCCGAGGCTTCTTGATTCGTTCGATCAAAGATGACGTGGCGTGATGCTTGGTGTCCCCCACGATGGTGATGCGCCAGCCCAACTCCGCGGCGAGATCGGCCTCGGGTACCGTCGCGGCGGTGTAGTCCGAGCCCTTGCAGTGGACATCGGGATGCACTGCGCGTAGCAATGCACGCGCGTCCAGCTCGTCGAACACCGTCACGTAGTCGACACAAGCGAAGCCGGCCACCAGTTCGGCACGTTCATCCTCGGGGACGACGGGGCGGGACGGCCCCTTGAGTTGGCGCGCTGAACGGTCGGAGTTGATGGCGACGACCAGAAGATCGGCCTCGGCTGCGGCGCCCTGGAGGTAACGGAGGTGGCCGACGTGTAACAGGTCGAACAGGCCGTTGGTCAACGCAACCGATTTGCCGGCTTGACGCAGTGGCGCCAACACGTCGAGCAACGCGTCACGGCCCATGATTTTTGCGCAGCGGATCATCCGGCAGGATCCGTCTCGATCGCCGCGAGAAGTTCACCGGGAGAGACGGTGGCTGTGCCCATCTTCTGAACGACGATTCCCGCCGCGTAGTTGGCCAGGATTGCGGCATCGATCAGGTTGGCGCCGGCGATCAGAGCGAGCGTCAGCGTGGCGATCACTGTATCTCCCGCCCCGGTCACATCGGCAACCTCTTCGGAGCCGTACGCAGGGATCATGGTCGGCTTCATGCGCCGTTCGAAGAGCGTCATACCCTTGGCCCCGCGCGTCACCAGGACGGCACGGTTTCCGGTGCGCCGCAAGAGTTCCTTGCCCGCAGTCGGCAAGGCGCGATCCGTGATCAGGGCGCCGCCAAGGGCTGATTCCAACTCCTCCTGGTTCGGCGAGCAGACCGTCATGCCGCGATACTCGGTGACGCGGGCGCGCGAGTCGATCGTCACCGGTGTGCCCGCGGTGGCGAGCTTGTGGATCGTCGCGAGCAGGCGCGAGCTCGGCGCGGCGGCGCCGTAGCCGTAGTCGGCGATGAGTAAACCTCGGCTACCGTCGAGCGCACGGCTCAGGTTCGTCAGGATTCGCCGGCGCAGAGTGGGACCGAGGTTTCCGCGGGGTCGGCCGCGATCGATCCGCACGATTTGCTGGCGCCGCGTATGGATGCCGCCGGCAAGGATCCGGCTCTTGGTCGGGGTCGCGTAGGCCTTGTCGCGCACGAGCTGTGTGGTGCGCACCCCCTGATCGCGAAGACACTCGAGTACGCCGCGGCCGGCCTCGTCGTGACCGATCACGCCGACGGGTATCGGGCGTGCTCCGAGTGCTTGGAGATTCGCTACGCTGTTGCCTGCTCCGCCGGGGACAAGGACACGCCGGATTTCGTCGAGGATCAGGACCGGAGCTTCGCGCGAAACACGGCTGATGTCTCCGAAGACGAATTCGTCGGCGACCAGATCACCGAGCACGGCGACCGGTTGCCCAGCGAACCGCGAGACCCATCCGCGCAACCGCTCGGCACGTGCCTGCTTCGTGCTCATGAAGACGGCCCCCGGGGCGCGGCGCACTGCTGGAGAGCCCATTCGGCGGCGTCCTCGATCGTGTCGACCACTTGCGCGGGCACCACGTCGATTCGTGCCAGAGCCGCCTCGGTTTCGCGGCCGTTCCCGGTACGCACCAGAACCGACGGTATCCCGCATGCCGCGGCGGCCTGCAAAGCGTCGGGCGAGTCGCCGATAAAGAAGGAGCCGTCGAGGACGATGCCCATCTCGTCTCGCGCACGTTCGAACAGTGCGATGCCGGGCCTACGGCACGCGCACTCACACCGGTAACGCTCGATCTTGCCCTCGGGATGGTGCGGACAATGGTAGATGCCATCCAGACGCGCACCCTCCTCGAGCAAGAGCAGCCGCAGTCGTTCGTGGACGTCGGCCAGGACGTCCACGTCGAATTCGCCGAACGCGACACCGGGCTGGTCCGTCACGACGATCGCTTGCCAGCCACTGCGATTGATGCGGCAGATCGCGGCCGCGGCCCGCGGTAGCAGGCGGAGGTGTTCGGGAGCGGCGGCGACGGAGTGATTTTTGCTCAGCGTCCCGTCTCGATCGACAAAAATAGCACGTCGCGGCATCGTCGTTTCCAGGAAAAGGTGCCCAAGGATAGCGCACCCGTCTCAGCTTGGCCGCCCGGAAGTGATCCGCTCGATCGCTTCGATCAGTCGTTCCCCGTCGGGGATTTCCGTGCGGATGGCAAGCATGAGCAGTCCCGCACGCGAGGCCGCGACGGTTCCGATCCGCGCAAGGTCCTTCTCCGTGGTGACCAGGGTCGCAGCTTCATCGGCGGCCCGGCGTCGGAGCCGGCCGAGCAGGGTTCTGTCGATCGTCCGGTGGTCGCCATAGGCGTGGAAAGCGGCGATCGAAACGCCGAGTCGCTCGAGATCCGTGCGAAAACGATCGGGGTTGCCGATCGCGCAAAAAGCGACGGCGCGCGACGGCCGGGGTGCTGCGCCGCCGTCGGCGTCGATGAAACCCGCGGTGCGGTGGTCGGCATGCAGGATGCGCGCCGAAGGGTTGGATGCGCGGATCGCGTCGTGCAGCCGTTCGGCCCCCAGCGGCGATGGACTGCGAGTGATCACGATCCAGTCCGCGCGGGCGAGCGACGACGCCGGTTCGCGCAGATAACCGGAGGGGAGGAGACGGTCACGGTCGAACGGACGCGTGCGGTCGAGCAGGACGATATCGAGGTCACGCGCCAGCGCCCGGTGCTGGAACCCGTCGTCGAGAAGGACCAATCGAGCACCGAGTTCGACGGCCTTGCGAGCGCCCGCGGTGCGATTCGAGCCGACCACGACGATTGCGCCGGCCACCGCGTTCGCGAGCATCCACGGTTCGTCGCCCGCCACGGTTGCCGCGCATCGCGCGCCGCCGCCGTGCGACACCACGACGGGGCCCGCGCCCGCCGAGCCGCCGTAGCCGCGGCTCACGATTGCGGTCGGCGTGCCACGCGCGAGCATCGTTTCGGCGAGCCAGCGCACCATCGGGGTCTTCCCGGTGCCCCCCACGGAAAGGTTTCCGACGCTGACCACCGGAACGGAAACGCGCTCCGCGGCGCCGGGCCGGTCGTAACGCGAGTTCCTTCGCGTCATCCACGTGCCGTAGATCCAGCTCAGCGGTGTAAGCGCCGCGCGAAGCCAGGGCCGGGCGGGAGGCCTCAAGCCGGTCCCCGATCGACGATCGCCGCAATCGTATCGAAGGTGCGTTGTAACGCTCCGGCGTGCGCACGAATCGTTTCGCGGGCTGCCCGCGCGGCCTGATCGCGCAGTTCGGGGTTGGCCAACCATGTGTTTACCGCGGCGGCGAGGTCGACGGCATCGGTCACCCGACGGGCCCCGCCGGCCGCGACCAACTTGCGCGCCGGTTCCTCAAAGTGATCGGTGTGCGGACCGACCAGGACCGGGACCCCGGCCGCGGCCGGCTCGAGCGGGGAGTGACCACCGAACGGCTTCAGGCTTCCACCCACGAACGCGATACTGGCAACCCCGTAGATCGATGCGAGTTCACCCAGCGTATCGATCACGACGACATCGTGCCTCGCGGGGGCCACGCGGTCGAGCGATGACCAGGCAGCCACATCCCATCCGCCGTCGCGCGCGAGCCCCAGGACGGCTTCGACCCGCTCGAGATGGCGGGGCGCCAGGACCAGCAGGAGGTTCCGGAAACTGCTTCGAAGGACCTCGAACGCTTCGAGCACAATCGGTTCTTCACCCGGGCGCGTCGATCCCGCCACCCAGACCGGCCGACCGGCCCACTTCCCGAGCCGCCGCTCGAGCGCCGCGCGGTCGATCCGGGGAGCGGCAAGATCATACTTGAGGTTACCGGTTACGGTGATCGCGCGAGCCGGCGCGCCCAACGATTCGAAACGTTCCGCGTCTTCCCGCGTTTGCGCGCCGATGACCTCGACTCGCTCGAGCAGCGGACGGTAGAGCGAAGACCAGCGGCGGTAGCGGGACATCCGTTCAGGAGCCAATCGCGCACTGACCAGCGCGATGGGTACGTTGGCCGCAGACGCCTCGTGGATCAGGTTGGGCCACAGTTCGGTCTCGACGAGCACGAGCAAGCGCGGGTCGAGCCGTTGCAGCAACCGTGCCGGGTAGCCCCGGAAATCGAACGGCAGGATGAATCGTGTGCCGACGTCGGGGAGTTGTCCGAGGCCGCTGGACGTGATCGCGGAGACGGCCTGAGGGTGGCTCGGGAAGCGTTTTACCAGCAGCGCGGAAAGGGTCGAGACAACACGCGCCTCGCCGACCGACGCGCCGTGCAGCCAAATCGATCCAACGAGTGGCTCGGGAAGCTCTCGCACCATCCGCTGCGCGCACTCGCGAGCACGATCGGGGTTGCGCCCGTGCCATGCGGCCCAACCCAGGGCCAAGGGCTTGGCGGCCAGCGCGAGCGTGTTGTAAAGGGCGAGCACGCGCCGGATGGTAGTCGAGCGCCGATGAAACGGTCAAACAGCCCGGAAACGACACCGTATCCGCGGTTTGCAACGGCCTTCCCCGGGACCCATATTTCGGGTTTAGGCCGGGACACGGGGAGAGATGAGTACGACCATCCAGGACGGCAAGAAGCCTGCCGTCGCGCCGGGGAAGGAACCGTTCCTCCGCCGCGGCCGGATCGCGTGGACCCTCGCCGTGGTGTTGCTCCTGATCGGGCTTGCACCGCTGGCGTTGATGGCCTGGAAACAAACTCAGTTCAATCGCGTCGCGCTCGCCACCGCCCAGCAGGAGTACCAACTGCTGGTCGCCGAGACCATCGCTCGAGAAATCGACATCCACCTCGACGGATTGCGGGCGGAGCTGTTGCGCGTCTCGCAGACACTCGGGGGCGCGATCCGCCGCACCGGGGGGCCCGATGCCGAACTGCGCGACGACCTGGCCGGGGTCGTTGACGAGCGCATGCCCTATCTGCGCTACGATTACTTCCTCGAAAACGACGTGCGGAGCGTCGACGCCGGCGAGCTTACCGATGATCTCAAACCGATCTTTGACGCTGGTCTCGAGGAGGCGGCTGCGGTCCTGATCGCGGCGGTGCAAACCCGCCCTGACATCACGATCCTGTCGGTGCCGATCCTCGCCGGGTCGCCGCCGCGTGCGTGCGTCGTCATCTCCGCGCCGGTGGTGTCCAGTGGACGATTCCGCGGCGTCCTCTCCAGCCTCGTCGACCTGGAGCATGTCTGGGACTTGGTCGTGTCGCGCCGCTGGCCCGGCCACACGGTTTTCGGCGTCGATCGATCGGGCCGCGTGTTCAGCAGCAACTCGGCCGTCCGTCCCCGCCCCGGCCAGGACGCCACCGACTCCGCGCTTGTCCAACGGTTCCTGACGTCCTCGCGGGTCGGTCGCGAAACGTTGCAGTTCATCGAGATCGTGGATGGCGAGGAAATAGAATTCAACGGTTCGTACGAGGTCACTCGCCAGGGCTGGGGTGTGTTCATCCAGGCGCCTTTGTCCGAGGTCTACCGTCCGATCGAGGCGATGGTCGAGAGCACCTGGAACACCGCGCTGCTGGTGCTCGTGTTGTGCGTCGCGGTCTCGTGGTTCTTTGCCCGTACGCTGTCCCATCCGATCAACCGGCTTGCCGGGGCGTCGAGTCGTTTCGCCGCCGGCGACCTGTCCACGCGCGTATCGGTGCGCACGAGGAACGAGATCGGCGAGCTGGCGCACTCGTTCAACGTCATGGCCGACGAGATCGAAGAGCAAATCCGCAAGCTCAAGCGGGCGGCGCGCGAGAACCATGAACTCTTCATGGGCACGATCCGCGCCATGGCTCAGGCGATTGATGCCAAGGATCCCTACACGCGCGGGCACTCGATGCGCGTGAATCGCTACTCGGTGATTGTGGCCAAGGAACTCGGCTTGACCGGCACGCAGTTACGCGAGATACACGTTTCTTCGCTGATGCACGACGTCGGCAAGATCGGGATCAACGACGCTATCCTTCAAAAGCCTGGCAAGCTAACCGACGAAGAGTTCGAGATCATGAAGACGCACACGGTGCTCGGCGCCAACATCGTTGCGCCGATTCGGCAGATGAAGCGGATCATCCCGGGCCTTCGCTGGCACCACGAGAGGATGGGCGGCCAGGGTTATCCCGACGGGTTGTCCGGGGATCAAATCCCGTTGATGGCCCGGATCATCGCGATCGCGGACACCTTCGACGCCATCACCACGCACCGGCCGTATCAAAAGGCGATGACGTTTGACGAGGCGCTTGAGGTCCTGGAGCGTCTCAAGGGCGTGGCGCTCGACGGCAAGATCGTCGATGCGTTCTTCAGCGCCTATTCGAAGGGGCTGATCAAGTCCGAGGGAATCGAGAAAAGCATCCTGGCCGAGGGCGAAACCACGCTTCCGGAGGCGGCCCCCGTTACATAAATTTGAGTTCGTGCGGCGGCCGATCCGTGTCGTCGAGTACGTGATCGAGGCTCAGGGTCATCAACAACTCGCGCAGATGTTGGTATTCGTTTCCGCGCGTGATCGAGCTGAACCGCATCCTCGGAGCGAGCCACTTCTCGATCAACGGGATCGCTTCCTTGCCGCTCAAAAGCGTGTAGTAGATGATTGGGCGTACGTCGCGTCCGTGGCGCATTTCGATCGAACGCCGTAGAGCGTTGCGCATGCGTTCGCCCCCGAGCCGGCGTGCGGCCCAAGCCGCGGCATCGCGCATCGAGTACAAGTCGGGGTGTTGGTATTCCGGGGCGGTCAGCACGCGTTCGACCAGTTCGCGTGCTTCCCCGCAGTCGAGCTCGGCCAGCTGGTCAAGGATGACTTCGCCCTCGCCGGGTTCGACGCGCCCGAAGGCCGACACCAGGACCCTTGCGGCGGCGCTCGCCGGCGTGGCGCGGCTCAAGTGCCGGTAGGCCGTCTCGCGGATCTTTGCGTCCTTGTGGAATGCCAGCGCTTCCCATTTTTGAGCATCATCGCCGGCGTTCCGCGCCGCTTTCAACTGGCTCACGGCGGTTGCGATCCGCGCCACTAACAAGCCGTCGCGCTGAACCTCCAAGGCCTCTTCCAAACCGGCGAGAGCCTTGACGTCCTCGAGCTCGATCGTCCGATCGAGCAACCACTCCGCCTTCGGCTTCTCCGCTGAGTCGCGGACGAGTTTGGGGAGTTCGACCCTCAGCAAGCGGTTGCGGATCGTGTCGGCGGCACCGGCGATTCGCGCGCGCGCGGCGAGCTCGGCGGCTGTCTGCGCTACCGGCCAGCGCGGTGAATCGATGGCCCGGACCAGCACCCGGCGCGCACGCGGGAGGTCGAAACGGGCCAGCGCGCGCACCACCGCGATCCCGACCCCGTTGTCAGGATCGGCCATGCCGTGGACGAGCAAGTCCAGCACTGCCGGCGAACGGATCAGTCCGGCGGCATCGTACACGTTGCGACGCTCGGCCGGGTCCGGGTTCGCGGTGTGACGCAGGAGGACGGGGACTGCGGCTTCACCGTCCAACCGGGCCAGCAGTTTGTAGAGAGCCGTGCGCGCTGTATTGCTCGTGACGGTGTCGAGTTGCTCGACCACCTGCTCGAAACGGCCTTCCGGCAATAGTAGCAATAGCGAGTACGCCGCATAGGAACTGACCGATTTCGCCGGGTCGTGCAACGCGTTGAACAACGCATCGATCGATTCCGTCGACGGGTAGAGCGCCAGCGCCTTTGCGGCCTCCATGCGGGTGAGGGTGTCTTCGCTCTTGATCAGCGGAAGCAGCACCGGTAGCGAAGAGGGGTTTCCGATCTTCCCGAGCGCCCGGATCGAATACAACGTGCGCCGGCGTTCCCCGGGCGGGGCGAGATCCTTCTGCGACAGCTCGTCGTGCAGGATCTCGAGCGATTCCGGGGCGGTGAGGATCATCGATGCTTCGAGCACCGACATTTTGCGATGGACGGTCTTGTCCCCCACGGAGTGGCGTCCCTGATCCGCGAGCCGGATCGCTCCAACATCGCCGGCGGCGGCCAGCGCCCAGATCAAATGCGCTTTGCGGGCCGCAGCGAAGGAGGATTGTTCTTCATCGGCGCGCTCCACCGCGGCGTGCAACGCCTCGATTGCCTCGGGGGTGGCGTGGAACGCGAGTGCGTACGTAGCCAGGTAAAAGGTCGCTCGATCGGACTGGAGCGTTTCGTTCGCGAGCAACGGGATGACCGCAGGATCCGCGGTGCCGAGTGCGTAGGCGATGTCCGTGTACGCTTCGACGAACGCCGTGTCGTCGTCGTACAGCCGGCGGGCCTGGCCCACGCTCGCGAACGCTGATTCGACCAACGCGCGGACGCGCTCCTGCTCGATTAACGCCTGCACCGGGTCAGTGGCATCCTGGGTCCGTCCCGCCGTGGCCGACAGCAACAGGACACAGGCCGCGATCGCGTGGCGACGACGCATCGGAAGCACTCCATCGACAGAAAAAAACCAATATACCTGCGCGGGCGAGTGGCGGCAAAAGCAACAGCCGGGCTGGCCTATAATGCGGGTCGTCGAGGAGGATTTCAGATGCATCGACCGAACTATTGGCCCCTGCTCGTGGCCGGGCTGGTTCTTGCGCCCGCCTGCAGTTCCGAGCCTGCCGAGGTCGCTCTCGCACGCGAGGTTATCGCGCAAAAACCCGCCGAGGACCCCGCTTACCATCTCTACGCATTGTCAATCATGAGCGATTCCGAGGCACCCCACGCCCGGTCGATGATCCTCGACGCGATCGCAGGCGAAGACCGCGTCGCCGCGTCGGAGGCGATCCAAGGCCTGCAGCGGAACACGGATGAGGAAACGCGCGAGGCGCTGCACACGGCCTTCGGCAAAGGCGGCTCGGTTCAGGCGCTGGCGGCCTCGGTCCTCGCGGTCAGCGGAGACGGTGAGGCGATCGAATGGCTTGCGGAGCAGTTGGGTCAAGGCGGCCTACCCGGTCCGGCGATGGCGGCCTTGGCCGCAACCGAACATTCGGAGTCGGTGCGCACCGCATTGCGCGGGCTGATCTGGAGCAAGAGTCTATCGACCCGCAACAAGGGGTACGCCGCTCTCGGCGAGGTGCGGGCCCCGTGGGCGGTGGAATTGCTCCTCGAGGGTTTGGACAAGGAATTCGGTCAGGAACGGGTCGAGCCGATCGTGGCCCTCGGTCGCGTGGGGGACCCCGCCGCGGCGGCGGCCATCAGCGGCTGGGTCAACACCCAGGGTCTCGTCCTGGCATCGCTGGAGGCACTGGGCCGGCTCGCTGACGCGGGTTCCCTCAGTGTGATCGAACCCATGTTGGACCATGAGCAACCGCTCGTGCGGGCCTACGCGGCTGTGGCGGCGTGGCGTCTGGGCGCGCGGGACACAGCGATGGCCGCCATTCCGGCGCTCGTCGCCGACGCGGACCCTGCGGTCCGCCGCGCCCTGGCCGAACAGCTCTCAGGCGGCGTGGGCGATGAGGTCACGGACTGGTTGAGCCAGTTGGCCACGGACGACGACAAGGACGTTCGAGCGGAGGCCTACCGCGGGCTGGTCGGCCGGCGGCAAACCTCCGGGCTGGTCACGCGGCTCGCCGAAGGTGCACAGGACGCCGTTTACGAAGTCGCCACGATCGCCCTGTCAGGGTTGGCCGTGGTTGGCGACGCCTCCCACAGCGCGGCCCTGGGTCCGCTGCTCGAGTCCGACAACCCGTACCTCGCGATCAGCGCCGCCCACACGGTCCTGGTGTTGGCAGGGAGCCAACCGTAAGACGAAAGTCGGTTGACTTTCGCACTCCTTTCGCCTAGTCTGCCGGCGAGGAGGTGGTCATGGCTTTGACCCGCCGGCAGCGTCAGGTCCTGGACGTCATCCGCGAGTTTATCGACCGTAATGGGTACTCGCCCAGCCTCGAGGAGATCGCGACCACGCTGGGTTTGTCCTCGGTCGCCACGGTCCACAAACATGTCTCTCACCTGGTCGAGAAGGGCCATGTCCGGCGCTCCTGGAACCAGAACCGATCGATCGAACCGGTGACCCCCGATCCGGAGCATGGTGAGGCGGCCTTCCGACTCCCGTTACGCGGGAGCATCGCGGCTGGTGCGCCGCTCGAGGCGATCGAGACCTCAGAATCGATCGGCGTGCCGGCGGACATGGTGCGGCGGCCCGCCGATAGTTTCGTCCTGCGCGTTCAAGGCGATTCGATGATCGACGAGCAGATCCGCGACGGGGATTACGTCGTCGTGGAAAAACGGGAAACGGCGCAAGACGGGGAGACGGTCGTGGCCCTTGTCGACGACACCGACGCCACACTCAAACGTTTCTTCCACGATGGAGACACGATCCGTCTCGAACCGGCCAACCCGGCCGTGCCGACCCTCCGACGCCGTCCCGACCAAGTCAAGATCCAGGGGGTCGTGGTCGGCGTCATCCGCAAGTACTAGGGACCGCTAATCCCGCCGGCCGTCCCGGACCGATCTCAGGCGTGTTTCAACGTACCCGTACGGTCGCTCTTTCCGCGGCCTGGTCGCTCCCCGCGCTTGCGCAGGCGGGCCGGGGGCCGTGTGGCGAACGCGTGCTGTTCGACGGCGGTAGCGGCGTGCAGGACGGTTGGAAACGGCCCGGGTTGGTCGGCCTGGCACCGCAATGCTTGTTGCGGGTGGACGGCCGCGACGAATCCGTGGTGGAGGCGGCGCTGGACCGCATCCAGACCGAGCTCGTAGCGCGTCGTGCACCCGGTCTCGACGGTGCGACGGGGCTGGCCGTTCTCCTGGGCTATGAGTGCCTGAGCCCCGGCGCGGGCGACCCGGCTGCCAAGCCGTTTCCGACGATATTGGTGTTCTCGGTCGACCGGACGGTCGTGCTGAACCCTGACGGTTCCGCACGATTGACGGTTTGCGCCGCTGCGGCAGCCGACGTCGAGGCCGACCTCGTTCGTTGGTCGCAGCGTCTGCAACGGGAGACGCCCCGGGTCCCCGGCACGAGCCCGACGCTCGTCGCGCAGTCGGTTTCCACGAGCCTCCCACGCGATCGCTACATCGCGGCGGTCGTTCGCCTGCAACGCTGGATTACCGAGGGCCGGATCTATCAGGCCAACCTGTGCCAGCGGTTCGATGCGACCTGGCGCGGAGACCCGCTGGATTACTTCGAAAGTGTTGCGGCCCACCAGACCGTGCCCCGTTCGGCCTTCCTCTCGATCGATGATTTTTGTCTGGCGTCGTTTTCGCCCGAAACCTTCGTGACGGTCGACGACGGCATCATCGAAACCTTGCCGATCAAGGGTACGCGACCGCGCGGGGCGACCGCAGAGCAGGAGCGTGCCGCGATCGACGAACTCCTCGCATCGCCGAAGGATCGCGCCGAACTCTTGATGATCGTCGACCTCGAACGGAACGACCTCGGCCGCCTCTGCCGGCCCGGCAGCGTCGAGGTGCCGGAGTTGGCGGCGCTGCGCAGCTACCCGGCGGTCCATCACCTGGTGGCGCGCGTCCGCGGCCGCCTCCGGGACGAGGTCGCTTGGACCGAGATGGTGCGTGCGATTTTTCCTGGAGGATCGATCACGGGCGCGCCTAAGAAGAGCGCGATGGAACGGCTGCGGAGCGTCGAACCGGTCGCTCGCGGCCCGTTTACCGGCAGTCTGTTCTGGTGCGGGGACGATGGGAGCGTTGATTCGAGCATCCTGATCCGCACCGCGGTGTTCGCGGGCGAGCGCGTCTCGATCGGGGCCGGGGGCGGCATCGTCGCCGACTCGATTCCGGAGGAGGAATGGGCCGAGTCCAACCTCAAGGCCCGGGCCTTGACCTGCGCGTTAGGCTTTGACCCGGAGGAAGTCGCGTGAGAGAGCTGGATCCCGAACGCACGGTCTGGAGAAACGGAGAGAAAGCCGATTCGGCGACGGTGCAGCTCGATCTGGCGGATCCCGCGATCCAGCACGGTCTCGGCCTGTTCGAAACGCTCGCGGTCCGCGACGGCAGGTGCGTGGATCTCGACGCTCACCTCGACCGGCTCATCTCCGACGCGTTCAAGTTCCTCGAACGCCCGATCGAACGCGAGGCCGTTCGGGCCGCCCTGCAATCGTCCGCGGCGGAAAAACCCTACGAGCCGGGTTGGGTCAAACTGATCGTGACCGGCGGCGGGGAATGGTTCGTGTTCGGTGGCGCGGTCGATCCCGCCGAGGAAGGCCGTCCCATCCGGGCCGTCATCCTGCCGTGGCGTCGCGGCCCGGCCGGTCCGCTGTCCGGTATGAAAACGTTGAACTACGGCGCCAACGTCCTGGGCTTGCGCTACGCCCGCGAGCGTTCCACCGAGGAGGGCCTGTGGTTCAACCATCGTGGTCGCTTACTCGAGGGCTGCTGGAGCAATGTGTTCGTGTGGCGACAGGGAAAGCTGTACACGCCATCGACCCGCGAGGGCCTGTTGTCCGGTGTCGTTCGAGCCCGGGTGATCGACGCCGCGAAGGAACTCGGTATCGCTGTCCATGACGGACCGTTGAAGATCAAGCGGTTGCTTCACGCCGATCACGTTTTCGTAACCTCGAGTCTGCGTGGACTCTGCCCGGTCACGCATATCGACGGCCGGGCGGTCGGACGGGCCGGGAAGGACGAGGTCGTGACCCGCCTGTCCCGATCGATCGGACGAAGGCATCCCGAGGTTCCGGGTGTTACATTCTCCTGAGGGGTCGTTTCGGAAGTTAGGAGGATTCGAGCCATGCTCGACGGCTTTCTCGTGTGGACCCTGTTGTGGGTCTGGCTCGGCTCTGTCGTGTTGCACGGACTGTCCCGCTCGTTCTTCCGGCCGGAGCCGGATCCGATCCGTCCCTCCGGACCGATCGAGCGCTAGTCGTGCCGCAGGACAAACTTTGGTGCACGGTCTGTTGCACACGCCACAGGCCCGGACGCGATTGTCCGGGCAACCTGCTCGCGACCGGATTCGAACGGCACGCCCGGAAGTTCGTCGTGGCCCACGACAACCGGCTCGAGTACTACGGCGTGTTGATCGTCGAGTCGGGAGAGTACTGGCGTGCGCGGATCTTTACCTACCCGAGCATGCTGTGGAGCGTTCCGGGCGCCCGGGGACGATCAAGTTCGTCGGCGCTACCGCCAAGGAAGCGGAAACACGAGCCATCGAGTTCCTGCGCGAGCACTGTGAGCGGCGGCGGTACACGATGCAGGACGCCGGTGAAGACCCCTCGGCGGGCTGGGGAAAAAGAGCCAACCCGGGCGACCCGGCGTCGGAGGGAGGCAAGGAAGCGCGGCACCCGCGACAACCGTGAACCTGTCCCCGGGTGGGATCTACATCGCCACGGACAAACCGATTCGAAAGGGTAGGCGCCTGCGCATGTTGCTCGACGTGCAGGCGTACACGATTCCTCTGGTGGGCACCGTCACCTGGGTTCGCCTGAACGAAGAGCCGGGTAAACCTGAGGGCATGGGCATCCAGTTGCACCATCCCCCGGCACTGTTCCAACGCTACGTGGTCGAAGTGCAGGAAGAAATGGCGCAGCTCGACAAGGCCTAACGGCTGTCCTCGTGCTCTCCGAGGTGCTCGCCGATCGATTCGCGCGACACGGAGACTCGGCCGTCGGGGAACAAGCGCACGTCGTACGTGAACACCTCGCCGTCACGGCTCGACCAGGTCCAGAAAGTCACGGCGGTCCAGTCGAGTCGGGGATCCGCTCGTGGCGCGGTGAAGTTTCGATCCACGTTGGCGCGTTGAGTCCGGCGGAAGGCGAGCGACTTCGAACAGGCCGTGCCCGAACCCAACCAACGTTCGACTGCCGCACGGTTCTCCAGCAACTTCAGCCGCGCCCGCGCGTGGCCGCTGGTCGCAGTCTCGAACAGTCGGACCAGCGCCACGGCGTGGTCGATCTGTTGCGTCGGGGTGACCAGCACGGGGGCCGGAGTCGTCGGCTGGATCTGATTCCACGCCGACACGGCGAAGGTCAGCGCGTCGGTTTCGGTGACGTCGATGCCGATCAGTTCGCGGAGATCGCCGGCGATCAGGCGGCACGCTCCACCGGCGATCGAAAACACCGCGCGGGTTTCGGCCGCGGTCCATGCACGATGGATCCCGGGCGGCAACGTGTCCCACGATGTGGTTTCGATCTCCGCCCACTGCAACGAGCCGGGATCCTCCGCGTCGGCGAACAGGCGCCGCGCGCATTGTTCTGCCGTGACCGGCTGCGGGGTGGGCACGGTGAATACCGCGGGTTGATTCGAGGCCCCGGTGCACCATGTGCAGTCCCCGATCACGCGCTGCCAATCGAGACGGGCGTGGGTCTTCGAGCGTGAACTCCGGTCGCCGCCGGGGATCGGATCCTTGCCCCACCATAAGTCCGCCCGCACACGGGAGAAGCTGTTCGAGGGGTTCCAACTCGTGGGGCGCGGTGCGGACGGCCATGTCGAACGGCTGGCTGCGAGCACGTCGATGCCGGGGTCGAATGCCGAGCGCGGTCTCCAGACGGGATCGAGAATCGGACGGGACCACGTCGAGCGGTTCCCGGCGAGCACGTCGATCGACCGGTCCCAGGCATGGAACGGTTTGAAACGGAAGGGGAGGCCCGGTTGGAACAGCGCCGGCGGACCGAAGACGGCCGTCTGCCGCTGCGTGTCGTGGATGCGCCACGGGGCGCCCGCGACATCCTGGGGCGCACCGCGGCGCCACCCCGGGCGAGTCTCGAGAAAACGGCTGAGCGGGTCCTGCTGGGACGCCGGGCGCGCCACGTCGGAGGCGACGCCCACCATGGTGCCTTCCACGGTCATGCGGACGTCGAGCAGACGCAACTCGCGCACCAGTGCCGCGGGGATGGCGGCCACTTCGCCGCTGTCGAGTTCGAGCAGGTACAGACCGCCCTCGAGCCGTACCTCGACGCCTCTCAGGACCGTCCCGTCGGCGAGCAGGAGTTCAGCGTCCGCCAATGCCGGTGCGGTCCATCCAATGATCGTGACGAGCACAGCGATGGCGAGAATCGAGCGCACCGAAGCTCCTGACCGGACGAGAATAAAGTCGGTCTTTCAGAAGGTACGATACGCCAGGATCGGTCGTCTAGCTCGCAGCGCGGGCGCCTCGTGGCGGATGTGAACCACCGACTCAGGGCTTTTCAGAACGAAAGAAAGTTACCTGACCGACCAGCCGGTGCTGGCCAGTCCGCCGTCTACGGCCTACCGGGCGAAGAAGTTCGTTAAGCGGCACACCTGGGGTGTGGCTGCTGCGGCGGTGGGTGTGCTGGTGCTGATCGCCTTCGCGGCGACGATGGCGGTGCAGGCCAAACGAATCGCCGTCGAGCGGGACCTCGCGGAGCAGGCGCAGGCGGACCTCGAGTCGGTGGTCGAATTTCAGGCCGGGATGCTGAGTGAGACCGACCCCGAGGCGATGGGACGTCGCTTGATGGACGATCTCTCCGATCGCGTCGCGGAGGCGCATCGAGCGGGTGGGAGTTCGGAGGCGCAGGTGGCCTCGAGCCTTTCTACACTCGATGCGCTCGTGCGCGGGGTGAACGCGACGGACCTGGCGCTGGGCCTGGTGGATGAGGACATCCTCGGTCGCGCGGTGGCGACGCTGGACGAGAAGTTCGGCGACCAGTCGGTGATCGACGCCCGGCTGCGGAGAACGATCGGGGAGACGTACCGCAAATTGGGGCGGTACGAGCGTGCGGAGACACAGCTCGAGGCGGCCCTGGCCACCTGCAAGCGCGTGCTTGGAGACGATCACCCGGACACGCTACAGTCGAGCAGCAACCTGGCCATCCTGTACTGGAACCAGGGCCGCTACGCCGATGCCGAGCCGCTGTTCCTCGCGACCCTCGCGACCCGCAAGCGTGTACTCGGAGACGACCACCCGGACACACTAAAGTCGAGCAACAACCTGGCCATCCTGTACAACGACCAGGGCCGTTACGGCGAGGCCGAGCCGCTGCACCTCGAAACCCTCGCGACCCGCAAGCGTGTGCTCGGAGACGACCACCCGGACACGTTCAAGTCCAGGAACAACCTGGCCAGCCTGTAGGTGAACCAGGGCCGCTACGCCGAGGCCGAGCCGCTGTACCTCGAAACCCTCGCGACCCGCAGGCGTGTGCTTGGAAACGATCACCCGGACACGCTCAAATCCATGAGCAACCTGGCCATCCTGTCCGCGAACCAGGGCCGCTACGCCGATGCCGAGCCGCTGTTCCTCGAAGTCCTCGAAACCCAAAAACGCGTGCTCGGAAACGACCACCCGGACACGGTCAACTCCATGTACAACCAGGCTTGCTTAGCAGCGCTACTAAACGAACAGGCGGATGCGATGAGGTGGTTGCTGCAAGCGGGTCGGGGGAGGGTATGCCGCCGCCGACTGGATGGCTCAGGACAGCGACCTCGAGTCGCTCCACGGCCCGGAGTTCGACGCGCTGGTCGAACGTGCTCGGAAGAACGCCGCCAAGCAGCGGGCAGATTAGCATCACGAACGCTGGTGCCTCGAGGCGGATTTGAACCACCGACGCAGGGATTTTCAGATCGAATAGATGGGTCGCCAGCGTAGCCTTTTTTCCCCGCGATTCAGGACTCCTTGGAACTCCTTGGAACGCATCAGGTGGCATCGGATGGCCCCAACTCGGCCCCGGATTCCGCAAGTCGTTGATCGCTGATGAGATTGCGTTACGCCATCAAATGCTAACGTCTCACGGGCATCGCCGAAGGCCCAAAGCGGGGCGGCCTATCTTGTTCCCCGAGCAAGAAGCGTATGGTTTAAATCCTGTCGTTTCGAGCCTGACTCCCCGCCGGCGGCCCCGCGGGCGGACCAGTTGACGGGTGACGGTTGCTCATGACCGCTATGTACACCGGGTGACATGCGGAAGAACGTGCGGAAAGTTTCGGTCGATCCTGAACGGTTTGTGCCCCAGCAGACTGATTTCGTCGTTGGCCCGTAGCTTCTTCAGGACCATGTCCCCGAGGGTGTTCAGGTCCGCCTGAGCACAGCCCTGCATCCATGCGCCTTCGTTGGTGTTCCGCTATAATATATGAACCGCGAAGGGCCCCAAGGGAGATTTTCCATGAGAAACAGCAAGGGTTTCACCCTGATCGAGTTACTGATCGTAGTCGCGCTTATCGGAATCATTGCCGCTGTCGCCATCCCAAATTTGACCAAAGCCATCAATGCAGGCAAGCAGAAAGCGACGATGGCCGACATAAAGCAGATCAGCGTCACTCTCGCTTCTTTTTGGGTTGAACATGACAAGTACCCGATAGCCAAGGATATGAACGCCCTTGCCAAGCTGCTCGAACCCGAATACACCCGCCAACTGAGGAGAGAGGACAGTTGGGGTAACCAGTTCTACTACAACGCCACTAGCCAAAGCTATACCGTCGCTTCTTGCGGCAAGGGCGGCCCCGACATCTGCACTGCTCCTCCAGTCACAGGTTATAACTCTGTCTTCGACGCTATCATCTTTGCGGATGGTGTCTTCATACAGGGGCCGCAATATTGAAAGTCCTCGTCATAGCTCTCTTGGTAAGCGGATTGCTCAGCTTCGCTGCGGCGACCTACCTGACAGTGATGATCGGTTTTGACTTCATGCCTTACTCCAAGGCTCGAGGCACGTACGTCGGACTTCTCTTCATCTTCGGCTCCGGGTTCATGTATGCAACAGTTATGGCTCTAAGGTCCCGCGAAGACGCGCGCGCCGCCGCTGTGACGCGAACACTCGACGGACAAAGATCCGCAACACCGTACCGGGTCAAGTCGGCATCGTAGGCGAATCGGTAACACAGGCTGAAGGGCAACGAGAGCACCTAGATTCCCCAGGCTCTCCGATCTTAACGACCAGGTACCATGAGCGAATCGCCCGTCCGGTACGACCCTTCGAGTAAGTCCGCGCCCAAGCCTCCGCGCACATACATCTACCCCTCTCGTCCGTCGACCACCGAGGACGGAGAATCGAAACCTCCGAGAACCTGATTCGGCGCGCCCCCAAAACCGAAACGAAGTCCCTCCGGCGGTGCACTTGTTCGCCGAGCAAGATGCGTATGGTCTGAATCCTGTCGTTTTGAGCCTGACTCCCCGCTGGCGGCCCAGCGCCTGCCGTTCGGCCTCGAAGCGGGCCACGACCTGCTTGGTGTCCATGCCGTGCTTGATGATCTTCAGCGCAAGCCAGTACTGCGGTTTTGATGGAACGTCGTTTAACGGCTGGCAGCAACTGTCAGTCGATCGCATCTTGCCGGGTAAGCAAGGCGGTAAGTACGAACTCGGCAACACGATCACGGCGTGCAACGCCTGCAACACGATCACAAGTCGAATGACGTTCGAGCCAGGGCAATATCGCGAGGAGATCATCGAGCGCAAGAAGGCCCATGTCGCGGAGAGGAGGCCGTTCACTCAGGAGTAGTCTAGTGGCCCCAGTACTTCGTCTG
>Ga0209988_10000954_pt1 | contig 18582 bp, 16 predicted proteins | sample N075metaG_FD_183115 | JGI IMG/M metagenome (GOLD analysis project Ga0209988, IMG submission 183115) | Deep subsurface microbial communities from Kermadec Trench to uncover new lineages of life (NeLLi) - N075 metaG (SPAdes) (version 2) | ecosystem: Environmental > Aquatic > Marine > Ocean trench... | reverse complement strand
TGCAGATCGCTGGGTTACCCGAAACATCCAGGCTGAGGCCGATGGTCGTGGATCTCGATCGGCGGCTGCGTCTCGAGCCGCATGAGCGGCTGGTTATCCCGGTCGATCTTCGCCGCGGTTCTCTTGCCCAGGTTCTGAACCGGTGGCCGCTGCGTGGCGCGACGTTGAAGGTGACGGCGACGATGGCGTTCTATGTCGCCAGCGCTGACTCCATCCGGCCCGGCGTCCTGGGCAGCGATGTCGCGTCGGCGCCGTTCCGGGTCGACGGCGTGCGCCTGTCGTCCCAGTGGATCTCCTCGGCGATCGCCGACGTCCGCAGCCAGGACGCCGTGAAGGACCTCGAGACATTCGCACTGCTCTCGCAGCTCGTCTTTATCGTGACACGGGCGCAGGAGAGAGTGCCGCTGGAGGCCGTCGAGCTGTTCGGTGACCCCCAGCGTATGGCCGAGGATACCGCAGCCGCCATCATCCACGCGTACGGGACGCTGGATGCGATCTCCCGCGCATGGGTGCTCGGTGCCATGGTCCGGACGCCCGCGCTCGAGCCGGTTTACCTGATGGCGCAGAAGGACGACGACAAGCTGGTTCGCATCGCCTACCTGCTGTACTGCCTCACCGGTCCCGACGATCCGATGATCGACGCGGCGCGGCGTGGTGACGATGCGAACGTGCGGCTCGTCGCCGAGACGATGCACGCCGTGATCGTTGCCGCGAGCGCCACGCAATGACCGACGGACAATCGATGCCACCGTATGTGCGGTGGATCGGACTTGTCTTCGGCGTGGTGCTGATGGTCGCGGCCGTGGCGACGGTGGTAACCCAGCGCGAGAAGATCGGCACGGCACTCGCCGCGATCCGCCAGCCCGCCGCGATCGACGTGGTGGTGCTGTTCGGGACGGTGTTCGCCAACATCGTGCTCACCGGCCTCATGTTCAGTGTTCTCATGAGCCGGCACGGCCGTGTCGGCCTGGTCGAGATGCAGGCCCTCATCGCCGCCGCTGCGTTGGCGAACTACCTGCCGCTGCGGCCCGGCCTGTTCGGCCGCGCTGCGTATCACAAGGCATTCAACGACATCGCTATCGGGGCGACGGTCAAGGTCACGCTGCTGGCGCTGGCGATCAGCCTGGCGATCGCCGCCTGGCTGGCGTTTTCCCTGTTCATGGCCGGTCGTGTGTCGATCCCGATCTGGGTGGTGGTGGGTGGGGTGATCCCCGTGCTCATGACAGTGGCCGCGGTGCCGGCAAGCCGACGCATCGGCGTCGCGGCTCTGATCCGGTACGTGGAGGTCCTGCTGCTGGCGGTCCGGTACCAGGCCGCGTTCGCCCTGATCGGCTCGCCGATCGATCTCGCGGCGGCGCTGACCATCTCGTGCGTGGTCCTGGTTGTCACACTGATCCCGCTCACCGGCAACGGCCTCGGATTACGCGAGTGGGCCGTCGGCATCGCCGCGGGGTTGTTGACGCCGTACGTGCTCGAGCTCGGTCTGGCGGCAGACCTTGTCAATCGAGCCGCCGAGGCTCTATTCGTGGCCGTGCTCGGCCTGGGAGCGTTCGCATGGCTGTCGGCGCGTCGCCGCAGCACGGAAAAGGGGACAGGCTCCTGAAAGAGGAAAAAGAGCTCAGAGCTCGTTTTCCTTTCTGGGGTCCGTCTCCTGGTCGACTCCCAGGTCCGACGTTGTAAACAGCGAATCGAACCGATACCCGGCCCCCTCGATATTCTCACGCGCGCCTTCCTGGCGATCGACGGTCGCGATGATCGCGATGACGTCGCCACCCTGGGCGCGGATCACTTCCGCGGCCTCGATCACCTGGCCGCCCGTCGTGGCGATGTCCTCGACGATGACGATCTTTTCGTCCGGCTCGATCCGGCCCTCCAGCTGTTTGCCGGTCCCGTACTCCTTGCGGGCATTGCGAACGTAGACGGCGGGCAGGCCGGCGGCCATCGATGCGGCGCTGACGAGCGGGATGCCGCCGAGCTCCGCGCCGGCGAGCCGTTGCGTCCCCTCTGGCAGGCGTGCGGCGATCATGGCGCCGAGCTCGGCGAGGATCCGCGGGTCGGTCAGAAACAGGTACTTGTCGATGTAGTAGCTGCTGGTGCGACCACTACGGAGTGTGAAGCTGCCATGAAGGACGGCGGTTTCGGCGATCTGCTTCGCTAGCTGGCTGCGGTCCATGTCCGGTATGGTAACCGCAGATTGAACGGATCCACCCGCAGCCGGGGTCCTTATAGTTACGGTATGAGTGTCCGATCCGGACGTGGTGGGTTCACGCTCCTGGAGCTGGTCATCTCGCTCACAGTGGTGGGCGGGTTGCTGGTTCTATTGCTACCGGCACTGACCTCCGCCAGGACGTCCAGCCACCGGGCGCTGTGCATGGGCAACCAGCGTCTGTTGAACCACGCGTGGGAGAATTACCTGCAGAGCAACGACGAGCGGTTTCCGGTGCTGCTCGTCCAGCCGTCGTGGCGATACGGCGGCACGCGTTTCTCCCCCCTCGATGGCGCGCCGTTCCTGGACTACAACCGGCCGCTGAACCGCTACCTGCCGCTTCACCGACTCGCCGGTTCCGGCGAGATCCTGTACGAGTGCCCGGCGGATCGTGGAATCACCGATGCCCAGGGCCGGATCGGAACCGGTCGCCGGTCGGCATTCGAGGCGTTCGGCACCAGCTACCGGGCCAACTCCCAACTGCTCGCCGGTCACGCCGGACGAGGGTTGCGACGCGACCGTATCACGACCTCGGCGTCGAGGCTGGTGTTGATGGGCGACCCGGTGTGGTTCGAGGTCCGGGAGAATACGGGCCGCATCGCGTCATGGCACGGTGTCCTCAATGCCGGCAACATGCTGTTCCTCGACGGCTCGGTCCGTTTCGTGACCATCGCGCCGAAGCCGAAGGTCGGGGCCGCCGTCTTCGACCCGCTTGCGCCGGAACTTGCCTTCCCGCCGGGGGGAAATTAGCCGTGAGCGGCTCATTCGGTTAGAGCCCCTCAGGTTAATTTCCTCACAAGCATCTCCCGTGCCGTCTTCGCGTCGGCCTGGCCGCCGCTTGCCTTCATGACGGCGCCGATGAGCCGGCCCATCGCTGCTTCCTTACCGGCTCGGAAGTCGTCGGCGGCCTGCGGCTGGGCTGCGATCGCCTCGTCGCACCACGTTGCGATCCGACTTTCGTCATGCACCTGCAGGAGGCCGCTGCGCTCGGCGACGGCCGCGGCTTGCTCATCCGTTTCGCACAGAAGCACGAACAGTTCGTCGCCGGCACTCGATCCGACCGCGTCGGTTTCCCGCAACGTAATGAGGCCGGCAACCTGCTGAGGCCGAATGCCCAGCTCGGGAATCGTGCGGACCCGCTCGTTCGCAAGACGCGCGCCGGCGTTGAGCAGCAGCTTCGAGCACGCTCGGCCGGCGTACGGCTCGGTCGCGTCGAGATCACCGGCAAGTACCGCAGCAACGCACTGCTCGTAGAAGTCGCCAAGGGCGCGCTCCTCGGTCAACGCCATGGCGTCCGTGGAATCGAGGTTGTACACGTCGCGGTAGCGTGCGCGACGCTTCAACGGCAACTCGGGAATCCTGGCGGCGATGGCGCAACGCCAATCGTCATCCACAACGACCGGCATCAGGTCCGGATCAGGGAAGTACCGGTAGTCGTCGGCTTCCTCTTTTTCACGTTGCAGGACCGTCTCGTTGCGAGTGTCGTCCCATCCACGCGTGCTCTTGCGGCCCGGCGCCATAACGATGCCGTCGGCCACGTACGCCTTGACCTGCCGCTCGTGCTCGAATTCGATCGCCGCCCGGATCGCCCCGAAGGAGTTGAGGTTCTTGATCTCCACGATCGGGGTGGCGAATTCATGGCCGTCCGCGGTGTCGATGATGACGTTGACGTTGGGTTCAAAACGCATGTGCCCCCGCTGCATGATGCCCTCGCTCACACCCAGGAACCGGCAGATGCTGCGAAGCTCCCGGGCAAACGTGACCGCGTCGGATGCACCGGTCAGGTCCGGATGCGTCACGATCTCCAGCAGCGGCGTGCCGGCGCGGTTGAGGTCGACCAGCGATCCGTGGTAGTGACCACCACCGGGCAGTTCGTGGACGAGCCTCCCGGTGTCCTCCTCGAGGTGCGCGCGGATGATGCCCACGCGGACCGTCCCGCCACCGTCTGCGGGGATGCTCAACTCGCCGTCGAAGCACAACGGCAGGTCGTACTGGCTGATCTGGTAGCCCTTCGGCAGGTCCGGGTAGAAGTAGTTCTTGCGGTCCCACCTGCTGAACTCGGCGATGGAGCAATTCAACGCCATACCGACCATGATGGACATCTCGATGGCGTCGCGGTTCAGGATCGGCAGGGCACCCGGGAGTGCGGCGACCACCGGGTCGACCAGCGTGTTCGGTTCCGCGTCGTAATTGTCCGGATGCGCGAGGTTCGCGGCGCGGCTGAACATCTTGCTGCGTGTCGCCAGCTCGACGTGGATCTCCATGCCGATCTTCAACCGCGTGCGGGTGATGGTTGGGGGGTTCGTGGTCACGACCTACCTCGCGCTGGTCTCGAAGCTTGCCACGAGGCGGCCGGCCCGCCAGACACGCACCGTGCCGTCGGACTCGCTGACCGTGAGGGCGATGGACTTGGTGTTCGCGGTGATACCCGCCGCGGCCGCGTGGCGGGCACCCAGGCCCGAGGGCAGCCCCTCGCTGAGACCCACCTTGATCCGGGCGCCGGCGGTCTCGATGACGCCGTTGCCCTTGATGATGAAGGCGCCGTCAAGCGAGCTGTACTCCTTCACGGTCTCGGTCATGGTCTGGTCGAGGATGTTGCGATGCTTTTCGTCATAGCCCTTGAACGGGTTCAGGATCATCTGCTCGGAGTGCTCCAGCACCTGCTTCGCCGATCCGATCACCAGCAACGCCCCGATGTGGCGGCCCTCCCGGCCATGCTGGCCCATGTCGAGCGCGAGGCTCAGTACGCGGTGGAAGACCGCCCGCTTGATGTGCTCGTCGATCGACGGTTGCTCAGTCGTGTCGAACAGTTCGTACTCGGACCCGATCGACATGACGACGGTTGAATCGATAAGCGACCGGAACGGACCCGTGAGGAATACCACCGTGTCGCCGAGGTCGATGATCCGGTTCGACAGCGCAATAATCGCCGCCAGCTTGACCTGCCCGAAACGGTCGAGCGTGACGTTTGGTACGTTGATCGAAGCGGGGTGTGACTGGACCAGGTTGCCGATCCGCCGCTGGTCGTCCTCGTCTCGTGCGACCAGGATCGTGCGGGGCGGGACGGCGTCGAGCTCCGGCAACGCGTCGACATACACCACGATGGCCCGGGCATTGGTGCTGCGGGCCAGGGTCGTGGCGGACTCCAGCAAAAGTCGAGAAACACGCGCGGCGTCGGACATCGCCATAGCATACGGAAACCGCTGCACAGGAGATTACGGTGGCGTGGACGCTGATCTTGTTTGTTGCGACCCTGGTCGGTCCCCCGGTGCCCCCGGCCCCGTTGCAGGTCGACCGTCTCTACCACGATGTTGACGGGCCCGTGCCCGTGACCGTCGGCCCTGTTGAGGGTGTGCCGGTGGAACTGGTCCTGATGGCGGCGGACGGATCGCTGCTCTCGGAGGTGGTCCCCGTCACGCCCGGTCGCCTCGACATCTCGACCCTGCTGCCCGAAGTGCACGGATTGAAGCGGGCGTGCTACCTGCAGTGCATCGCCGGCGGCGAGCCCGTCGGTTCGGCGCTCGTGATTCAGCCTTTGCTGGGTCGCGTGGCCCCCCGGACCGAACAGGCCCGACGTCCTGACGGAACGCCGTATACCCGGATCGTCGGGTGGGGGCCGGCACCGGATGAAGATGACGCCGAACCGGACCGGCAGCCGGCACCGGTGTCCGCCGGCCTTCGTGTGTATCTCGATCGCGATGTCGTGCTTCATACCACCCATGGCGACATCATCGTGGCCATGCGACCCGATGTTGCACCCAACACGGTGTGGAACTTCCTGCACCTCGCCGAAGGCGGGTACTACGACGGCGTGACGTTCCATCGTGTCGTGCCGCTCACGCGGAAGGGACACCCGTTCGTGATCCAGGGCGGCGACCCTTCGGGCACCGGTGAGGGCGAGCCGGGCTACTGGCTGCCTATCGAGCCCAGCTCGCTGGCCCACGAATTCGGCGTGATCTCGATGGCCCGCGGCGATGCCCCCGACTCGGCCGGCGGCCAGTTCTTCTTCTGTCTTTCCCGTGCCGGCACCGCCCGGCTCGACGGCCAGTACTGTGCGTTTGGCTACGCGGTCGACGGGGCGACCACGATCCGCTCCATCGCCGCCGTCGAGTTGGCCGATGTGGCCTCCGGACGCCCGGCCGATCCGCCCGTGGTCACACGGGCCCGGACCGTTCCCGCACCGCCGCGCACGCCGGCGGTCGGCCGACCCGACCGGCCCGTCGCCGAAGCGCGGGCCCTGCGGCCGGTCGAGACCCAGCCGGACCGCATTCCGCGGTAAAGTGGTGGTATGAGCGATTACCCTAAGGCCGTTATCTCGACTTCCGAAGGCGACATGACTGTCGAACTGTGGAATGACGTTGCACCCAAGCACGCCGAGAACTTCCTCAAGCTCGCACGCTCCGGCTTCTACGACAACCTCACCTTTCACCGCATTCTCCCGGACTTCATGATCCAGGGCGGGTGCCCCGACGGTGACGGCAGCGGCGGTCCGGGCTGGACCGTCGACGCCGAGTTCAACGATCGAGAGCACCACCCCGGGACGCTCTCGATGGCTCGATCGAGCGATCCCGACTCGGCCGGCAGCCAGTTCTTCATCTGCCTGACACGCAACAAGTGCCGTCACCTCGACGGCGAATACACGGCGTTCGGTCAGGTGACCGAAGGGATGGATGTCGTGGAAACACTCGCGAAGACCGACGTGGATCCGCGCAGCGGGACACCGAAGGGGAAAGCGCCGAAACTTCGTGGTATCAAAGCCGTGGAATAGCGGTCCTACGGCCGCAACGCCGACGTGTATCTCGGGATCCTGAACATCGTCGGCAGCATGTAATTGCGCCCGCGATAACGTGTGACGCGCCCGCTGACCAGCAGCGGCTCGTCTTGACTGCTCCGCAGCGCGTGTCGCTCCATGTCCTCGAGCATCCGGCACGGCAGCAGGATCATGGGCGGGTCGCTGAGACCCGTTGCGTCGGCCGCGAACACGAATGACCACGCGCCGGCGGGCTCCCGCACCATCCATCCGTGACGCCACAACACCATCGTGCCCGGTGCGATCGGCTGGTTGGTCGTGTCGGCGGTCGCGCGACGCGGTGAGTGCACCAGCGGGCCGACCGCCCGGTCGAGGTCGCGCAGGATCGACTCGGCTGAATCGGCGCGGGCCGCCGCCCGGTCGTCGGGTCGCGACGGTGCGACGTAGTCCACCAGCCTCGGCGCATGGGTCGGCATGAGGAAGTTGCGCCCCCGGTAGACGAAGACCTGTCCCGTGAGATCGAAGACGATCTGTTCATCCGGCATCGACTCGACGAGCTGCTCCAGGCTCGCCAGCAGCGTGCACGGCAGCAGTGTCAACTCGAACATTTCCTTGCTCGGGTCGTCGCGGGCAATCCGGAACACCCACACACCCGGCTGCTCGCCGCGCTGCAGGCTCCCTTTCGCCTGCACCATGAATGTTCCTTCGCGCAGAAGTGGCGTGGGCGTGGCCGCTGCCCGGAGGACCGTGTCGGGTGTCTGCCCGGTGGTTTGGGCGACCATGACACCGGCCACGAACGTGGCAATCAGGCCTCCGAATTGGCGTCTCCGGTTGATCATGGAGGGGTCCCAGCAGTCGATCGGCACCGCGTGACAAGGGAATCAACACATTCTAGGAGAACCTGATAACACGTGACGGACCTTCCCGTCGATCCGGCGGTAACGACAGGGGATTTCAAGGCCGGCCGTGACGGGGGCCGATTGAGTGTGGTGATGCGTTTCGCCACAGTCCTGATGATCGCGGCCACGGTCGAGCTGGTGGCCATGTTCGGTTGTGCCCGCCCCACGAACCCGTGGGTGTACGCGGAACCGCCCGCCGTCTCCCTGACGGCGACCGCCCGCCCGGTGGAGCAGGGCCGCACCGTCATCGCGGTCGCGACCTTCACGAACCCGGACCTCCCGCAGCTGGACTGGCCGGGCGTCGGTGCCGAGCTGGCTCGGGCGATGCGTCGCTCGCTGTACAACGATACGGACTTCGAAGTCCGTATCGCACCGGAGATCGAGCAGGCCGCCTCCAGCCCGGCGTTCCTCGACAGCAAGTCCGGGCAACGCCCCGTCGAGGTCGACTTCGTCGTGGTCGGGCAGGTCACGGATTTCCATCACACTGCGGCGTTGCCGAAGGAGGCATCGCGGTGGGGGCTGATCATGCGACGCAAGGAGGCCGTGGTCGCCATCGAGTGGAGGGTCGTGGATGTGCGTGCCCATCGTGTCGTTGCCGCCGATCACACGTACGGCACGGCAAAGGCAAGCGGCAAGAAGTCGATCCCGAAGCTCTATGAGGGCATCGACGTAAGCACGTACCTCTTCTGGAACACGCCGCTGGGTCGGGCGAGCCACGTGGCGATCGACAAGACGATCGAGCGCATGCGTGCCGTGCTGCCCACTTTTGTCGGTGCGCAGCCCACCATCACGACAGTGCTGTCTCCGCGGAAGGTACTGGTGCAGGGTGCTTGGAAGTGGGGCTTGACGGAGGGGCAGGAGTACTACATCGTCATTCCCGTCGAGGGTGACGATTCACCGCAGCCGGTGCGTGACGTCGATACTGGCCTGGCCCTGGTCCTGAAAATCACCGACGTGAACAAGGGGACCGCCGAGGCATGGCTGCTCGGCAAGCTCGCGCCCGGCGTCGATATTCGCGGGGCGGTGCTGCTCACGCAGCCGGTCCCGCCGGTCGACGATCTGGCCAGCAGCGATTCGTAAGAGATTTCTTCGTTGCCGGGGGTCGGCCTGCCGCTTATTCTGTGGCGGCGGCCGAGTACCCAAGTGGTCTAAGGGGACGGATTGCAAATCCGTTAGTCGTGGGTTCGAATCCCACCTCGGCCTTTTGGGGCCATGCCGGCGGGGCACAGGCAATCCAACGGCCGCGCCGGGCCACGTTGCCCCGTTTTGGGCGATTTCCTCAGATCGACCGGTCCGCGCCCGGTTTCGGGGCGTAGGGTTTTGCTCACGAGGCTCACTCGTCACCGTGCGCCCAACGGTTCGAGAACGCCGACCGAGGCGAGGAGAAGAAACAGATGAAAGGCAGTGTATCCCTGACCATGGTCGGTCTGGCCGGCGCGGTTGTGCTCATCGGACAGATCCAGGCCCGTGCCTGGCCCGGTGACCGGGCGGTCCCGGAGGCGATGTCGTTACCGGCGCCTGCCGCGCTGTACGGCGCCGGCACCGGTCCCTGCGGCGGCACCGCGCCGACGGCGGCGGGCAAGGACCTGGTCGTCTGCCGGATCGGCGGGGTCACGGGCACCGACTTTCGCGAGTACACGACGTCCGGCGGCATCTCCGGATACTCGATCGGCACGACCTCGTGCAACAACGGCGACTCGCTGCTGTTCTGGATCGACACCGGCGCCGACGCCGACCAGCATCCGGTCATCGCCCAGAACCTCTTCCGCCTGCAGAGCGGCCGGTTCGAGCAGATCGGCATGAGCTGGCTCAAGCACGGATTCTGTGCTGCCGACTCGTCGACGTGCGTGAGTTGCATTCCCGACGGCAGCTGTGACACCCTGCAGATCGGCTGCTCGGACGTCTACGGCTCGTCCATCAACGGTAACAGCGGCTTTCTTGGTCCGCGGTCCGAGGTCAACGCCTCCACGGGCGCCTTCCCGTTCCCGTTCAGCCTGCCTGCCGGTATCAACGCCGGCCGGATTCAGGTGGACATCAACGATCTCGATCCGGCATTGAACCCGGGCGCGTTGTACTTCGGCGAGAGCCAGTACATCACGCCCGATGACGCGGGCACCGCCAACGCCAACAACAACAACTCGTATCGAGTGGCGAACGTCGGCGCGTTGAGTTCCGGCATCTACAACCTGTCGTTCACCGGTGCGACGATCCAGCAGGAGCCGGCGATCAATGCCTGGCAGGCGCAGGACCCGGCGGTCACGCTCGTCAACGCCGACGTCGCCTCCGACGGCCGTCTTACACTCGGCTACACGGCCAGCGACAACGGTGACGGCACCTGGCACTACGAATACGCACTGCTGAACATGAACTCGCACCGGTCGGGGCAGGCGTTCAGCGTCCCGGTCGGCGGGGGCGTGGTGGTCACGAACGACGGCTTTCACGACATCGACCACCACTCCGGCGACGGAGTCGGCGGCGTCAACTATGACGGGACGGACTGGGTGTTTGCGTCGGGCGCCGGGATGGCCGAATGGTCGACCGAGACCTTTATCCAGAACGCCAACGCCAACGCGTTGCGATGGGGCACCCTTTACAACTTCCGGTTCGACGCGAATGCGCCGCCGGTGGCGGTGAACGCCACGATCACACTCTTCCGCGACGGTACGCCGGGCGAGGTGAACGTGGCCACGGTCGGCCCGGCCGGAGGCGCGCCGTGTCCATGGGACTGCGGCGACGGCGATGGCATGGTCGGGATCAATGACTTCCTGGCGTTGCTGGGCGAGTGGGACTCAATCGGGACGCCCTGTGATCTCGGCCTCGGCGCCGTCGGCGTCGGTATCGACGAGTTCCTGGACCTGCTCGCCCACTGGGGCCCGTGCCCGTAGAGCCTACGGGGTGGTCGAAACAAGGCTTGACCGGTACCAGTCAATCGTCTGCTGCAACCCCTGCTCAAGGACGACCTCGGCCTTCCAGCCCAGCAGATCAGTGGCACGGCTGGTGTCCAGGCACACCCGCGGCTGGCCGTCCGGCCTGGAGGTGTCCCACCCGATCGCGCCCTCGAAACCCGTCAGCCGTGCGATGAGTTCGGCGAGGTCCTTGATGCGGACCTCGCTGCCGGTGCCCAGATTGATCGGCACCGGCTCCTGCATGCGTTCGGCGGCCCGGATGACGGCCTCGGCCGCATCGTCGACATAGAGGAACTCACGGCTGACCGTGCCGCTGCCCCAGCACTCCACGGTGTCCTGGCGACGCGTTGCAGCCTCGGTGAACTTGCGGATCAACGCAGGAATGACATTGGAGGTCTGCACGTCGAAGTTGTCGCCCGGGCCGTACAAGTTGGCCGGCACGACGTAGGCGCTGTTGAGCCCGTACTGTCGCCGGTACCCGTCGAGCATGACGAGCGCAGCCTTCTTCGCGATGCCGTAGGGGGCGTTGGTCTGCTCCGGATAGCCGTTGAAGAGATCGTCTTCCTTGAACGGTACGGGCGTGTGCTTCGGATACGCGCACGCGGACCCGACCTGCACGAACATGCCGATCCCGTTGATACGGGCGTGCTCGATGAGATGCAGTGCCATCGAGAGGTTGGCATAGAAGAACCGTCCGGGGTTGAGCTTGTTGGCGCCGATCCCGCCGACCTCGGCGGCGAGGTGCAGCACGACGTCCGGCCGTGCGTCCTGGTAAAGCCGCCGAACGTCGGGTTCACGGGTGAGGTCGTACTCGCTGTGCCGCGGCACGACGACGCTCCCGCAGCCGCGCTCCCGGAGCTTGCGGCACACGGGCCCGCCGAGGAACCCGGCCCCGCCGGTCACCACGATCCTTTTCCGGGAGAGGTCGGTTGCCATGCCGCCAGTGTAGGCGGTCGCCTCTCTCTACAATGCGGCGGGCCCGTGGCGGAACTGGCAGACGCAGCGGACTTAAAATCCGCGGAAGGTAATACCTTCATGAGGGTTCGAATCCCTCCGGGCCCATGAAATGACCCGTGCACAAAGTGCACGGGTCATTTCATTGCTCTCCTTTCTCCATTCTCCTCTCAGCCGGCCAACCACTCGACCCCCGTCCGACAAGGAACACGTGGGCGTCTCAAGGAACACGTGGGTCGTACAACGCACACGTGGGTTACTTGACCTATCATCCCGTTTAAGAAGTCATTCGGGCTGCTAGGCACGCGTGTACTTGATCTCCATACCCTTGATCTCGTTGCCGTCGGCGTCCTTGAAGAACATCTCCATGGAGTTGTGGTCGCGGTCGGTCAGCGTGATCACGGACTTCTTCTGCGTTGACCGCATCGTCCAAACCTTGCCCGATGCATCCACGTCGCCCGACTCGTTCTGCATCATCGTCGAGGCGGTGTCGATCCAGAACCCCTCGTACTTTTTGGTTGTGTGGTTGTAGCCCCAGTAGCCGCGGCCCTGGAAGTCGGGGAACGGGGCGTCCGGGGCCGGGTCGCCCTCGTAGTGCTGCTGCAGGAACCGTCCGCCCAACTCCATCGTGCTGGTCATGACACCCGTCGAGACCATCGGCTCGCCCGGTCCCATCCAGAGTTTGACGACGGCCTTGAAGGTTCCCACGAACGGTTCGAGTCGCTTGTGATGCTCGTCGGGCCCCGGCATCTCCATACACGCCTCGGTGTCCTGCTGTGCCTGTTGTTGCTCGGTCATGATCGCTCCTTTTGATAAACGGGGATACAAGTGTATCGCCGGCCAAGCGGTTTTCGCGCTGTTTTTCGTCTACGATGGCGTCGCATGGATCGTATGGGCAATGATTAAGCGCGGGCTCGCGTACCTGCGGGGCGCTCACGACGCCCTCCGCCGGACGGAGCACATCTACATGGTGCTGGTCTCGGTCGTGATTGGCCTGCTCGGCGGGCTGGGCGCGGTGGGCTTCCGCCTGTTCATCAAGTTCATCAAGGACGTTGCCTGGCACGACGGCGAGTACTCGCTGGCGTATATCGCGGGCCTGCCCTGGTGGTGGAAGGTGCTGGCCCCGACCGCCGGCGGCCTGGTCGTCGGTCTGATTACCTATCGATTCGCCAGCGAGGTCAAGGGTCACGGTGTTCCGGAGGTCATGGAGGCCGTCGCCCTGCGGGGGGGGGCGGATCCGGCCACGGGTGGTGATCGCCAAACTGTTCGCGTCGGGCATCTGCATCGGTTCGGGCGGTTCGGTCGGCCGGGAGGGCCCGATCGTTCAGATCGGCTCTGCGATCGGCTCCACGATCGGCCAGTGGCTGCGCATCGACGAGCGACGCCTGCGCACGCTGGTGGGGTGCGGTGCGGCGGCCGGGATCGCCGCCACCTTCAACGCGCCGATCGCGGGCGCCCTATTCGCGGTCGAGGTGATCCTCGGTGACTTCGGCGTCGCCCAGTTCTCGCCGATCGTGATCTCCTCCGTGACCGGGACCGTGGTCAGCCAGCACTTTCTCGGCGACTTCCCCGCCTTCGAGGTTCCTGCGTACAGCCTGATCCACTCCGGAGAACTCTTTGCGTACGCCGGACTCGGCCTGCTCGCCGGATGCGCGGCGCTGCTGTTCATCCGCACGCTGTATTCCACGGAGGACCTCTTCGACCGGATCCGTCTGCCGCTGCCACTGAAGGGAATGATCGGCGGTGCCATTGTCGGCGTCATCGGGATCGCGTTGCCGCACGTCTTTGGCGTCGGTTACGAGGCGATCAACGAAGCCATCAACGGCACCCTTGCCTGGCAACTCATGCTCGTGCTCGTCGCCGCCAAGCTCGTCGCAGTTTCCGTCACGATCGGCTCCGGGGGCTCGGGCGGCATTTTTGCGCCGTCGCTGTTCATCGGGGCAATGCTCGGCGGTGCAGTCGGAACCGCGGTGCACAACTTCTGGCCGGAATCCACCGGAAGCCCCGGTGCCTACGCACTGGTCGGCATGGGCGCGGTCGTGGCCGCCGGCACGCACGCCCCGATCACGGCGATCCTGATCATCTTCGAGTTGACAAGCGACTACAAGATCATCCTGCCGCTGATGATCAGTTGCATCATCGCGACCCTCCTGGCCACGCGATTGCAGTCCGCCTCGATCTATACGCTCAAGCTGCTTCGACGCGGGCTCGACATCCGCAGCGGTAAGGACGTGAACCTCCTGGCAGCGGTGCAGGTCCGGGAGGAGATGCGTTCGGAAATGATGACGGTGGCCCCGAACGATGTCCTGCCGATGTTGATTGCCAAGTTCGTGGAACATCCGGGCAACGTCCTGTTCGTCGTTGATGCCGAGCTGCGTCTGCTGGGGATCATCACCACCGACGCGATCCGGCCCGCGATGGCCGACACATCGGGACTGTCGGCGATCGTGATCGCCGGCGACCTGATGGTCGAGTCGGATCTGCCGGTCGTTACACCGGATGACTCGCTAGCCGATGTGATGAAACTGCTCGCGAGGTACCAGGGCGAACTGCCCGTACTCACCGAGGGGCGGATGGTCGGCGTGATCTGGTCGCAGGACGTCATCGAACGGTATAACACCGAGCTGTTCAAACGCAACATGGCGCGCGGCCTGGTAAGCGCCGTGCGTCATGAAACCGAGATCGGCGTCGGGACGGCCGAGGACGCCGTCGTGGTGGAGATCCCCGTGCCCGGCGGGTTTGTCGGCAAGACGATCGGCGACCTGGACATTCGCCGGCAGTTCGGATTCAGCATTCTCTTGATCAAGCGAGGCAACGCCGGCGGCAAGAAGGAAGTGACTGCGACGCCGCCGCCGGAGTTCGTATTCCATTCCGGCGATCTCATACTCGTCCTGGGACCGAGCAGCAGGCTCCGAGCGCTCAAGCAGGGGACACCGCAGGCGTGAGCCTGGATTCGGGCCCGTGGTTGGGCTGTTCCCGTCCGGCACCCGCCGATAACCCGGTCTTTTCGGGGTTTTTCCGGTTCGCACGGGATGATCCCTGAAGAGTCGGTCATTCTGTGAGGTAGGCGAAGGGTACTCCAGGGTTCTGGCCCGTAACGGGGCGGGAGGCTGAACGGTGGGCGAATCGAAGCGGGCGTTTCTGGCGCATATGCAGCCTCTGTCGAGGAAGCTCGATCTGGTTGCGCGTCAGTACACCGCGACCCGTCATGACGCGTGCGATCTTGTGCAGGAGACGCTTCTGCGCGGTTGGCGCGGCTTTTCGCCCGATGACGAGCACACCTACTCGCGAGCGTGGCTCTTCGTGATCATGCGCAACATCGCATACGAATGGCGACGGGTTGCCGGACGGCGGATCCGGCTCGTGCCGATGCCCGAATCAGAGCTCACCGACGTCGAGGCGTTTGAACCGGGAGCGCCGCTGCTGCCGCTTCCCCCGATGGATGAACAGCGATTCCGCGAGTTCCTCGACGACCGGATCCTCGCCGCGCTCGACGACATCGAACCGTCCTTCCGTGAAGTGCTGCTGCTGTCGGTTGCAGGCGAACTGACGTACCGGGAGATCTCGCGTGTCCTGGACTGCCCGCTGGGCACGGTGATGTCGCGTATGGCCCGGGCACGGCGGCAGCTCCGGGAACGGCTGGCCGCGCTTGCCGGGTCCGCCGGTAGGGTCAAGGAGGTTGCCCGATGATCTGCAGTGAAGTACGAGAATACCTGTTTGCCTTCCTGGACAACGAACTGCCCGCCGAGTTCAGCATTGAGTTGCAGGGTCACCTCGAACGCTGCCCGCGCTGCGCCCACGATGCGGAGACCGAGCGGGCCGTGGGTCATCATCTGCACAGTGCCCTGAACGTGTCGACCGAGGCTTCCCGGCAACACCGGCTCCGGTGGCCACGGCTCGTTGCCGGCTTCGCGGCACTGCTCGCCCTTGCACTGGCCGCCCGGATGGTGACCAGGCCGGACGCGGAGACGTTGTTCGATCAGCTCCTGGTCGAGTCCGGCGAGTTCCTCCAGCGGCAACGGCCCATCAACATCACCTCCGCCGACCGCTCGGTCGTGACCGACTGGTTGCGACGCGAGACGAAGCTGCACCTGACGCTGCCGGCGGTCGAGGCGGGGCCCTGGACGCTGGTCGGCGGCCGACGGTGCACGCTGGCGGGTCGGCCGGCGGCGTTCGTGCTCTACGAGTTTGACGACGTTCCGGCGGCGCTTGTCGTGGTCTCCGGGGACCAGTGCGACGTCGACGGGATGGAGCCGGTACGCAGCGGCGACGACACCCGCTGGTCGAGCCGGCGTCACGGGCTGAACGTGGTGGTCTGCCAGCGCGATGCGCTGCTGCTGCACGCCGTCTCGACACTTCCCGCCGCGAGGCTCGACGACCTGGTCAGGGCGCACAATTGAAGTACATCATTGAAGTCGGTCTGAAGAACCCGTACCTGGTCGTCGTCTCGGCGCTCGCGGTGGTGGTTGTCGGTGTGACGGCGGTCTCGAAGATCCCCGCCGACCTGCTGCCCCAGTTCAAGACGCCGGCCGTCCAGATCATCACGTTCTACCGGGGCATGCCGCCCGAAGTGATGGAACGGGACATCACCAGCCGCCTGGAGCGATGGACCGGCCAGTCCGTGGGCATCGAGCACCAGGAAGCAAAGTCGATGCTCGGTGTGTCGATCGTCAAGGACTTCTTCCGCGAGGACATCAGTTTCGAGACGGCCATGTCGCAGGTGACGTCCTACGCGATGAGCGACCTTTTCTACCTGCCGCCGGGCACGATCCCGCCGATGGTGATGCCGTTTGATCCCACGGCGTCGGTTCCGCTGTGCCTGGTGGCGGTCTCCAGCGACACGCTCGACGAGAAGGCGCTCTACGACGTCGCCTACTTCGAGTTGCGCAACCGCCTTCAGAGCATCCAGGGTGTCGTCGCCCCGGCGGTCTACGGCGGCGTGCTCCGCCGCATACTCGCCTATGTCGACCGCAGCGCGCTGGAGGCCCGCAACCTCTCGCCGATGGACGTCGTCCGAGCGTTGACGTCGCAGAACGTGCTCATCCCGACGGGCAACGCGAAGTTCGGCGACATCGACTACCAGATCATTTCCAACGCGATGGTCGCCGAGGTGCACGAGCTCAACGACATCCCCATCAAGGTCGACGGCGACACCGTCGTCTTCATGCGTGACGTCGGCGAGGTCAAGGATTCGAACGAGATCCAGTCCAACATCGTGCGCATCAACGGCCGCCGGCAGGTGTACATCCCGGTCTACCGCCAGCCGGGCGCGAACACGATTGCCATCGTCGACCAGATCAAGCTCCAGCTCGACCAGATCCTCCAGCGGCTGCGCGAGATGGACCCGAACAACCGGGACCTCGTGCTGAGCGTCGTCATGGATCAGTCCACGACCGTGCGCGGCACCATCCGGGTGCTGCAGATGGAGGCTCTGCTGGGTGCCGTGCTGGCCGGACTGGTGGTGCTGGTGTTCCTTCGGAGCGTGCGGGCCACGATCGTGGCCGTCGTGGCGCTGCCCCTGTCGTTCCTGGTCGCCTTCATCGGGCTGTACTTCACGGGGAACACCATCAACAGCATGACCCTCGGCGGGCTGGCCCTGGCCGTCGGCATCATCCTCGACCAGTCGATCGTCGTGATCGAGAACACCGTCCGCCACCTCGAGATGGGCAAGAGTCGAATGCAGGCGGCGCTCGACGGCGCCCAGGAAGTCGCGTTGCCGATCCTGGTGGCCGTCGTGACATTCTGCGTCGTCTTCTTCCCGGTCGTGTTCCTCTCCGGCATCGCCGGGTACCTGTTCACGCCGCTGGCGCTGGCGGTTATCTTCGCCATCGGTGCGAGCTTCGTGGTCGCCGTGTTTCTCGTGCCGACTTTCTGCATGCGGTTCCTCAAGACGCCCGCCGGCAATCCCGGTCACAGCGGCGGCGGTCCGCACCCGGGCGTGTCGCGGTTCTTCGACCTCGTGCTGCCACCGTTGATCCGCGGCCGTTGGATCGTGCTCGTGATCGCGGCGGCCGCCTTCGTGGGGGCCTTGGGGATTCTGGCTGGCGGCGGCCGCGAGCTGTTTCCGCCGGTGGACTCCGGGCAGTTCACGATCCTCGCGCGCCTGCCGTCCGGTACGCGTATCGAGCGAACCGAATCGCTGATCGCCGACGTCGAGCAGGTGCTCATCGAGGAGATCGGTCAGCCCGACTCGGCGTACCCGGCGCAGGAGAACGAGCCGGACTCGAACCTGCGCATCCTGATCTCCAACATCGGCGTTCTCAACGACTGGCCGGCGGCGTACACGCCCAACGACGGGCCGATGGACGCGTTCATCCTCGTGCAGCTCAAGAACAAGGCCGGCATGCCGGGGACATTCGACTACGTCAAGCGGCTGCGGCAGCGGCTGCCGCGGGAATTCCCCGGGACCGACTTCGCGTTCAACACCGGCGGCATGCTGACGGCGGCCCTCAACTTCGGCCTGCCGTCACCCATCGACATCAAGATCCAGGGCAGCGACCTGCACACGCTCAACGACATCGCGCTCATCGTGCGTCAGATCGCGGCGGCCGTCCCCGGCGCCGCCGACGTCCGCATCGGGCAACGGCTGGACTACCCGCAGATCGAGGTCACGGTGGACCGCATCAAGGCCGCCCAGCTCGGGCTGACCCAGGAGGACGTGATCAAGAACGTCGTGACCGCGCTCAACTCCAGCATCGGGTTCAGTCCCGCGTTCTGGATCGACGAGCGCAACGGCAACCATTACTTCATCGGCGCGCAGTACCGCGAGGCCGATATCAACTCGCTGGAAACGCTGCTGGACATTCCCGTCACCGGCCTCAAGAGCGTGCGCCCGGTCTCGCTCCGCAACATCGTCGAGATCAGCCG
>Ga0209988_10000952_pt1 | contig 18594 bp, 17 predicted proteins | sample N075metaG_FD_183115 | JGI IMG/M metagenome (GOLD analysis project Ga0209988, IMG submission 183115) | Deep subsurface microbial communities from Kermadec Trench to uncover new lineages of life (NeLLi) - N075 metaG (SPAdes) (version 2) | ecosystem: Environmental > Aquatic > Marine > Ocean trench... | reverse complement strand
GAACGGCGATTTTGATCGGCGTGGCGCAGGCGCGGCGAAGGCCGGCATACATGCGCTCTGCGCCCCACTCTCGCATCTGCTCGAGTAGTGCCGCAGCCTCATCTATGCCACCCATGATGTAATCTGCGTTTTCCGGGTGATCGCAGACTCGCCAGTTCGCAATCGCAATCTCCATGGCACATCGGGTTGACACGAGATCGAAAATTAGACGGATCTCGTCGTCCTCCAATGCGGTGACGGCGTGATAACCGGCCGTAATCTCCGCCGCGGTAGCGATGGGGTCCGAGTGTTCGACGATCAACTTGGAAATCGGCACCGCGAGATCACAGACCAGCGGCGCGTAAATGAGATCACCGAAGTCGATGACGCCAGTGACGCGGTCACCGGCAGCCAGGGTGTTCTGTGCATTGACGTCGTTGTGAATGACCTGCGCGCGCTGTTTCTGAAGCTCGGGAAGCACCTCCGCGTCAAAGTGATCGAGAACCTCCTCGACGACGCGGCGGCGTGTGGCTTCTTGGATGTGGTGTGTGCGCGTGCGAAGACCCTGGGCCTGGGTGAGATCCCAGAGGAGCTCGTGCCGGGCCGCCGGATGGAAGAAACCGCTCAGAGCGCGGGCCAAGCGCGCGGTCATGGCGCCAACATCGCGCCCGAGCGCCGGGTGTAGCGTGGCATTTTCGAGCAATTGACCGGGTAGGAAGCTGAGCACCCGGGCGATGAAACGCCGCCCATCGGCCCCGTCGATCTCATGAAAAAGGACGCCGTCGGGAGTCGCCTTGACGCGGGGAACCGCCAGGTGTGGGTCGACCCGGGCTATGTGCAGCAGCGCCTGGGTCTGCATGTCCAAAACCGCCGGATTCTCGGCAGGGTTCGCGATCTTCAAGACCCATTCGCTCCCATCTTTGGCGCGCAATCTGAAGTTCTGATCCCGCTCGCTATGCAGCGGCTCAGCGGATGCCTGGATGTCAAAGGCTTGCTGAGCGAACGCTTCGGCCTCCCGGGTCGAAAACGCCGGTGCCGGTGCCTCCAAGACCGTTTGGGCTTTGGCTCCGGTCTGAGATCGGGGGGTGGGCGACATGACTTGAATCTCCTCAGTGGCGAGGAGTGTGAAGCGATCTAGTTACGCGATCTATGTCGCTCGACACGATGATTTGTACACCGACTCATGATCGGATGGATAGGCACCATCGACATTATAATCCACAATCTCAAAGTCGATAATTTCCCGCGTTAGAACCGGAGGGGCAATGTCTTGGCGTAAGGATAGTGATCTCGGGATGCACCGGTATATCACTCGGCGCGACTTCGGCAGTGGCGCGGTGGCTGCCGTCGGCGGGGCCTCTGCAGCCCTCGGCTGGTTGTCGCTGTTCTTCGCGCCCAGGCCTATCGTTCCATCCTCGTTGACGGCGGTGAAGGACGCGAGCTTTCGAACAGCGGCTTCAATCGAGCGATGCCTTCGCGAATATCACCCTCATTGTAATAGGCAAAGCTGAGTCGAATGTGGGTTTTCATGCCGCCGCAACTCGAGAATAGATGGCCACTCAGAAATCCGACTTGCCTTTCAAGCGCCCTGTCCCGAAGTTCCTGAGCACTCATGTTCTCGTTCTCGTTCAGTTTCAACCAGAAAAAATAGCCGCCATCGGGTCGCACCCATGTGGCATGGCCCGACAGGCACTCTTTCAGTGCGGCATCCATCGCCTCGACCCTTGCCTTATAGCTCCTACGAAGTCTCTCCAGGTGTGCCTGCTGCAAGCCCATATCGATGGCGTAGCGGACGATATGGGAGGTGAAATGGTTGAGGCTGCCGCCGCTATTGACCGCGCCAATGTCGGTCAATCGTTTGGCCATGCCATGTGACGTCTGAATCCAGCCCAGCCGAAGGGCAGGTGCGAGGATCTTCGAGAAGGATCCCAGTGACAGAACCGTGCCGCTTTCTGACATCGACCCCAGAGCATCAGGCGGCGGATCATAGTAGGAGAGTAACTGGTAGACCTCATCTGCCAGGATCAGGAAATCATGTTCTTTGCTGAGCTCCACCAGCCGTTCTCGGCGTGCGGCACTCATCGTCCGCCCGCTGGGATTCTGGTAGCTTGGAATCGTGTACAAGAGCGCGGCCCTGGTCCTTTTGAGTGTTTCTGCCAGTTGGTCCATATCGAGACCGTCCTCATCCACCGGCACGCTGACGATGTTTAGACCGTTATCGGCGAAAATTTGAAAGGCCAGGAAATAGCAGGGCTCCTCTACGATGATGGTGTCGCCAGGCTTCGACAGATGGGAGCAGACGAAATCCAGAGCCTGCGAATTGCCACCGGTTACAAATAGGCCGTCGGCACCAACGGGTGTGCCGTAGTTCTTGGATAGAAACCGCGCAAGGCTATCGCGGAATCGCTGGTCGCCCTGCAAGACTCCATAGTTGAGCTCTTCGGGATGTGCCGTTCGGAAGAACTCCTCGGTAGCCTCACGCATCAACTCGACGGGCAGGAGGTCTGCCGAGGGTTGGCCGACACCGAATTGAATCATTCCTTCCGGCGGTTTATCTTCGAACGTGACGATGCTGCTCATTTAGGTCCCTGTTCTATGCCCAACCAGTTCTGGCTGAGCGGTATTTCGTTCATGGCCTGGCTCTGCAACTCTATATAATGGGCCCGAAACTCCGCAAGGAGCATATGAAGCATGGCTGGAGTCGAAGGGCGGGTAGCTCTCATCACGGGCGCGGGCCGCGGAATCGGGCGTGTCACTGCAGAGCTCCTGGCGTCACGTGGCGCCAAAGTGATGTGCGTCGCCCGAAGCCAGCAGGAGCTGGCAGATGTCGGGCTCGAATATTCGGTGGCAGATCTCGGAACTCCGGAGGGCTGTGCGCACGCGGTTGCGGAGGCTGAGCAGCGACTTGGGCCGGTTGAGATCCTCGTATGCAACCACGGCATCGGCTCAGCGCACGAGCGGGTCGTCTGGGAACAGCAACCAGACGTCTGGAGTGAGACGATGCGGGTGAATCTTGATGGTCCCTTCCATCTCTCGAGGCTCGTATTGAAGGGAATGACCGAGCGCCACTATGGGCGCATTGTCTATACGAGCTCTACGTCTGGCTTGATCGCCGAACACGCCGCAAGTGCATATAACAGCTCCAAACACGGGCTGCTGGGACTCATGCGCTCGGTCGCGGTGGACGGCGGACCTTACGACATTACATCGAACGCTGTTTTGCCCGGCTGGGTTCGGACGGAGATGGCCGAACGTTCGGCCAAAGAAGAGGCGAAGGATCGGGGTCTCACGGCTGATCAGGTGTGGGAGGAACGGGCGGCAGCCTATCCACCGGGCCGCGTTGCCACGCCCAAGGAAGTAGCCGAGATGATCGCATTCCTCGCATCCGAGGAATCGAGCGGCGTAAGTGGAGAGGCGGTAAGGGTTGCACTCGGCAGCATGTGGTAGCGCGGATCGGACTATTTGCCGAATTTTTCACCGAAGAAGTCGCCCTCGTTCCAGGTAGGACGTTGTTCTTCCATCGCTATCCGGTAACCAAGACGCACGCTGGTACGTGCAAACCTCAATGCTGTCTCCCATTCGATCGGTTGAGAAAGATCATCCGAAGGTTGATGGTAGTGATCTTTAAAAAATGCGTCGAGAACGGCGCGCCCGTCCACGGCAGGATCGGAGGAGCCTATTCCCTCTGCCAGGTATACAGAAGGAATCCCCTGCCTCACGAAGGAATATTGATCGCTCCGTATGAAATAGACTTCGTCGGGATAAGGATCGGGCGTGAACTCGAAGCCCTCTTTTTGAGCCTCAACCGTAGTGGTAGCTTCGAGAGATGAGTGCTCGGCGCCGTAACCCGTGACCGTATTCAACGGAAAAATGACCATTGGCATGTCGATATTCACGTTTGCAACGAGTGCGGATGACGGTACGGTTGGGTAGTGCGCGAAATAATCTGAACCAAGCAACCCTTGTTCCTCACCAGTAACAGCGACGAACAGAATGGATCGTCGCGGCGGCACTGGCAAAGCGGCTAAGGCGCGAGCGGTCTCAATGGTCAGTGCTACCCCGAGCGCGTTGTCGTACAGGCCGTTATATATACTGTCGCCGTCGACCGGCGTGCCAGTTCCTAGGTGATCGAGATGTGTCGAATAAACGACATACTCGCCTGATAATTCCGGATCGCTACCACGCAAAATGCCGACAACATTTGGACTTGTTATGCGCTCATGTTCCGTTGTGCGATACATCGTGACCTCAACACCCAAAGCGGTCGACGATGGCTGGGCGTTTTCCGCCGCATCGAGAGCTTCTTCAAAAGTTAATGGCGAACCTTCGAATAATTGCTCGGCTGCATGTCGATTGAACCTTGCATAACCCTGATGCTCTGGATGAAAGGTCGGCGACTCGCCACCCTCGTCGAAAAAAGACATGTCCGGCTGCGTGCCTACGTTTCGCGTGTCTTCTTCCCACGGAGATATCCTTTCGTCCAGGCGATTCGATAGCGTGATCTGTCCGATCGCGCCGCGGCTCACCAATTCTGCAGCTTTGGTCCTGCTGGATGAGTAGTAAGCGCGCTCCGTGGACGGGAACGTGGCAGGCGCGCCACGAAACGTCGCGACGATCTTTCCGCTGACGTTGATTTTGTCGTAGTCCGAATAGCTCAACTCGGGCGCGTGAACACCAAAGCCCACAAAAACCACCTCAGCTCGAATTCGATTCTCTGGGCGCAACTTGTCAGCGTAGATTATCAGGTCCTTTTTCCACTCCAGGTCCACGTCGCCGGTGCTTTTGTGCAGAATGACGCCCGAGTTCTCGATGTCGAGCATTCGCGTGATGATCGGAACCTGCTGCATCCAGCCATCCGTTCCGCCCGGCTCCAAACCAATAGCGGCGAACTGGTCGGCTACATATTGGGCCGACTCGTCATAACCACGGGTGCCAGTCAAACGACCCTCGCGCTCATCTGCTGCAAGGTAGTTCAAGGACGACTGTATGTTCTCGCGAGAAATAGTGGCGAGCGCAGTATCGAGGCCGCTTTCTGTCTTGCCATTCTCAGGAATTCCATTTGAGTCTTTAGAGCATGCGGAAAGCAACCAAACGCATGCAATTGCGATGAATTTCCGTGTTCGAACGCGTCGTGTGGTATTCATTCCTATGGCCTCCCAAAGCTTATGCCTTCATTTTGTTCCGGGAGAAGTATGGGCGTGCGTGTAGTGTTTTCTCGTCATTCATATGCTAAATCACCCGATCGGAAAACGTCCAATCCGTGGCGGAGACAAGCCCGACGCTAGCCAAACAGTTTAGAAAAGAGTTCCTCACGGGTCAGCCCGTGGTGCTGTGCGACGTCATTCAAAATAGTCGACAATGTTCCGACTCGCAAGAACGCATGGACGGGAACGGTCACATGGTGCTCGCCGCATTCGGAGGTTGTGAGACGAATATGGCTGCCCGTTTGTCGCGTGATGGCGTAGCCGAGACGGGACAATCTCTTCGCAAGCTCCCTGCCCGAGATGTCCCGGGGGAGCCTCACGGAGCGATGACTTCCTCTCTCACGAAGTGCAGTCGGATTACGGTCGGTCCCGTGCCCTCGTCGAAATGGCACCGCACCGCGTCACGGATTTGCTCGCGGAGCTCGCCCATGGTGTCTGCTTCCGTGAAAATGGACGCACCAAGAGCCTTGGCCGTATATCCTCCCTCGTCTGCTTCTTCGATAACGAACACGAGCTCTTTTGACGCGGCTTCATACGGCTCATTTGCCATAGGTCATTCTAACGACCTCGCTTGGCTCTCTACAAGCTAGATGCTGTGTGCGTCGGAAACACCTGTGTCTCATCAGTCTTGATCCATATCCGGACGAGACGCCGGTCGCAAAAGGCCACGCTTCGATCGCCATTCATCGTCATCAACCGGCGCGGGAACGGCGGGCTCGTGCGCCCCGTCGACGACGAAGTAAGCAAGGTTGACACTACCCTTCCGGTACGAGCAGATCGTGGGCCCGAGCCGCGACCTCGACGACGCTTACTTGCTGATTGCGCTCGACCAAGAGGAACGTCTCGGCGAGGTTGACCGTCGGGCAAACGTGTCGCGGCACCAGCAGAAGCTCTGTGCCGCGCGGCGGTAGATTACCGTCGACCACACGCAGCGGCAGGTGCTCCTCGCTCGGCGTTTGGGCGACGAGGCCCGGATGGCCGAGGACGTAGGCTGCCGGGTCACCCGCCTCGGCGGCGAGTGACTTCGACCCGGCATCGCAGGTCGCCACGTCGGCCGTCGGGTGGCTTACCACGCGGGTGAACAACAGCGCCGCCGGGCGGAGCTCCACGTCCGCCATCAGGTCGTCGGTGAACATGTCGTGGAACACGACCGTGCCGGGCGAGATCCGATGCACCGCGTTGTCGAGCTCTCTGAACCCGGCGAACGACAGGGCGTAGGGAAAGGCCGGCGTACCGCTGGTGATCAGTTCGCCGACCACGATGCCGGCTTGTCGCAGGCTTGCCTCGATCGACAGAAGTTCTCGGTATAGCTCCCAGCAACGCTCCTGTCGCAAAGCGGCTTCGTCGTCGTGGACGTGACCATCGTAGAAGTGCAGGCCGCGAAAACGAGACCCGGCCGCCCGCGCCACGGCTTCGATCCCAGCCCGGTCCGCCATCGGGATACCCGTCCGATTCATCTGCGGGTTGATGTCGATGAACACCCCGAGCTCGGCCGGCACCGAGGCGGCGTGCGCCGGAGCCTCACTGAGAACCGAGAGACGCATGCCGGGATGAGCCTTGGCCAGCCGTTCGATCTTGTCGATGTTGGGCGACGGCAGCGGGTAGGCTACGAGGACATCGGCACCCTCGACTGCCATATCGAGCAACAGTTTGACCAGGCATTCGGCCTCGCGCGGGGTCGCGCATTTGAAGTGCCGCACCCCGGCGTTCACCAACTCACGCCAGATCACCGGGGTCTTGGTCGTCTTGACGTGCGGCCGCCAACGCGTGGGCTCGCCGCCGAGGTACTCGAGCATCTGCTGCACATTGGCACGCACGTGATCGAGGAACACCACGAGGGCCGGACTGAAAAGGCGTTCGGTGATGGACGCGGGCAGCGCGTAGTCGGCGAGGGTGAGGCGATCGAGGCGTCTCGAGTTTGGCATTGCGGTTTGATCCTCCTGTTCAGTCCTCAGTGGCAGATCAAAGTGGTTGAGCGCGACTAGCTGGTGCTGACGCTGGCGAACACCCCCCGGATTTGCGTCGTTCCAAAACCCCATCGAGCCAGTCTGGATCCATCTCCGGAACGGAAGCCAGCAACCGCTCCGTATATTCGTGATGCGGGGGAGTGAGGATCTCGTCTCTGGGCCCCTGCTCTACGATACGACCCTGCAGCATCACGATAATCTCATCCGAGATCGCTTTTACGGTTGCCAGATCGTGGGTGATGAACAGGTAGGAAACGTGGAGCTCGTTTTGAAGATCCTGTAACAGCTTCAAAATTCCCTCGGCGACCAGCTGGTCCAGAGCCGAGGTTACCTCGTCACAAATTATCAACTCTGGTTGTGCAGCGAGTGCGCGGGCAATACACACACGCTGCTTTTCTCCACCCGAGAGCTCACCGGGGAAGCGATCCCCATATTTCGACGATAGCTCGATCATCTCCAGCAACTCGACGACACGGTCGCGTCTGGCTCGACCCGTCATCCCAAAGTAGAAACCAAGGGGTCTTCCGATGATGTCGCGGACCTTCTGTCGGGGATTCAGTGCAACGTCCGGCATCTGGTAGATCATCTGCAAGCGACGCAATAACTCCTTCTTGCGTTGTTTGAAGGAGGGTGTCAGCTCTTGACCGTCAAAAGAGATGCTGCCCTTGAATGGCGGCAACAAGCCGGTCACGACCCTTGCCAACGTAGTCTTGCCGCTGCCCGATTCACCCACCACCGCAACCGTCTTACCGCGCGTTACGGTCGCATGGATATCGAACAGCACCTGGACGCCGTTGCCGTAGGCGGCGGAGACATCCTTTATCTCGAGCAACACCTTGTCTTTGTCTTCAAAGTCGGCCTTTTCCTCATTTTCCTCAGGCACCTTGCGAACGGATAGCAGGGCGCGCGTGTAGTCTTCCTTGGGATTCGCCAGGAGCTCCCGCGTGGCGCCCTCCTCCACCTCGTAACCGTAGCGTAGCACCAGGATGCGGTCGGCAATCTGTGCCACTACCGCCAAATCGTGAGTGATATAGATCGCCGCGGTGTTGAATTGACGAATGACCTCCTTGATGGCGGCCAGCACTTCGATCTGGGTCGTCACGTCCAAAGCGGTCGTGGGCTCGTCGAAGATGATTAGGTCAGGTTTGCAGGCCATCGCCATCGCAACCATGCAACGCTGCAATTGTCCGCCCGACACCTGGTGCGGATAGCGATTGCCGATGTTGTCCGGAAGGTCGAGTCGTCGATAAATCTCGCGCGCATTCTTCCGAGCCTCATGGACGCTCAGCACGCCGTGCTGAACCGGGGTCTCCGAATACTGACGGATCAACCGGTGAGCCGGATTGAAGGAGGCGGCCGCGCTTTGCGCGACATAGGAAATGCGGACGCCCCTGAGCGCTCGCTTTTTCTCTTCCGACAAAGTGACCAGGTCCATGCCGTCAAACATGATGGACCCGCCGACGATGCGGCAGCCGGGACGACAGAAACCCATGCTAGCGATACCGATGGTCGACTTGCCGGCACCGGATTCTCCAATCAGACCCATCACCTCGCCTCGATTGAGGGTGATATCAACGCCGTTGACAATGCCCCGCCACTGTTCTTCCTGGAAGCCCTCGATCCGGAGACCCTCTATCTTCAACAACACGTCGCCGCTCATGATTCCACTAATATTCGTCGCGCAGCCCCGCGGTTTTTTGCAGGAACCAATCGACGATCAGGTTGACGGAAATGGTCAGAAGCGCGATGGCTGCCGCCGGCATCAACGGCGTGTAGATGCCAAAGGTGATGGCGCCGGCATTTTCTCGCACCATGCCGCCCCAATCCGCATTGGGTGGTTGAATGCCGAGCCCGAGGAAGCTCAAGGATGCGATGAATAGAAAGACGAAACAAAATCGCAGGCCAAATTCAGCCACTAACGGGGCCATTGTATTGGGCAATATTTCATGACGCATCAACCACCACAATCCTTCTCCTCGCAGCCGCGCCACTTCCACGAACTCCATGACCTCCACATCCATGGCCACGGCTCTCGACAGTCGGAACACCCGGGTCGCATCGAGGATAGCGATCGTGAAAATCAACGTGATCGTACTTGTTCCCACCACCGACAAGACGATAAGGGCGAAAATAAGGGTCGGGAAAGCCATCAGGATGTCGACACAACGGCTCAAGACTTGATCTGCGATATTACCTATCGTAGCCGCAAGAAACCCGAACGTGACGCCAATGGTAAATGACAGTAGGGTCGTCACCAAGGCAATCGAGATAGTGTTTCTGCCGCCGTACAACAACCTGGTAAGGAGATCGCGACCCAGGTGATCCGTACCGAGCCATAGCTTCGTCTCTCGATCCTTATTGAGCTCGTCCCAGCACTGATAGGCCTCGATGCCTTCGTCCGAGCAGTCGTTTGTCCAGAAGGCAACTTCCCAGACGTCACCAGCCAAAGCCGTCTCTTCGAACGGAGACAAGGCAGGCGCCAATAGCGAAGCGAGTATGTAAAAGCCGATCAGGAAGACACCCGCTTTGGCCGGCAACGGCGCCTTCTTGAACCCTTTCCACAAATCAAGGACGAATGGCATCACTAACCTCACGTCGGGTGCCGCATACGCGGATTGGCGATAGTGGAAAGTAAGTCCGCCGTCAGGTTCAACAGCACGTAACACGACGCAAATATGAGCCCACATGCCTGCACCACCGGCAGGTCGCGTTTCGATACGGAGTCAACCAGCAACTGCCCCAAGCCGGGATAGACAAACACGACCTCGACGATCACCACGCCAACAACAAGATAGGCGAGGTTGAGCACGATGACGTTGATGATGGGTGACAAAGCATTGGGTAAGGCGTGATACACGATGACTCTCGTCCGCTTCATACCCTTGAGATGAGCCATCTCGATATAGGCGCTCATCAACAAATTGATAATGGCCGCGCGGGTCATCCTCATCATGTGGGCGACGACAACCAGAATCAGTGTCAGCGCCGGCAATGTGATGGCATAGATCTTCTCCCAGAAAGGCGTGTTGGGATGGATATTAGAGATGCTGGGAAACAGTTTGAATTCGACGGCAAACAACGCGATGAGAATGTAACCCACAAAGAACTCGGGGAAAGAAATAGCGCTCAAGGTCGCCATCGAGATGGACTTGTCGAACCAAGTCTCACGATAAAGGGCGGCGAGGACACCAAGGGTAACCGCCAGTGGTACAGCAACCACACCTGCAGTGGCGGCAAGAAACAGTGTATTGCCCAGCCTGGTGGAAATGAGGTCCGAGATCTCACGCCCGTTGGACAACGAGGTGCCCATGTCTCCCTGGAGGAAGTTCCCGAGCCAGGAAAAGTACCGCTCGATCAACGGCTTGTCGAGACCGAGCTCCTTGCGGAACGCCGCGACGTTCTCCGGGGTTGCCGATTGACCTAGGATTGTCTGGGCCAGGTCTCCCGGTAGCGCCTCGACTCCGATCGCTATCAGGACGGAAATGACAATGATGGTGACAAAACCAAACGCTACGCGTTTGGCAATCAAGGTTCCCAGTCCACCCATGATGGCTTACCTATTCTTGAGCTCGGCGTGTGCTGATGGGAGAATGTACCCCTCCGGTATCGTATAGTTCCCTTGGGGCGGTATATTGTAAGGTCAATTCTTCCCGATATCGAGCGCGCGGGGTGGGCGACGAGAGTGAAGAGGAGAGCCATGAAAGACATCGACGTCCTGTTGAAAGAGATGGATACAGGCCGCATGAACCGGCGCGAGTTCCTCGGCCGGGCTGCCGCGTTGGGCATCACCGCCACCGCCGCTTCGACTTTGCTCGGCCAGTCCGCCTACGCGGCCACCCCCAAGCGCGGTGGCGAGGTGAAGGTCGCCATTGAGGAGACCAGCCAGGCGGAGACCTATGACCCGACCAAGATGGTCACCGGAACCGATGCCCAGAGGTCCTACCAGGTCTATAACCGGATCACCAATCTCGACCGGAACCTGAACGTGGTGCCGAACCTGGCAGTGGAGTGGGAGGGTACAAACGATGCCACCGAGTGGACTTTCAAGCTGCGCAAGGGCGTGGAGTTCCACAACGGCAAGACGCTCACGGCGAAGGACATCATCTACTCGCTGGGCGAGCACATCAAAGAAGGTTCGACGTCCCCTTCCAAGACTCTACTTTCGTCGATCGTGGATATGAAGGCGGACGGCGACGACGTGCTGAAAATCTCCCTGGGCGCCGGCAACGCGGACTTTCCCGTCCAACTCGCGCACGACCACCACACGTCGATCGTTGCCGAGGGCTGGAAGGACGGCGACCCGGTGGTCGGCACCGGTCCTTACAAGCTGGTCGAGTTCGAGCCTGGGCTTCGCTCGGTCGCGGTTCGAAACGAGAGCTATTTCAAGTCCGACGCGGCCTGGGTCGACGCCTTCATCACGCAGGGCATCACCGACGCCACCGCGCGGACGAACGCATTGCGGGCTGGTGACATTGACATCGCGATTATCGACGCGCGCATCGCCGCGCTGCTCGATCGGGACCCGAACGTCACCGTGCACTCCACCCCCTCGGGCGCGCACTTCCTGTGGGCGATGATGTGCAATGCGTCGCCGACCGACGACCTCAACGTACGTCTCGCGCTCAAGCACTGCGTCGATCGCCAGTCCTTGGTCGACAGGCTGCTGCGCGGCCACGGCGTAATCGGCAATGACTTTTCCGTCAATCCCGGTATCCCGATGTACTGCAAAGAGATCCCGCAGCACGACTACGACCCCGACAAGGCGCGCTTCTACTGGAAGAAGACGGGCCTGTCCGGCATCGAGCTGGCCGCCTCGAATGCGGCCGGCGACTTTGCCGTCGACGCCAGCATCCTGCTCAAGGAGGGCGCGAAGGCGGCCGGCATCGAGATCGAGGTCAAGCGGGTGCCCGACGACAGCTACTGGGAGCACACCTGGATGAAGGTGCCGTTTTGTGCCTCCAACTGGAACTCGCGGCCCACCGCGGATCTCATGCTCACCCTCGTCAACCACTCCGAGGCGCAGTGGAACGAGACGCAGTGGAAGAACGAGCGCTTCGACGAGCTACTGGTGCTGGGGCGCAAGATCACCGACCCTGCCAAGCGCTACGAAGTCTACTGCGAGGCGGAGACCCTGCTACACGACGAGGGCGGCGCGTTCATTCCGTTCTTCATGAACTTCGTGGAAGCTACCACCAGCCGGATCCAGGACTACCACGGTAGCGCCGCCTTCGCCTTCGGCGCCGGCTGGCCGTACGAGGAAGTCTGGGTCGACGACAACATGGCTTAAATCACTCGAGAGGGACCGATATGGATTTCACGGACAAGCGGGTCTTAGTGACGGGCAGCAGTCGGGGTATCGGCTTTGCTATTGCAAAAGCCTTTCTCGACGCCGGTGCGCGCGTCGCTGTCAACGGCAGAACCATGCAATCCGTGAGCGCCGCCATCAAGAGACTGGGCGATGGTGAGCGCCTGGTCGCGGCGCCCGCCGATATTGGAACCGTTCCCGGCTGCGAGTCAGCGGTAAAGACAGCGATCGACGCCTTTGGCGGCCTCGAAATTCTGGTGAACAACGCCGGTATCGGTCATGGTAGACCCATCGAGGATTGTGACGAGGCGATGTGGGACGATCATGTCGACGTCAACCTGAAGGGCACATTCTTCTGCTGCCGTGCGGCATTGTCCGAGTTGCGCAAGTCCAATGGCAATGTCGTCAACATCGCCTCGGATGCCGGCCTGATGGGGGTGCCAGGGATCGTCGTATATTGCGCGTCAAAGGCCGGGGTCGTCAACATGACCCGCGCCATGGCTTTGGAAATCGCGCCAGACGTGCGGGTCAATTGCGTATGCCCGGGTTATGTCGATACCGATATGATCCGCCGCGACCATATCGACAAGAAAGACGACCCAGCCGCCGCAGAGCAGAGGATGATCGACTATGCGCCGATGAAGCGCATTGCAACGCCCGCCGAGATCAGCCAAGCGGTCCTCTATCTGGCTTCATCCGAGGCGCGTTTCATTACGGGTGCCGCGTTACCGATTGATGGTGGCTCGACCGCTGGCCATTGAGTTTGCGTTTGGCCCCACGGGGAAGACCGAGTCGGGGTCAAAGCGGTGCTTCGGCAATCAAGTGTTGGCGTCGACCGGGCCTCCGTGCGCTCGATCCGGACGCTTCCGTTCGTGGTGGAGAAACGGTTCCGGGCGCGCTCGTCCAGCGCCTCGTAGCTCGCCTGGATGCTAGCCGGTATCAGGGCGAAAGCGTCACGGGCCCCACAAACGTAGGGGCGTGTAACGAGCGATGTGCTTGAAGTCCGCATCCGGACTCACGAGCTCGGCTTCGACGTCAAGACACGCTTGCGCAATGATGCAATCGACAGCACCACGAACAGTGACACCTTGTTGCCGCAGTGCGCGAAACAACCGCGCTGCGTCGACGTAACAGTCTATCGAAGGATAGATTATGGGGAGGGCAACGAGGACACGGCGAGCACGTTCGAAACCAGTCTCGTTGCGAAATCCTTGAAGAACCTCCGTCACGATGATGGGAATGACAGCCAGATCCTCTTCCTCCTGCAGGGCGGCATCAAGGCGTTCCACATGAGGATTTTCGATACCGTTGAAGAAGTCCGCCCACGTATTCGAATCGACGATCATCATGATTTGCGACTCGAGCGAGCGGACCGCCAGGCGTCCACATCACCTTCCCAAGCGAGCTGGCCTCGTAACCGGCGTATGGCGCGATAAAGTTTCCCTTTCGTTACTAATCGACGGAGGGCGATGTCGACGACCTCCCGTTTCGTCCGAGCACCAGTAAGCCGCATCGCCTTCTTGATGAGAGCGTCATCGATCTCGAGGTTCGTTCGTCCCATCTCGCAAACCACCTCCTTGTGTCTATACACCAATATAAGCACATTTGGTGTATAGAACAAGCTCCCAGATGCCGGTTCGTCTGCCGAAAAGCGGGACGACCTAATCGTGCATACCATCGATAAGCACCTTGCCCGCCTCACGTAGCGCAAGCGCTGTTGGTCGGGATCCTGTTCTGGCAAACCGCGCCGATGAGCCAACGATTCTTCGCCGCACTCCTCTTTCTCGTCGGTGTTCGCGGGGTCGCGTCGAGCCAAAGCCGTCGACCTGGCTTATCTCGAGCTTTCCCAATGACGTTCCATCGGTCCGTTACGCGGATGCCGCGTTCTCGCGGTCGCCGGCGACCCGGTGAGTCAATGGGTGTTCTTCCAAGGCACGGCGGCGAGCGATCTGCCGGTCGGTCCCGCTTCGCCGAGGCACTCTATTCCGACTGGATCTCAGCACGTCTGCACTTAAGGAGCGGTTTCCGCGGTACGACTGATCGATTTCGCGACCTCGTCAACACATGCGTCGAGATCAATTTCGTCAGCGCGAGGCGATCAGCGACCTCCTTACCGGTGCCCGCCCACCGCGTTTCCTTTTTTGCGGATTACAGGTGTTTCAATCAGCAGGTGGCGCGAGCGTTCCTCCGCTTCTCCCTCGAAAGAGGACCCCAGGGGCCAAGCGGCGCGCTCAGCGGCGGGTACTCACGCGAAGCTCCAGAATCTGCTCGACGGCATCACCGATCTGCATTTCAAGTATGTGCTTGCCGATCAGAGCGGTTGCTTTCGCCGGATCGCCACTGTGGCCTTGCCCATCTTCGGATCTTCCCGGTTCCATCTTGTCGAATCGCAACATCGAGGGATTGAGATACATCAGGCTCGATGTGTCGTGCATCCCGGCATGTGAGCCAACGTCGGCCGCGCTAATGCCCTGGCTGATGGCCCAATCATCGCCTCGCCCAGGATAGTAGGCGGTGATGTGATGGACGCGGACGTTCGTGGCAGCCCATTCCTCGTTCAGCAATTCGGCCACGAGCTGTTGTCCCGCCTGGTTGCCTCCGCTGTCCCCGATGAAGGCGATGTCCAAGAATCCGTGCTGCTTCAGGCTTCGTGCGGCGTATTCGAGCACTTTGGCGAACACGTCCTGTGGCAGCGTGATCGTTCCAGCGAACCGCATGTGGCCGGTCGGCGGGTTGACGTCGCCTTCAGGGACGTAGGCGACCACGGGAGCGACGAGAGCATTCCCGAGCTTTTTGGCGACTTCTGAAGCCTTGTATTTCACGAGATAGTTGTGCTTGCCAAGCGCCATGTGAGGACCGTTCTGCTCGGTCCCGCCGGTCGGAATGATGACGGTGGTCGTCCCGGCGGCTATCACATCGCGCACCTCCACCCACGTGAGCTCTTCGAGGAACACGCTGTTTGATTCTGGCACAGAGGGTGCCTGCGTCCATGCTGGTGAGCTCAGATAAATAACAGCGAACGTAATCAGAACACCGTTTCGCACTTGGCCTCCGTAGTTGCTCTTTAGGTAGTCGGCGTGTCGGGCATGTTTGCCGGCTCATCGTCTCACGAACACCGCACTGAAACGAGCACGCCGCGCCAGGCTCGCCAGGCTCGATGCCCATGACCGATAGGGTGCGTGTCAGTTGCGAGGGGACCTGAGACCAGGTGGGTAAGAACCGATGGCACGTTCCCAATCGAGTAGGATTAGCCGAAGAGGTCGCAAATGGTCCCGGCCATCGTGATGAGGTACATTCAGGCGTGGAAGATATGAGCTCGAGCGCGAAGAAGGTCGAACGGTGTTGGCATCCGGTCGCCTACAGCGATTCGCTTTCATCCGATGAGCCGCTGGGAGTGGCCCTTCTCGACGAGCCCATCGTTTTGTGGCGCGCCCGCGACAAGAGTCCCGTGGCGATGAAAGACGTCTGCATTCATCGAGGGACGGCGCTTTCGCTCGGCTCGCTCGACGGCGAAAGCCTCGTCTGCGCTTACCACGGTTGGCGCTATGACCGGACGGGAGCTTGCGTGCATATCCCGCAGACGGAGAACCCGACCATTCCCAGAAAGGCGCGGGTGCCGGCCTATCATTGTCAGGAGCGCTTCGGTCTCATCTGGGTTGCGCTGCGCGAGCCCGCCTACGCGCTTCCGGACGTTCCCGAGCTCGAAGACGGTAGCTGGAAAATCGTGAACACCGGTCCCTTCACGTGGAAGGCAGATGCCTCGCGACAGGTCGAGAACTTTACCGACTTCGGGCACTTTCCCTTTGTGCATCCTGGTTTGCTGGGCGATATCGAGCGACCTGTCGTTGCTGATTACACGGTGGATACGAAGGGGCACGTCTTGCACTATAAGGTGACGCGGCCGGAGGCTCCCAACACGGAGGAGTTTCCGGTGTTTGGAAACGAGAGCGTCCAGGCGCCGGAGCGCGTTAGCCGCTACGAGCTCCACCTTCCTTATACGATCGTGCTTCGGCTCGGTTGGGGTGGGGAGAAGGGAATGGTCTACTTCTTTGCGTCACAGCCCATTCGAGCCAACCAGTGCCGGGGCTACTGCATCATTGGCCGGAACTACGACTTCGAGCAGCCCGACCGGGTTCTCCAGGAGTTCGAAGATACGATCTTTGAGCAAGACCAGCGCATCGTGGAGTCGCAGCGGCCCGAGCAAGTGCCTTTCGATCTCGCGAGCGAGCTTCACTTGAAGTTCGATGCCCTGGCTATCGCCTACCGCCGAGCGATGGAAGCGGAAGGCCTCGCTTACGGCGGGGAAGCGTCGAAGTCGTAAGGTTGACGGCTGAGCTCGAGTGCGGTCAGTTAGAGGAAACGATTGGGGACGCTTACACGTCTCTTGCAAAGAGCCTCGACATCTACACCGAGACCCACTCGGACCATGGCGTCGAGGAAGTCAATACCCCGCTGCGCCTTCTAAGCGGGTGTCGCACTTAATTCTTCCCCCCGCAGCGCGGCAGCATGCCGCATGGTTGGTCGCGCTCATCTCCGCCTTCTTAGGCCCGGAACTCGAGCGGGGTGTAAGGCCTTTATTTCACAGGCTGACGCGTCTTGAGAAGGGACAGCTTTGCGGCGGAGCACGGGTGGGTCAAACGACGATATCGAAGGGCGACTGAAGGTCTGCAAGCACGGATGGCGGGCTCTAAATCGAGTAGGATCAGCGGAAGAGATCGCAGATGGTGTGGAAATCAATCCAGCCAACCAGTGCCGGGATTACTGCATCATCGGCCGGAACTACGACTCCGAGCAGCCCGACCGGGTTCTCCAGGAGTTCGAAGATACGATCTTTGGGCAAGACCAGCGCATCGTGGAGTCGCAGCGTCCCGAGCAAGTGCCTTTCGACCTCGCGAGCGAGCTTCACTTGAAGTTCGACGCCCTTGCCATTGCCTACCGTCGGGTGGAAGCGGCGATGTCCTCGTCGGAGAGCTACTGGCGTCGGCGCGTCTTCGCCGTGACTTGGCTGACCTACGCCGGTTTCTATCTATGCAGAAAAAACTTCGCCGTCGCCATGCCTCTACTCACCGAGGAGTTTGGCTACACGAAGCTCGACCTTGCGACTATCATCTTCGTTTTCAGCCTCTTCTACGCGGGCGGACAGTTTCTCAACGCACTCCTGTCGGATCGATTCGGCGCGCGGCTCGTCGTCGGGATTGGCATGATGGTGTCGGCCGCTTCCAATATCGCGATGGGGTTCGCCGGCTCACTGCTGGCTTTCACGTTGCTTGCTCCGCTCAACGGTTTCGCGCAATCCACCGGCTGGGCGGGGCTCGTCAAAACGATGGCGAGCTGGTTTCGCCCTCGAGAGCGAGGCGTCGTTATGGGGTGGTGGGGTACGTGCTTCGTGCTTGGCGGCTCCTTCGCCACGATCTTCGCGACGTTCTTGGTTACCAGCGAAATGTTTTTCGCAGGCGCGGGGTGGCGCCGGGCTTTCTTTTTCCCCGCTCTCGCGCTCGGTGCGGTCGCCGCTTTGTTCGTGGTCCTCGTGCGGAATCGTCCCGCCGACGTCGGTCTCGACTCTCTGGAGGTTGAGACCAGCGGGAGCCGAGTTACCGGCACGACGACTTCGCTCCTGCGATCGACCCTTGCCGAGCCCGCACTCTGGGCCATCTCGGCCATGTATTTCTTCTTGAAGTCGACGCGCTACGCGTTCCTGTTCTGGCTCCCACTCTACATGACCGAGGCGCTTCACTATTCGCTGGCCGAAGCGGGCTTCACCTCCGCGCTCTATGAGCTCGTTGGCTTCTCCGGCGCCATTTTCGCGGGCTACGTTTCGGACAAGCTCATGGGTTCCCGCCGCTTTCCGGTGGGAACGCTGATGCTTCTGGCTTTGGCACTCGTGCTGTTTCTCCACCCGTTTTTCTCGAGCCACGGCACGGTCGGCCTTGCGGTCTGGATCTCGTTGGTGGGCATCTTCACTTACGGCCCGGATACACTCATGTCGGGAGCGGCCGCCCAGGACGTTGGCGGCGGCACGGCCACCGCAGCTGGAATCGTGAACGGGGTCGGCTCGGTCGGCCAGCTGCTCTCGCCGCTCATCGTCGCCTTTGTCGCGGACCAGTACGGCTGGGATTACGTATTCATGGTTTTCGTCGCG
>Ga0209988_10000949_pt1 | contig 18612 bp, 22 predicted proteins | sample N075metaG_FD_183115 | JGI IMG/M metagenome (GOLD analysis project Ga0209988, IMG submission 183115) | Deep subsurface microbial communities from Kermadec Trench to uncover new lineages of life (NeLLi) - N075 metaG (SPAdes) (version 2) | ecosystem: Environmental > Aquatic > Marine > Ocean trench... | reverse complement strand
TTAGGATTTTTCAAGTTTACTTTAGCCTGAGATAAGCTTGAAATCATATCTCCCATTGAGCCTTCTAATCCTGGGATGTCAAATTGTTTTGAAGATAAGTTTATAATTCTACAAGCAAATGTTTTTGCGTTTTTCAAAACTTCGAAATTTTCTTCTCCTAGAAATAATCCTGACATTTTACGCAGAACCTGACCTGATATTTTAACAAAAGTTGCACGCTGTGCAATTTTTTCCCAATTTATTTTAGATTGAATTATTACTAAATTAGAAAATGATTTTGATTTGGCAAATCGGTCATAAGTTTTTGCAAGTGCAATTATTTCATCTTTTGCAAGCTCTAAATGATCTTTAGATAATATGAAAAAACTTTCTGGCATTATTTTATTGCCTTGGCGATAGTACTTGAAACATCAACAAGAGAGGAATTACCTGGTATTGTATTTGTGCTGATAATTTTTGCAACTCCAGCTTTTTTTATTTTCTTTTCAGCATTATTCATTAAAAGAGCATGTGTACATGTAACGAAAACACGATTACATTTTTGTTTTCTAAGAAATTCTGTAGCTTTAATGATACTTTCTCCAGTGCTAATCATATCGTCAACCAAAATTAAATCTCTACCAATTACCTCATCAAGAACTCCAGTTTTAATTTGGATTTTACCGGTCTTCCGGTCTCGTTGCTTTTTAAGAGCAATAAAACCTGAACCAAATTTATCAGCAAATTCTTTTGCTCTTTCTTTTCCTCCTTGGTCAGGAGATACAACAAGAGGGTTATTCAGATTTATCTTTTTGAAATATCTAGCTAGATCCGAAATAGCAGATAAATTTTCAGATTTGATTTTAAAGTGTTTTAATCCAATTTTACTGTGAATATCTACAACTATTATTTTGGACGCACCAGCTCCTTTGAATAATTGTCCAAGAACCTTCATGGTTACTATTTCTCCAGGCAAGAATTCTCTATCCTGCCTGGCGTATCCCAAGTAAGGAACCACCACTATTACTTCAGTTGAGTACTCTTTTGCCTTTGAGATTAGTGCTAATGCTTGAATCAAATTAGAATCCACCGGAGGATATATCGATTGGACTACAATTGTTTTACTTTTTGAAAGTTTTCCCTTGAGAGTAATTTTACTTTCCCCATCTGGAAATACCTTTACGTCTGATTTAACGAGATTTGCATGAAGTTTTTTTGATATTTTTTTTGCTAAATCCTTCGAGGAATTGCCAGCAATTAGACTAATCAACCAATGATCGTGTAGTAAGGAGATTCTTAAGTTTTGAGAAAAAGAATCTAATCTTCTTCTGCCGCGCCCTCAGTCTCTTGAAGACCATACTCCTTAACCAATTTGTTACGCATTTTATTGAATTTCCCAATTTCCTCTGCTTCTCTTTTCTCATCCCCTTGGTATATTGTTCGTATAGGCCATGGTATCCTAATGTCATAATTTTTGAATTCTTGGTACATGATTTTTCGCATTTCACTTTTCAGTTTAAACTGAGAACCATAATCTCGCGCAAACACTCTGACTGCAAAATCAAGTGCGGAAGCATTAAAACCGTTAAACCTTACAGTAGGATCACCTACATCTGTAACAAGATTTTTATCACACCCACAACTTGGTTGGTGTTCATCAAGGTACGGACATCTTTTCTGTCGGGCTAGGTGGTTGCCAACTCCATCCTTTACTTCTTTCATGGCACGTTTACCTATCTTAATTAGAATTGCCTCCACTTGGTTAGGATCATTTAGATATGAAACTCCAACATCAACGGTAGCTGGAACAAGCTTGAAAGCCTTAGTAAAGTTGATTATTTCTTCCGAGACGATTTGTTTTGTAGGAATAATTGCCAAAGACTCGTTGAGACCATGCCTGATATAGGTTACCCTGGGGGTAATTTTGTGTACTAGGCCGTTGTATCCACTCGGTAGTGTTACCCTATCACCCACTTGGATAACCTTGTCTTTTTTTATCATAATATATGCAAAGTAGTTTTCCATTGTTTCTTTTAGTGCAAGTCCTATACCAAGTGCAAGTCCACCAGTTGCAGTTGCCAAAACCACCAAGTCTACTCCCCACCATGTGACTACACCTAGGACTGTAGCAAGGAAAATTCCTATTGGGAGAACTTGTTTTGCAGATTTTGGAATTCCCTCTTTCTGCTTTTTTGCATATCCTGGCGGCTTTGAGCTCGGAATAAGGGGTTCATAATTATTTTGTCTCTTTTGCTCTCGCCATATGTCGATTGGGTAAATTTCTTCTGGCACAACTCCTGGCCTTAGTTTTTGTCCAGTTTGGTTTTCTCCAGTTATACAATTTTTATAATATTTTTCATACTTTTCTTTCTCTGATTTTTTCCATTCTTCAAATGGATCATCTTCTAGTTTATCATAACTTCCAACAGCTAAGCCTTTGGATGTGCGATATTTTTCAAGAAATTTTAGACCGTCATCTGTTTGAATATATTTTTTAAAATCATCCTCGTTCATGTCGTAAGGAGTTGTTTGGGGTGGAGTCCACTTGAAGCATCTATGGAACAAGTTATCATCGTCTAAAAATCCTCTCATGTCATTCCACTCTGCGTAATCCTCTCTTTCTAGAATCGATTTGTCACGTTTTGTTAAAGCAATTGGAACTAAGTGTGATACTGTCCAGCCAATTACTAGTATGTTAATAGAATTAAGAATTTTTGCAAATTGGTCAGCAGGATCTAATCCATTTGCAGCATCAATTGTATCTTCTATCTCAAACAACTCAGTAGTTTGAATGTATACATTAATTGATGAAACAAGAGCTATTGCAAAAATGGGCAGCACTGCCTTGCGAACAAATCGAGAAACATGTGGTCGTGTATAGTTGAATTTTTGAGATAAAATCCAGTGAGAAAATTTATGGTAAATTATCCCAATAACTACCAACCCAACGATTAAAAAAACAAAGGCTAGTTGAAGTGACTCTGAAGAAGCCAAAAGCTGCGGTATGGTTTCAAATTCACCTCCTGAAATTTGTGGAACATTCTCTTCAGCCATGATTTTTACTCTTCTAATTCGTTTAATTTTCGAGAATACAAAGGTTAGCCATATTATCACATCTTGTTGGAATTATTATCAAAAATTTTCTTAATTTTAGTCCTTTTTAGTGCCTAAAAACCATGTAACCTTTAACAAGGGTAATTCGCAATTATACTAAATGACTTATCAAGAGACAGTTTGGGATGAATCTCCTTCTTTAAAGTCATACACCTTAGCAAATTTTCGTGATCTTCCACAAATACAGAATCTTTCTGAGCAAAAACAATTTGAGATGGAAGTTGTAGGAAATGTCTTACCATTTAAAGCCAATAACTATGTTGTTGAACAATTAATTGATTGGAACAATATCCCAAATGATCCAATGTATGTTCTAACATTTCCACAAAAAGGAATGCTCCAACCAGAACATTTCGAAAAAATGTCAACTACCCTAAAAAATAACCCTGATAAAAAAGAAATTGCAAGTATTGCAAATGAAATTCGTTTACAGCTAAACCCACATCCTGCCGGACAAATGGAGCTGAACATTCCTACCCTAAAAGACGGAACAAAACTGTACGGTATGCAACACAAATACAAAGAAACATGTTTGTTCTTCCCAAGTCAAAGTCAAACTTGTCATGCATATTGTACTTTTTGTTTTAGATGGCCACAATTTGTTGGAATGGATGAAATGAAATTTGCAATGAAAGAAGGAGAACAACTGGTACAGTATCTAATTGAACATCCAGAAATTACTGATGTTCTATTTACTGGTGGAGATCCAATGATTATGAAGGCCAAAATATTTTCAAAATACATTGAAACTTTAATTGATGCAAAACTTCCAAATTTAAAGACAATTAGAATCGGTACAAAATCACTTTCTTATTGGCCTTACAAATTCCTAACAGACGATGATTCTGAACTTATGTTAAATGTTTTTAAAAAAGTCACCAAAAATGGTATCCACCTTGCATTTATGGCACATTTTAACCATTTAATTGAATTATCAACAAATTCTGTAAAAAGAGCAATTCAAGAAGTAAGGTCAACCGGGGCTGAGATCAGAACCCAATCCCCACTTTTGGCTCACATTAATGACGATGCAAATATGTGGGCAAAAATGTGGACCAAACAGGTTCAATTAGGATGCATTCCTTACTACATGTTTGTTGTAAGAGACACCGGAGCACAGCATTACTTTGAGGTCTCATTAGCAAAGGCCCAGGAAATTTTCCGTAATGCCTACAAAAAAATTAGTGGCCTTGGAAGGACAGTGAAAGGTCCTAGTATGTCTGCCACTCCTGGTAAAGTTCTGGTAGATGGAATTGTTTCTATTCATGGAGAAAAAGTGTTTTCCTTACGTTTCTTACAAGGAAGGAATCCAGATTGGGTTGAAAAACCATTTTTTGCAAAATATGATGAAAATGCTATTTGGTTAGATGAACTGAAACCAGCGTTTGAGAAAAAATTCTTCTTTGAGGATGAATTTGAAAAACTATATGGCGTGAAAATGTCTCACTAAACAAATTTTTTCGTCTTTATAATATAGCTAATACAATTCTACTAACTAACATTAGTAAATTGGGTCGATAATAAAAATAATTGAACATAGACCAAGTATTACAAACAATAAAGGATGAAGATATTTCATTCCTTAATTTCTGGTTTGTAGATATTTTTGGAGAATTACACCGACTAGGAATGCCAAGTTATGCAGTTGATAAATAAAGCTTTGAAAACGGATTAGAAAAATTAGATGCAAGCTCCATTTTTGGATTCATATCCATAAACAATTCTGATAAGATTTTAAAACTAGATGCAAAATCTTTTAGAATTTTATCTAACGATTATGATCAAGGAAATAGAAAAAATGCAGTATTGTTTTATGATCTTTACGAAGGAAATACTGTAAAAGAAGTAAGGTACAATTGGGATTCAAGAGAAATTGCTCACAAAGATTCTGAACAATTAAAGAATTTTGGTTTAATCCATACTAACTGGGGGCCCAAAATTAAATTTCATGTTGACTATACTTGTATAACATTTTTAAAATGAAATTTTTTTTACTTATTTAGGATCCTTCATACTCTATATAAGAAAAAGATAGAAATACAGTTATGATTGGATTAACCAAAAATCTGTGGTAAACATGGTAGAAAATAACTATGACATATTGGAAATTATAGAGGATTCCACACGAAAAGAAATTCGCGATGGTTTTAGACGATTAGCTCTTCAATTTCACTCTGACAGGGGAGGGGAAACTGAACAATTCATAAAAATTAAACAGGCTTATGAGGATCTAAAAATCGGTAAAAAATATCCTGACACAGACTTTGAAAAATTAAGGAATTCAAGAGTATACTCCAGCGATTCTGAAGAAGATATAAGAAGAAAAAATCTAATTTTAGGTCAAGAATTAGCTAAAGAAATGAAAACAGCTCAAGAGTGGGCCGCAGCTTTGAATAGATCCAATTCAACTGATACCAGATTATTTGGATCAAAAACTCTAGGAGAAATAGAACTTGAAAGAAAAGCCAACGGAGCTCTTTCAATTAAAGGAAATTTCATGGCAGGAGAGTTATCTTATGATGGACCTATTATAATGCAAGGAAATGTTTCAAGTCCATCTTGGACAGAAGAATTTAGAACAAACATACACCTTACTAAAGGTGATTTTAAATTTGTAGATCCAATTGAAAATAAATACAAAATTGAGAACGGTGCAACAATAATTGTAGATAATGGAAATGTTGTAGTTGGAAATATTTTTGGTAGAAAATACAAGGTTCAAGATCCAGATGGTAGAGTTGGAATATATTTCACCAAAGAACAAAGGACAAAAATTTTAGCACCACAAGGAAAAATTATTGCAGAAAATGTTGTAAATACTGTATTCCTTGATGCTGACACAATTATTGCGTTAAATCTTGAAGACGGTGTCAAAGTAAGCGGTAGAAATATTTTACTTTATGGCAGCAAAGTAACATATGATGTTATAATTGAATTAAAAAAAGGTGGAATACTCAGATTTTTTGAAAATTTTTCTGTCCAAGGGATTAGTAATGATGCAAGAATTAGACTAGAAAATGGAAAGGAAATTCGATTATTTGAAATTAAAACTAAAAAAATAAAAGATTTGCCTGACGAGTTCGTACCTAACAAAAATGATTACAACAAAGATGACACAATGATGGGAAATGGATTTATTATTACGTATAAAATGCTGGAAAATCTCAATAAAAAATCCTCCAAATCCCTCTGGTGGTTTCTAATCATAAATTTAAAAATTTTCTGGTCTATCTTTAAAAAAGTGAAATAGCTTCCTCCGGCCACGGTTATATCAGATACATCCCTTCTAGAAAACAAATAAACAAGAATTAATAATAAATTGAAACTCCATAAATGTGCAATAAAATTAAATTAATTTAGTTAATTTTTGTTTTGTAGAAATATCATAGGCTTCTTCAACATTTGTGATAAAGATTTTTCCATCTTTCTTTTGGCCTGTATGAGCAACATCCATAATGGCTGATACTATTGAGTCTAGTTGAGAGTCATTAACAATAGAAATAATTACAGTTGTTAAATTAAAATCAGTTTGTCTTCCTGCAATTTCTGGTCTTTTGCCTTCTCCTTGTCCTAACGATTCCGTAAATGTAACCGCATCTGCACCTATTTTTCGAATTGCAAATATTACTTCTCTTGAAACTTCCCTTTGTACTATTACTTCAATTCGTTTCATGGGATTTTTTAGAGAAATTACAATTTAAAACCTTCTTTGAGTAAGCTCTAATTATCGTATCTAAATATCAATCAAGAAAATTTTTGAGGAGACTAATAATATCGGTTTGTAGACTGAAAATCTGTAATAGTACAAGTACTATTACACAAATTTGGTTATTTTAAAAATATAAAAATAAATTGAAAATGATTGAATTCGACTAGTCTACTAGTTCGGTCCAACCTTTTGCGAAGACTGAATCTTTATGGAGTGGAACTGGTTGTCCGACTGTAAAGTCCATTGGTCTCATCCAAAAGATTGCTTTTGTTGGGCATACGCCTATGCATGCACCATCAGTGATACATCTCTCTGGGTAAAAGACAAATGCTTTACCTCTCTTCCAGCCTTCAACTGGTTTTACTCTAAGGACATCTGGACCAAGAGTTGTACAGATTTCTACACATAGTGCGCATCCGATACACATCTGTTCGCTGATGTCAGGAAGTATTGCTACTGGCATTATAAAATTTTTTCCTCTTTTGGTCTTTATATAACTTACCAAGAAAATTGGGGTTATAACACCGTTTGAATTTTTATAACATCGTTTAAAAATCTGATCGATTTGTCACAATTATTTTTTGATCTTAAACGATTTATCATTCTGTAGTCTCTTATCTATTGAATTTAGAACCAAACTTTTTTCAGATATATCAAGATTATACATTCCAGATTTTTTTGAATCTATTAGATGCCTGCCACTTGGAGAAAGTATCCATTCTCCATTATCATTTTTTATCGCCATAGCAGTAGCAACAATCAAAGATTTTGTGTGTCTAGCTACGGATGATAATAACATAATAGTTGCATTAATAGTTCTGGCCGATTCTAACTCATCAAACATGTTATAAACCCCATTAAAAGAATCTAAAATGACAAGTACCTTTTCCTTTGAAATTTTCTCAATGATTTCTTTTAGGTCTTTTTCGAAATTGATCCTATTAGAAAGAAAAATCTTTACATTTTCATTTTTTTTAATCATTCCAGAAATAACATAACCGCTGTATAACAAATCAAAATCTAAAAAAATTACTGGAAAAGTAGTAGAATCTATTAATCTATTTAAAAATTCAGATTTTAAAAAAGGCTTAGAACATAAAATAATGTTAGGATTTTTATCTGAAAATTCATTTTTTAATTGTACAAGGTCATTATCTAAAATCCACTTAGGATTTTTATCCAACACTAATTTAGCAACTAACAGATATAATAATGAATTTAGGCTCTAAAGATGTTTCTGATGATTTCCCAACTAACAAAATCTATCTAAATAATGCCTCAGTTTCGTTGATGCCTACACAAAGCATTGAGGCAATGAATGAATTTCTAATTTCATATAATTCGTTAGGTCCTGATTCTATCAATTCTGAACCATTTGTTATCGAAAAATTAAGGAATACTAGAAAAATCATAGCCAAGATAGTAAATTGTCGGCCTGATGAGATTATTTTAACTCAAAGTACAACCGATGGGATCAATATTGTAGCCAATGGTCTTTCTTTTGATTCAGACTCTAATATCATAATACGTGGAATGTCTCACGAACATCACGCAAATTTTTATCCTTGGCTTAGACTAAAAGATAAACTAGAAATTAAAAATCTCTCAGTAGATGAAAATGGATTTTTTAATTTGGATGAATTTAATAAATTTCTGGATAAAAACACAAGATTAGTAACTCTTAGTCATGCATTGTACAATACGGGTTCAATTTTACCAATAGAAAAAATCGGAAAAATTCTTGATAATAAAATTCCCTTTTTCCTTGATAGTGCTCAAACTGTTGGATGTATAGGTAATTTTGATGTAAAAAATCTTAAATGTAATTTTATGGCTTTTAATGGATCAAAATGGCTTTGTGGACCCATGGGAACTGGATTATTTTACTGTGATCGAAAATCAAGTGAATTACTTGAACCTATTTCCATAGGAGGTGAATCTGCAATGTTATATGAGAAATCTAATTTAGCCTTCAAAGATCTGCCTGAAAAATTTCAAACGGGATTCCGTAACTATGTTGGAATAGTAGGGTTAGAATCATCAGCAAATTATCTTTACAGATATGGTATGGAAAATATACGTAAAAAAAATATGCACCTCTCAAACATCCTAAGGCAAGAATTATCTAAAAACAACAAAATAACTTTCTGTGGCCCGGAAAATCCTGAAGAACACACGAGTATTGTATCCTTTACCATTGATGACCATGAACCTCAATTTGTAGTAGAAAAGTTAGAAAAACAGGACATAATCTTAGCAGTCCGAGAAATCTATGACAAAAAAATCATTCGAGTTTCTCCTCATTTTTTCAATACTGAATCTGAAATTCTTCAAGTTATAGATGCTATAAAGAGATTATAGGTCCTCTTGTTCCTGTATAACCATCATTGTAAGAGTTGATTGTACTTTACTTATCTTTCTAATCTTTTCTGTGATGATAGCCCGTAGATTTTCAGCATTATCAGAAGATAATTTCAAAACTATGTCATAAACTCCATAAACACCTTGGACTTCAAATTGAACATCTTCATCTTGAAGAACTTGTTTTACTTCGTTGATTATAGAGCTGTCTGAACCTAGATCAGAGTTCAATAAGACATATGCTGTAGGCATGTTGCAGATTTTCATATACAGTATTTAACTTTTCATAGATATCAAAGGCTGATTAACTAGCCTTAAGATTCATTTATGTGAAACATTTAGATCTTACACTAACAATTTCTGAATCAATTCCAAGCTTTCCTGGTTCTCCTTCTCCTCAATTCCTTCCTTGGTCTACAATAAAAGATGATGGCTATAATCTGGAATTATTATTTCTAAGCTCTCATACTGGAACACATCTTGACGCACCATATCATTTTAAAAAAAATGGAGCAAAAATACATCAAATTCCTGTAACTAGGTTGATAGGTGATGCATTATTAATTAAAATTAAAAAAGTAAAAGACCAGACAATTACTAAAAAAGATTTACTTGAATTTGAGCGAAAAAATGGTAATATCAAAAACTTTTCTTCGGTTATATTTTTCACGGACTGGCAAAAAAATTTAAATAAAAAATTTTACTTTACAAATAATCCAGGTTTATCTAAATTGGCAGCTGATTATCTAGTCTCAAAAAAAATCAACCTGGTTGGAATTGATTCTCCTAGCATTGATTTGGGAAAAGATCAGTCTTTTGTAGCTCACAAAATTTTCGCAAAAAATAATATCTTAATAGTTGAAAATCTTTCCAATTTGGAAAAAATTCCTACTTTGGACTTTAATTTTATTATTTTACCTCTTAAACTAAAAGATGCGACAGGTTCCCCAGTTAGAGCAATTGCTATTTATTGAACAAAATAAAATCGATTTCTTTTATAATTTTTTGATAATTTACCCACAATTGGGATTTGATTTCCACAAAACTTGCACTGATTCTTTTCATTAAGATTCCACGACTCTATATCAAAACCATATCTCTCGATTACAATATTGTTGCATTCCGGACAGTATGTGTGTTCTAATGGATGGCCAGGAACATTTCCAATGTAGACATACTTTAGTCCAATCTTTTTGGCAATCTCATGATGTTTTTCCAAGGTTTTAACTGGAGTAGAATCAAACTCCATCATTTTATAATCAGGATGAAAACGTAAAAAGGAAATAGGCATTTCTGGTCCCAATTCATCATAAATAAATTTACATAATTTTTCCGCATCCTCTAGACTATCTCCAACTTGTGGAACAATCAAATCTGTAATCTCTACATGAATTTTCGTTTTGTCACGAATTTCTAAAAGTGTGTCAAAAATTGGTTGAGGATCAGGAACTCCAATGAATTTTCTTATAAATTCTGGTTCAGCGCTACCTTTGAAATCAACTGTTATTGTATCTAAAAACTCACTCATCATTTTTACTGATTCAGGAGTATCATATCCGTTTGAAACAAAAATGTTGAAAAGATTTTTTTGATGTGCTACTACTCCGCAGTCCCTTGCAAATTCGATGAAAATCGATGGTTCGTTGTACGTATAGGCAATACCATCTGCGCCATTATCCACAGCCGTTTGTACAACTTCTTCAGGGGTCATGTCGATACCTTCAATTTTTCGCCTTTGACTAATATCATAATTTTGACAATACTTACAAAGCCAGTTACATCCCGTGGTAGCAATTGAATATATTTTTGAGCCTGGATGATAATGTGTTACAGGTTTTTTTTCAATGGGGTCAACATGACCTGCGATTACTTTACCATAAACAAACAAGTCTAGTTTTCCATTTTGATTTCCTCTAATTCCACATAAACCAATTTGTTCTTCCTTCAGCTCACAATATCTTGCACAAGCTGTACAACGTACCTTATTGTCTGATAATTTTTCATATAGAATAGCTTCTTTTGCCATTTTACACTATACTATTAGTTTTTCAAATATAAGGTGATTGATTTTTCGTAATGCTAAAAACATACAATATATCAACAATACGCATGAGCAAACCAGGGAATATGTGGAGAAAAGTTCATGGTAAAATTACCAAACGACCTACTAATTTCTCTTGGGTAATTAAAGAAAAACTTGCAGGTTCTGGCATGCCCACTAGTTTTGAGGAGTTTGATTGGACTCTAAAACAAGGGGTAAAATCAATTGTAACTATGACTGAAAATGCATTACCTGAAAAGTGGGTAAGTGAAATAAGATACTTACACGTTCCTACACCAGATCTAACTGCTCCAGATATGGAGAAAATCGATATAGCGGTTAACTTTATTCATGAAAATATTATTGATAATCAGGCAGTGATGGTTCATTGTGCAGCTGGGATGGGAAGAGCGGGAACCATTTTAGCATGTTATTTAGTAAAGTATCAGAAATATTCATCAGAGGATGCAATTAAAAAAATAAGAAAAGAAAGGCCTGGGTCTATTCAATCTGAAACACAAGAGTTAGCGATTACTTTTTACCAAAAACATATAGGAAATTAAATAAATTCTGATACTAGTTTTCCATCTACAACTTTTATCTGTAGTTTTTTATTTTCTTGAAATACTAGAGTCAATACCTCATCAGAATCTTCAACCTTTATCAATTCTATCATTTTAATTTGATCAAATTTTCCCATATTTTTCATCTATTCCGGAATCGATACAGTCTCAATCTTTCCATCAACCGCCTTTATGAATAAAAATCTGTTATCCTTAAAGATAAAGGTAATACCTCCTTCTTTATCTGGTTCCTCAACTTCTAGAATGGGTTGACCTAAAAGACCATCGTATTTTGTCATAAGGAATCTTCATAAACGATCCATATATCCCTAATTAAGCTAATTTTTGTTCCCACACAGATACCAGAATTAAGTAAACGGAATCTAATTTTTACACTTTGATTATTTTATTTAAAACCTGATAAATGATAAGCAAATTATACACATAATAGGGATATTTTTTCAGGGAAAAAAGAAATGAATCATAATGAGTTATGTCAAAAAGTCTTAGAGTTAGACCCCCAAGTTCGGTTTAGTGGTGTTTTAAACTCCAAAGGAGATTTAATTGTTGAACGTAACCAAGATGAATCAGTAAATTTACTGGCTACTGATGAATTGAAAATGATAATTCATTATACTTTTCAGCGGTGGTCTAGTATCCAAAATCTTGCTCACAAAATTGGAAAAGAAAAGGTAAACATTTCAGAATTTGAGAAAGTTACACTGATTAGCCTTCTCCTAAAGGACGGAAATCTTCTTTTATTGAGTTTAGAACCCAGTTCTAATTATTTGGAAATTATTTCCAAAGTCAAACAAATAATTCCCGATGAATAATTAGGTTTTAAAAAATTATCTCTAGTTGGGTTCCTTGTTTTTGCTGTAGTACCAATAAGTAGCAAATGATTAACAGCTGCGAACATTAACTAGAGCTTTACAAATTTTGAGGATTGAAATCTAAGCGATCATTATTTCGATCTCTTTTGAATTATTTTTAATACTATCGGGTTCCGTATAGTCATGTTTCTGCCAGGAAGCAGAGACTTCGACTCCAATCTTATGTCTCCCTGATCCTAGATCAGACGCCTTAACGGTAAATTTTTCATTAAAATCAAATAATTCCTGCCTTACTTCTTCTTCTGATAGGCGAATAAATGGCTCAAAATTTTTGGATACTTGAACCCATATTCTTTTGTCTTGGTTAGGATTCACCAATTTAGGATTTCTTGTCCAAAAGATTGCTGCCTTTCTATAGGTATCTATTGTTTTGCCGATCTCCTTTTTTCTAAAACTCCCCAAAGTCAACATTACACGATACTTTAACTTAAAAGCGACATCATTATTGTTGTATGCTTTTGTCCAATTTGCCTCATTGAAAGCATCTCTTATACCTCCTTCAATTGAAAATTGGACGTTGATCTCTATTGTATCACTGGAGGAGTATTGATTTTTACCATTAAGTAGTAAAATCTCTGAAATCATGCTATCGCTCATTCTTACCAACCGTAATGATTTATATCCACAATAAGTTCTTTTTCCGAATAAATGCACGCGCAGGTAATTAGTTCAGCACCAAAAGAAATCAATCTATCCATCAAAGACACTGATATAGGAATTTTGTATATTATTCAGCATGAACTATTAAAGACATCAAGCATTGATTTTGTGGGAGTTATTGTAAAATATCCTTTAACCAATGAATTAGGGATGCAAATAAAATCTAAAAATAACCCAATAACAGAAATAAAAAACGCCGCCGAAATTGCAATAAAAACCACAAACGAACTTAAAAAATTATTTAATTCTACAATTAAGGTAAGTTAAATGAAATTTTGCCCCAAATGTGAGGTTAAATTAAAAAAGAGTGATTCAGGACTTCAATGTTCAAAATGTGGTTATACTGAAGGACAAGAAGTAAAGCAAACAAATAAAATTGTTGGTGAAAAAGAACCAGATTTTTCCCTTCTTGCTTTTGAAGAAAATGAAGGAGAAGAATCATATTCAACAATCAAAATAGAATGTGAAAAATGTGGCCATGATGAAGCAGTTTGGTGGATGTTTCAAACAAGAAGTGCTGATGAACCTACAACACGATTTTATCGTTGTTCAAAATGCAAATACACCTGGCGTGATTACTCATAACGTTTAACTTGAACTTAAAGTCAAGAAGGTTAATTTGACTTTTGGAGCAAAAACAAGTGGTTCAGATGATCTAAAAGCCATCATCTCAGCTATATCTACACTAGTGGAAGAAGCTACATTTGTTGCTACATCAGAGGGAATAACCTTTAGAGGAATGGATCCCTCACATGTAGCTTTAATTGATATTTCATGGCCTAATTCGGCATTTGAAAAGTATGAATGTGATAGTGATATTAAATTCGGAGTTAGAATTGATGAATTTTCTAAACTCATTAAAAGAGCAAATAAGAATGACAGCATTGAGATTAGCATCTCTGAACAAAACATGTTACTTGTTACTGTTGGAAAAAACAAAAAATACAAAATGCGTTTAATTGAAAGTTCTGCAACTGATACACCATTACCAAAGATTCCATATAATTCTAAAATTACCTTATCATCTTCTATGTTTGATAAAATTTTAGGTGATGTCCAAGTGGTTTCTGATTATTTAACTATACATACGTCTGACTCAAAAGCCGATTTTTCAGGCAAAGGCGATTCAGGAGAAGTGGTAATTAATCTTGAAAAAGAAACTGATGGTATTGAAGAAATATCGTCAACTGAAGATAGTACAGGTACCTATAGCCTAGAATACCTTAATCCTGTAGTCAAAGCAGTGGGTTCAACAGCAGGGTTAATCACTTGCGAATTTTCCAGTGCCAAACCCCTAAGAATCGAATTTAAGGTGGCAAACATTGGTAGAATTCACTTTTATTTGGCTCCACGCGTAGAAAGTTAAAGCATTTAAAGATAAAATAATTCAGTTATTTTGAATTGAAACTTCTCCTAAAATATGGTGGAACATCTATTTCAACTGCAAAAGACATACAAAATGTTGCAAAACATATTCAATCATTATCAAAACAGAACCAGCTTGTAATTGTCTGCTCTGCAATTAGCAATACTACTGATGATCTAATTGAAATATCTCAATTAATAAAAAAGGAAAAAAAGAAAAAAGCAGGACAATTGGTAAAAAAAATTGTAAGTCGACATCAAGAACTTGCTAAACACATAATTAAGAAATCACAGATAAGAAAAAAATTATTACAAACATTAAATGAATACTTTGCAGAACTTGTTGCCCTTATTGATGGTATGGTGTTATTAGGAGAAGTAACTCCAAGATCAATGGATTATCTATTGTCATTTGGAGAACGTCTTTCAATAAAATTAATCTCTGCTGCAATTAATGATTTAGGAAAAGAATCAGTATCTCTTACTGGTAAAGAGGTAGGAATTGTTACTGATTCAAATTTTGGTGAATCAAAACCTCTAATGGATACAACAAGACTTAGAATATCAAAAACTTTAGATTCCCTGTTCTCAAAGAAAATAATTCCTGTTATTGGAGGATTTGCTGGAGCGGATCAACATGGTCACGTAACTACCTTTGGTAGAGGAGGCTCAGATTATTCAGCCACAATAATTGGTTCTTGCATTAAAGCTGACGAGATTTGGCTAATGAGTGATGTTGATGGATTAATGACGGCTGATCCAAAAATTGTCAAAAATGCCAAGTTACTCAAAGAAGTTTCATACCTAGAGGCAATTGAGATGGCTATGTTTGGAGCAAAACAAATTCATCCACGAACCTTTGAACCTTTGTTGACAAAAAAAATACCAATGAAAATAAGAAGCTCATTTAATGTAAAAAATGAAGGGACTCTAGTTACTTCTTCTCCATCACTATCTTCTAAAAATACCGTAAAATGTGTAAGTAATATTTATCATAATGGACTAATTGATATTCGTGGTGGAAGTATGGTTGGAACACCAGGAACTGCTGCGACGATTTTTACTACATTAGCTAATGCAAGCATAAACGTAATGATGATTTCTCAAAATCCTTCTGAATCTAGTATTACCATTGTAGTCAAAAATACAGATCTTGATAAAGCCGTAAGCACTTTGGAGATGGAACTTTTGGGAAAAATAATCAAAAAACTTGAAGTTACTACTAATATGGCAATAATTGCACTTATTGGGTCTGGCATGCGTGGAACAGTAGGTGTTGCATCAAAAGTATTTGGGGCAATGGAGAAAAATAAGGTAAATGTATCAATGATTACTCAAGGTTCTTCTGAACTTAATCTTGCCTTTGTGGTAAAAAATTCTGATGCAAACACTGCTGTTAAAGCATTACATAATGAATTTGAACTTTCTAAAATAAACTAAAATAATTTAAGGGAACAAAAATTAGAGAATTTCATTGAACAAGTACCTAATTGTTTTTATTGTAGGAATTTTTGTGGTAGGGATTTTAACTATTTCATCCATCTCTGATCAATTTGTTGATGCCAACTCTAGAAAAAAAATACATTTTACTCAAACCATAACCTCTATACAGGATCCAGGTCAAGGACATGAAAGTCATCAATTAGCGTTAATTCTATCTCCAAGTGAAGGAACGATCTATGATGGTTCATTGACATTTACTGCAAGTGAACCTGTACAGAAAGTAGTTTTACATGAGATTAATGAAAATGATGCTAAAGGACAGCCAACATGGACAATTGATGGAAAAAAAATCTATGCTTTATCATTAATTGAAAAAGAAACAATGTCTGATTCCTTTGAATTTACCGGGGCTGCTTTAGCACTGCATTCAACTAATTCCCAAGAGTTTACAACTACTGTTAGCGTTGATGGTTGGATAAGAGGACAACCTACGGAAATTATAATTCAACAAATTAACCTTGAAAAAGAAGAATCATCTTTGTTGTTATCAAATACAAATGTTCCAGTAGCAATACCAATGCATAAAGGAATCTTTAACTCAGATTCTGTTTTCTATATTATTACAGATTCCAGTAATCAAGAACTTGCAGAAGTAATAACTGAAAAACAAGACTGGAAGGTAGAACTAGCTCCCCCCCTTGTCAACACACCAGAAACTGCACTTCAGCTAATGTTTGTTTTCACAAATGGGATAACTGGTGACGGAATTTATGGCTATCAGGCTGACGTATTTTCAAGCACACCAATTCAAGAATCAGAATATAGTTCATTAAATTCAGTGGTGGAGATTACATGGAAAAAAGGACAAAATAAAATAATCTTTGAATCAGCTGAAGAAATTTTAGAAGCCAAAGAGGGAGGTAGAATTGAATTCAAAGAGACTGGCAATGTAATTAACGCTCCTCAAATAATCTGGCCTGATGGTCAAATGATGGTAAGAGACGATAAAGAAATTACTGACGATTCACTATACACAGGTGGACAAATTATTGAAATCAATGAAGAGGACATGATTGTAACTTTCATTGCACATAGAGGATGGGGACCTGATGGAAGAACCATCTATTACATTATAACAGACGCGACACCTAGTGGACCCGCTGAAATGATGGGCATCACATATTCACCTGCTTCTGCAGAACTACTCATAAGTCCTGCTGCAGTAGATTTATTCCAATTCAAAAATGGAATTAAAGGTTCAGGTCCAATGGGATTCCAACCTGGAATAGCTTCTGCGGCGCTAGGAGATGAAAATTATAGTCCAATTTGGCGAATCTATAATGTAGAGTGGAATAATCCAGGAAATGCAAAAATTCTTGAGACAAAATTTGATATTGATTTCTTTAACAAAGAGAATCTATTGACAGTTAGTATTGCTCGTACAATGAATAGTGTTCATCTTGTAAACTGCCCTTTCATAGATCCATTCCAATAAAAATTCATTTCACTAAAGGGATAAATTACTTGAAAGGAGCTTTATTGTGAAATTGACTGGTAAACTCTACATTGTGGGGGTTGGCCCCGGACATCATGATCACATGACCTTTAGAGCCAAAGAAGTGGTTGCGGAAAGTGATACCATAGTTGGATATGAAACCTATGTTAATCTAGTTGCAGATCTTATTGAAGGCAAAGAAGTACATCGATATGCTATGACACAAGAGGTAGAACGTGCCCAACAGTGCATTGAATTGGCAAAATCAGGCAAGATAGTATCACTTGTTTCAAGTGGTGATCCAGGAATTTATGGTATGGCAGGATTGATCTATGAAACACTTGCAGAATCTGGCTGGAATCCTAAAGAAGGGTTGCAAGTTGAAATTGTGCCAGGAGTATCTGCATTGAACTCATGTGCATCTATAATTGGCTCACCTTTAATGACGGATTTTGCAGTTGTAAGTATGAGTGATTTATTGGTACCATGGGAAATAATCCAAAAAAGAGTTGAAGCTGCAGCACAAGGTGATTTCGTAATTGTAATTTACAATCCCTCTAGTAAAAAACGAATACATCAGCTCCTAGATACAAGAAAAATTCTTCTCAAATATAGAAAACCTACAACTCCAGTAGCAATAATCAAAGGAGCATTTAGAGATTCCCAAACCATTGTCATGACTAACTTGGAAGATCTACCCAAACATTCTGATAAATTGGGAATGATTACTACAGTAATTATTGGAAATTCTTCAACATACAATTACAAAGATTTAATGATAAATCCCAGAGGTTACAAATCAAAATATAATTTAGAAGAACAGACCAACCCAGATCTAAAAGTCTAGTAGCTTTTCTTTATTTCATCAAATAATTCTCGACTTAGATTCAATTTATCGCGAATTGGGGCAACCACTTTAACCAGATACTTCCCTACAGCTTCTTTTAGATCTGATGGATGTAACTTCTTTGCAGCAAAATCTGTTTCCA
>Ga0209988_10000947_pt1 | contig 18617 bp, 19 predicted proteins | sample N075metaG_FD_183115 | JGI IMG/M metagenome (GOLD analysis project Ga0209988, IMG submission 183115) | Deep subsurface microbial communities from Kermadec Trench to uncover new lineages of life (NeLLi) - N075 metaG (SPAdes) (version 2) | ecosystem: Environmental > Aquatic > Marine > Ocean trench... | reverse complement strand
CGCCGGCATGCTGATTTTCCTGGTGGGATTGATGTTGACGATATTCGTGCGTCTGCGCTGGGTCATCCTGTCAATGTTGTCCTGTTTCATGTCGATCGTCGTCATGGTCGGTTACCTTGGCCTGGTGGCCTGGCCGGTGACCGTGGTTTCGGCCAACTTCGTCGCCCTGCTGCTGATTTTCGGCCTGTCGATCACCGTCCACCTGATCGTCCGGTATCGTGAGCTGCATACGCAGAACCCTGAGGCGGATCAAGGCTGGCTCGTGCTCAGCACGGTACGCGACAAGTTTCTGCCGTGCCTGCTGACGGCGGTGACCACGATGATTGCGTTCGCCTCGCTGATCGTCAGCGACATCCGTCCGGTTATCGATTTCGGCTGGATGATGGTCATCGGGATGGCGGTCGTTCTGATCATGGCCTTCACGATCTTTCCGGCCGGGCTGATGCTGCTGTCACCCGGTCGTCCGCAGGCCCGGCGCGTCGCGACGGGCGCGATCACGGGGGCACTGGCCAGCTGCGTGGTGCGCTGGCCCCGATCGGTGATGTTCGTTTACCTGGCGGTGGCCGCTGCCAGTGCGGTCGGCATGGCCGCACTGAATGTCGAAAATCGGTTTATCGACAACTTCCGCGAAACGACCGAGATCTATCGTGGCATGGTCAAGATAGACCAGGAACTCGGCGGCACAACGCCGCTCGACATCATTATCGATGCCGACCCGGCATTCTTCGCCGCTGCCGGGGAGCCGGAAGACACCCCGTTTCCGGACACTGACGAATTCGGGGATGATGAATTCGGGGACGACGAATTTGCCGATGAGTTCGCTGCGGACGAGGGCGATCTCGGCTCGACGAGCTACTGGTACAACGCATTTCAGCTGAAGACGGTCCGCCGGGTGCACGATTACCTCGACAGCCTGCCCGAGACCGGCAAAGTCCTGTCAATGGCAACCACGATCGAGACCTTGCAGACCATCAACGATGATGCGGAAGTCAGTACGTTCTGGTTGTCAATTCTCTACAAGCGGCTACCGGCAGATATCAAGGCGGAACTCTTCGACCCGTATATGTCCGCCGACGGCAACCAGATGCGTTTCTCGATTCGGGTCTTCGAATCGGATCCGAATCTGCGCCGCCAGGAATTGCTGCAGACGATCCGCGAGCATCTCGTCACCGGGATGGGCTTCGCGCCCGAACGTGTGCATCTGACCGGCATGCTGGTCCTCTATAACAACGTGTTGCAGAGTCTGTATCAGTCGCAGATCATGACGCTCGGCTCCGTGTTGCTGGTGATCCTGGTGATGTTCATCGGCTTGTATCGCTCGTTCGTGCTGGCTCTGATCGCGCTGGTCCCGAATGTCCTGGCGGCCTTCGCGGTGCTTGGCTTGATGGGGCTGGCGTCGATCCCTCTGGATATCATGACCATTACGATTGCGGCGATCGTCGTTGGTATCGGCGTCGATAACACGATTCATTACCTGCATCGCTTCCGCATCGAGTTTGAGAATGACCGGAATTATATTGGCGCGATGCAGCGGTCGCATGGCAGCATTGGGCGCGCGATGTACTACACATCGATCATCATCACGGCCGGGTTCTCGATACTCGTGTTGTCGAATTTCCGTCCGACGATCTATTTCGGCGTACTCACGGGCTTTGCGATGTTGTTCGCGATGGTAGCGAACCTGACTCTGTTGCCATTGCTCCTGATCTGGATAAAACCCCACGGTGAGGAGTACACTCGAGCCTGAAAGGAGGTAATGCCATGGCTATGTCAATCACACTCCGGGACTATCTCGACACCATCGGCATGCAATACGATCTGGTACCTCATTCGCATACTTCATGCAGTATCGATACCGCCAGGGCGGCACATATTTCGACATCCAGTCTCGCCAAGTCGGTTGTCGTAGAAGACAATCAGGGTTGCATGACCGTCGTTATCCCGGCCAGTCGATATGTCGAACTTGCGGTGCTGGATGACTTGCTCGACCGTGATTTTTACCTGGCGTCCGAGGAGGAACTGATCGGCCTGTTCGACGATTGTGAACGGGGTGCCATCCCTGCTGCCGCGCAGGCATTCGGCATGCCGGTACTCGTCGATGAACGATTATTCGATTGCGAAGATGTCTATTTCGAGGCGGGCGACCATGCCGAGCTGGTCCACATGAGTGGTGAGGAATTCGAATCGCTGATGGCGCGGGCGGGCCACGGTTATTTTAGCCGTGCCGCTTGAGTTCCGTACGCAGTTGGGCGGAGCTCGCGCGGCCGTCGGCTGACGGCTGATACCATACGCTGAAGTCCCGGGCGGCAATCTCGAGTTCAGCCAGCGCATCTTCGCTGTCGACTTCGAACGCGTTGAAACCGACGCGCCCCATGTAATGCAGCTGCTCGAGCAGCACGTCGCCGACCGCGCGCAATTCGCCTTCGAAACCGTAACGCTCACGCACGAGGCGCGCGTAAGAGTAGCCGCGCCCGTCGCGGAAAGTCGGAAACTCGAGGGCGATCAGTTGCAGATGGTTCACATCGCCGGCGATGATCTCGGGATGCTCGTCGCTTTTCAGCCAGACGCCGACGGGTTCACCGCGGCGTAGCAGCTTCTCCCGGTGATCCTGCCACGTCGCCAGCGGCACCAGTACGGCGCCCTGCGCCGGGATTGCGTCGTCCACACCGATACGGGTGAACGGGTCTTCGGTCAGCTTGTTGTCTTTTATCAGTGTGCTCATGCCGGCCTCATGCGACCTGCCTGGTGGCGGTGACACGCCTGGCGGGGCCTGCGGGGCCGTAGACGGCTGTGCGGAACACCTCCATGCCGCAGCGTCGATAGGTGTTCAGGAAGCACTCGTCTTTGCCGTCACGAATTTCGAGGTAGGTGTCGACGATCCGTTCGATGGCACCGGGCACTTCGGACTGCGGCAGTCCGGGGCCGACGCGATCGCCAAGCGAGGCATGCTCGTCCGACGAGCCGCCAAGCGTCAGTTGGAAGAATTCCTGGCCGCGCTTGTCCACGCCGAGAATGCCGATGTTGCCGACGTGGTGGTGGCCGCAGGCATTCATGCAGCCCGAAATATTGATCGTCAGGTCGCCGACGTGTTGCAGCTTCGTCGAGTTCGCGAAGTGCAGGGCAATGTCCTGTGCGACGGGAATTGAACGCGTATTTGCGAGGGCGCAAAAATCCAGACCGGGGCAGGCGATTATGTCGGATGCGAGTCCGATATTCGGGGTTGCGAGGTCGAGAGCCCCCAGTGCCTGCCATAACGCATGCAGGTCGCTTTGCTTTACGTCGACCAGTACGAGGTTTTGTCGGTGGCTGACGCGCAGTTCGCCGAAGCTGTATTGATCGGCGAGGTCGGCGAGGGCATCCATCTTCTGTGCCGACAGGTCACCCGGGATCTTGCCGGGTGATTTCAATGAAACATTGACGATCGCGTAGCCGACGACTTTGTGTTCAGCCACATTGCTTTGCAGCCATGCGGCGAAAGCCGGGTCGGCGTCATGCAGCTGACTGGGCTCCGTGTCCTGGTCCGCAAGCTGCTCGTAGGCTGGCGGCTGGAAGTATGCATCGATGCGGGCCAGCTCCTCGGGAGCGATCTTCAGCACGCCATCCCGGATCTGCAGCCACTCGGCTTCGACGAGCTCGCGATACTTGTCGATGCCGAGTGCGTTGACGAGGATCTTGATGCGGGCTTTGTAGATATTGTCGCGTCTGCCGTACAGGTTGTAGATGCGCAGAATGGCCTCGACGTACGAGATCACATGCTCCGGCTCGATCCACTCGCGGATCGTCTTGCCAATGACGGGCGTGCGGCCCTGGCCACCGCCGACGATGACCTCGAAGCCCGGTTCGCCCCCCTCGTTCAGGTACATGCGCAGGCCAATGTCATGCAGCGCAACGGCGGCGCGATCCTTCGGCGCGCCGGTGACGGCGATCTTGAATTTGCGCGGCAGGTAGGAGAACTCCGGGTTGAGAATCGAATACTGACGCAGCAATTCGCACCAGACGCGCGGATCCTGGAGTTCATCCCGGGCGCGCCCGGCGTAATGATCGGCCGTGACGTTGCGCACGCAGTTTCCTGACGACTGCATCGCGTTCATGCCGACGGCCGCGAGATCGGTCAGGATGTCGGCTGCATCTTCGAGCCTGATCCAGTTGTACTGGATGTTCTGACGCGTCGTGAAATGACCATAACCCTTGTCGTATTTGCGGGCTATATGCGCGAGCTGACGCAGCTGGCGTGCTGACAGGCAGCCGTAGGGCACGTTCACTCGCAGCATATAGGCATGCAATTGCAGGTAAAGGCCATTCATCAGTCGCAGCGGCTTGAACTGATCTTCGGTCAACTCGCCGTTCATGCGCCTCCGGACCTGCCGCCGGAATTGCTCGGCGCGTTCGTTAACCAGCTGCTGGTCGAATTCGTCGTATCGGTACATCCGGGTTCCTGCTAGGTTTCGACGCTGACGGTCGGGCCAGCCGCGCGGATCGCTTCGCGGATTGCATCCGGGGTGCGCGTACCATCGCGTACCGTCACGTTGATCAAAATCGGGTCGATCACCAGGTTGTTGTCTGCGTCCGCCAGGCCCTGATCCAGCAGTTCACCGGCCGCCCGGTCGTCGTCGATCAGTACGCCCGCCGCGATCGATTCGACCCACGCACCATCGGCGGCCAGAAACACGACGAGGCCGTCGCTGAGCCGGTTTGCAATGAGCACTTGTGCCATCTTGTCGTCACGCCGTTATCAATCTGTTTCAGATCACAACGGGGGCTTTCGCCCCCGCCACGCAAAACCAGTGTAATTGGGCGGATCAGCGCCCGTAAAACGGATTGATTACAACGAGATAGACATTGGTTATAAGGCGGGCCGCGGGGTCGGGAGGCAGCGGGTTGTTGCTGGACCGGGCTTACGCAGCTACGCGGCGTTTTTTCCGTTTGCGTCCGACCATCTCCGGGGAGTTGGCATTTGCCAGTTTCATGCGTTCAAACTCAAGGTCGGCGTCGAGCGGCTGCTTCGATTTCTGGCTCTTGTCATCCCAGTTCTTGACCTCTTCCAGAATTTTACGCACATGCTTTACCTGCCAGCGACGCTCGTCGGAACCCTTGTCGGTCAACACCAGCTTGCGGCGTCGGCGGTCGTTCGGGTCGATGATTTCCGCCACCATGTTCTGCGTCATCTGTGCCGAGATGTATCGGGATATCGACGACTTCGGCAGGCCCGTCGCATCGCACAGGTCGGTGACGGTGGGGGGGCGACCGAGTTCATTGAGCACGACGGTCGTCAGTTCGACGAGCATCTGGCCCAGCGGAATGCTTCCGTGCGGGCCATGTACATATGAATGATGCGCCAGAAGACAATCATTTGCGCTTCGGCGGTCGGCGACCAGCCTTCGATTCGGGGGCTAAAATGAGTAGAAGATTTAATTGACATTGTTTTAATCCAAATTAATGTGGCTAACGAGATCAATATAATAGTGCCCAGATTGTCCGAGCTCAATGTTTACGGAACTGTTTTAATCGATTCTTGTGCGCCAAAATATTGGCATACCAGGCCATCTATCGGCTGCACCGGCCCGGGCGTCGGCAGGGCGCGCGGGTTGGCAGCTGTTTGCCTTGTCCCGTGTGTGGCGGGTCCTGGACGGAGGCTGGGCGTTGCGGGCCTCGATATGTGATCATTCACGCTTATGCCGCCCTTTTCGAATGACATCAATCGGCCCGCGAGCCGAAAACTTCAGCCGCTGCGTGCGTTGGTGCCGTTTATCCGGCCCTATACCCGGACCTTGCTGGTCGCGGCGGCCACCTTGCTGATCGCGTCAAGCGCGATGCTGGCGATCCCGCTGGCCGTGCGCGATGTCATCGACAACGGCTTCACGGCGGGGGATCTCGCGCGAATCGATGACTATTTCTGGTTACTGCTGGCTGTCGTACTGATCATGGGCCTGTTCGGAGCGGCTCGCCAGTATCTCGTCACGTGGCTCGGCGAACGGGTCGTGGCGGATATTCGTGATGCCGTCTACCGGCATGTCATTCGCATGGATCCGGCGTTCTATGAGACCACCAAGATCGGCGAGGTGCTGTCGCGCCTGACGGCCGATACGACGCTGATCCAGTCCATTTCCGGCGTCGGATTATCGATAATTTTGCGCTCTTCCATCCAGTTCATCGGCGCGCTGATACTGCTTGCGCTGACGAATCCGGGGCTCATGGGCATTATCGTGGTCATGTTGCCCGCAGTGCTCGTGCCGATACTGTGGATCGGCCGCTGGGTACGCCGGTTATCGCGGGATTCGCAGGATCGCATTGCCGATGCCAGCGGTCTTGCCACCGAAACGCTGACGGCAGCGCAAACCGTACAGTCGTTCACCGCCGAGGATACCGAGATCCAGCGGTTCGGCGAGGTCATCGAGATCAGTTTTCAGACCGCGGTGCGACGTATACGCGCCCGGGCCGTGTTCTCGATGGTCGCGATCAGCGGCATGTTTACGGCGTTGATCATCGTGTTCTGGATCGGTGCGCGCGAGGTCCTGAGCGGCAACATGACCGGCGGCGAGCTTGGCCAGTTCGCTTTGTACGCGATGTTTGCTGCGATGTCAGCCGTGATGCTCAGTGAGGTCTGGGGCGAATTGCAGCGGGCGGCCGGTGCCATGGAACGCATCATCGAATTGCTGGAAGTCGAGCCGAATATCAAATCACCGCAACATCCGGTGCCGCTGCCCGACACCCGTGACGGGCGCATCCGCTTCGAGGACGTGTCATTCAGTTATCCGTCCCGGCCGGGCATCGCCGCCATGGATCAGTTTTCGCTGGACATTCAACCCGGCGAGAAGATCGCATTTGTCGGGCCGTCGGGCGCCGGGAAGTCCACGGTCTTTCAGTTATTGATGCGCTTCTACGATCCCCGGGCGGGCCGGATTTATGTCGATGGCGTCAACATTGCCGACGCGAGCCCCCAGGACGTGCGCGGCCGCATTGGCATCGTGCCGCAGGAGACGGTAATTTTCGGTGCCAGCGCCCGGGACAACATCCGCTTTGGCCGGCCGGACGCAACCGACGCTGAGGTCGAGGCCGCGGCGCAGGCGGCCGCGGCGGATGTGTTCATTCGCGCACTGCCCGAGGGTTACGATACGTATCTCGGCGAGCGGGGCACGCGCCTGTCCGGCGGCCAGAAGCAGCGCATCGCAATTGCCCGCGCAATTCTCAAGGATGCGCCGATCCTGCTGCTGGACGAGGCTACCAGTTCGCTCGACGCCGAGAGCGAGCGCCTGGTGCAAGAAGCACTCGAATACCTCGAGCAGAACCGTACCACGATCGTGATCGCGCATCGTCTGGCGACGGTGCTAAAGGCCGACCGTATCGTCGTCATGAACGAGGGCCGCATCGTTGACATCGGGCGGCATGCCGAGCTGGTTGCGCGCGATCCGCTCTACGCGAGGCTGGCCGAGCTGCAATTCGGTGAGTCAAACAACCCGGCTTCTGCGGCAGGCCTCGTGGAGGTGTTGCCGGAAGCTTCCAGTCGGTGAGGAAGACACTGATTGTCGTCGCTGGCCTGGTTGCCGCGCTCGCAGTTGCGCACCGCGGCAATGGCGTTGAGCAAGTCGCATTCAATCTTGATGCGACTGCCGCACGCGATGTCGCCTTCGGTCATCAGCCGAATGCCGGCGGCGTGGCGCGGCGCCTGGTCAGTATTGCGACATTACCCAGCAAGGCCAGCGCGACACCGAAGAAGATGTGCGCGTCCAGCGTCAGGCCTTCGAACAGCGCCGACAACAACAATGCCACGATCGGGAACACGACGACGGCGTAACCCGCGCGTTCCGGGCCGATTCGGCCAAGCAGCGTCAGGTAGCAACCGAACGCGACGACCGACCCGAACACGGCGAGGAACAGCAGCGATACGACGTAGCCTGCCGACGGATCGAAGTTGAATGGCTTGCCCTGCGCGAGCGCAAGGCCCGCGTTCAGGAGCCCACCGTACAGCATGCCCCAGGCGGTCGACGGCATGACCGGAAGTGCACGTCGCTGAGCGGCTTGCGACACCATGTTGCCGAACGAAGCGAGCAGGGCACCGGTCAGCGAGAGACACGCTCCGATGAGCACCTGATCCGACCATGACACGTCGCGTACCTCCGGCCAGAACAGCACGATGATGCCGACGATGCCGAGTCCTGCGGCGGCGTAAGTTTGCGCATCGATGCGGCTGCCCATGAATATGCGGGCATTGATGATGTTCATCCACAGCATCGCGGAGAAGCCGATCGCATTCAGGGCGGACGTGATGTAGATCTGGGCCGAGTATGCGGCAAGGTAATTCAGGCCGAACAAGAAGCCGCCCAGCAGCAGAAAATAGCCATGTGCGCGTGCGTCGAAGCGTAGTGAGTTGCCGCGCAGCGCGCACCAGGCGAATGCAATCGCGGCCGCGATCAGGTAGCGGTACGCCAGCGAGACCTCGATTGGCACGACGCCCAACTGGAATTCGATCGCGAGCCAGGTCGACCCCCAGATCAGCACAGTTACGATGTATAGCAGCAGATTGGTCATCACGGCGTCTCGAGCACGGGTGGGAGGCGCGGGTTCCAGCCGGTCATGTTACCCCGTCGGGGCGCCGGGTCCCGCTTTGTATCGGCGTCCTGTCAGGCCAAGCTTGATCAAGGATCCCGGCCGGCGGCCGGGGTGGTCAGGTGGAGGCTGCCGGCGTGGCGTTCCTGCGCATTGCGCTGAAGACGAGGATGCAACAGGGCACCATGACGAGCGCCCCGATGTGGAAGGGGCTGCTGTAGCTCAGTGCCGTAAACGCGAACCCGGAAAAGGCCGGCCCGGCCACGCGGCCGAGGCTGCCGACAGACTGGAAGATGCCGAGCGTGGCGCCGTGTTCCCCGCGAGTCGCCTGCTGTGTGACGAGGTTGGTTACCACCGGGGTGAAGATACTGTGTGCAACCGACAGCAGGGTCAGCGCCAACAGCGCCAGCCACAGCGTCGAGGCCAGGGCCAGCAGTACCAGCCCGACCAGCATGCCGACCGACGTCAGCAGGATGGTCGCGAGATCGCCGTATTTCTGTGTCATCGGGCCGATCAGCGTGAACTGCGTCGCTGCGCCGACGAGTCCCATCCACATGAACATGAAACCGATTTCCGTCGGCCCCTGCTCGAGTATGCGGTTTGCCCACAGCGCAAAGATCGACAGCATCGCCGACCAGGCCATGAACAGCAGAAACGACACAATAGCCAGCAACGCGAGGACCTCGACCCGGAACATCATAGTCAGTTGCCGGAACATACCCGGGCCGCGCTCGCCCGGAATGCGGCTCACGCGGTCTTCGGGCGGCAGGCTTTCCGGCAGGAATAACATCACGCACAACCAGGCCACGGCCGACAGACTGGCCGCCGCCAGGGCCGGCACCAGGAAGTTTGCGGTTTCCATGTCGGTTCCGGCCATCAGGCCACCGAGGGCGGGTCCGAACGTGAAGCCCAGAGTGAAGCCGGTGGTCAGGCGACCGATTTGCCTGGCGCGCTCCTGACGGGTCGTGACGTCGGCGGCGTAGGCGAACGCGACGCCGAGATTGCCGGCCATGACGCCGCCGATTACGCGCGACAGGACGATGAGCCACAGGCTGTCGGCAAATGCCAGCACCACGTGCGCGACGATCGTGCCGGCGGTGGTCCACGCAAGTATCGGACGGCGTCCGTAGCGGTCGCTGAGTCGCCCGATCCATGGCGACATCAGGAATTGGATCAGCGCATACATCGCGATCAGCAGGGTGACAGTCTCGGGTCCGCCGCCGAGGCGCTCGACGTAGAACGGCAGTAGCGGAATGATCAGGCCGAAACCGAGAACGTTGACAAACAGGACCAGAAAGAGAGTGGGCACCGGCGCAGCTTACTGGAAAACATTTACCGGTGTGATGCCGGTCGGAAATGATCTGCAACCGGACGGGCTGATGCTAATCGAGCGGCAGCGCGGTGGTGAACTTCAGCGTTTCCATCACGAAACTCGAACTGACATCCAGCAGGTCTACGGCCTTGATCAGGCGTTTGTAAATCTCGTCGTAGGCCTTGATGTCCTGGGCAACGACGCGCAGCAGGTAGTCGGCGGCGCCGCTGAGCCGGTAAAACTCGAGGATCTCCGGAATCGAGTCGATCGCCGCCGTGAATCGCTCCAGCCAGTCGTCATGATGCTGATTGGTTCGCACGAGCACGAAGATGGTCACGCCCAGGCCGATCTTTTCCGCGTCGAGCAGGGTCACCCGGTCGCGAATGATGCCGCGGTTCTCGAGCGACTTGATGCGTCTCCAGCACGCCGTTTTCGACATGCCGATCCGCTTAGCCAGCGCGGAAACGGATAGCGTTGCGTCACCCTGCAGGTGCTGGAGTATGGCTTTCTCGGCTGGGTGCATGATTCGTAAATCACTCAAAATATGTCACTAAAATAACATAATATCTGAGTATTAGGAACAAACGTTCTAATAATCGATGAAATATCAGAATAATAGGGACAATGTTTCACCGCCGTCAGGTTACGCTATGCGTACCATTACCGAGGGCGTGGCAATGAACACTCCGATCCGGTTATTTACCGATCACCCTGCATCAGTTGGCGAATCCTATTGGACGCATTGTCGCTCCGCCCTGTACTTCTCCGCGGTGATGCTGATGGGCGCTATCGCCTGTGCCTTGCATGCGTTTCTGCCGTTTTTCTGTACCGAGTCCGGCAGTCGCAGGATTCGTTTTCTGCACGAGGCCATGGTGGTGCACCGACGCGATCGGCGTACCTCGGCGGTCGCCAACCAGCGTGCTTAACCTGCTGCCGGGAGTCGCGTTGGCGCTGACGATTGCGATCGTCAGCATGGCCGGTGCGCAATTCCTCGGCACGGCAATGCTGGGTCTGCCGAGCGGGCTGGTCAGCCCGATTCTGATTGCGATCCTGCTCGGCATCGGCGTGCGTAACTTTACGCGCATCCCGGTCAGCTGCGAGTCGGGTGTCGGCTTCGCGCTGGGCAATATTCTGAAGGTCGGCATCGCTCTGCTGGGTATCCGCTTGAGCCTCGATGCCGTGGCGGAAATCGGTTTGATGGCCGCACCGATCGTTGCCGCATCGATCGGTACGGCGCTGATTGTCGTACAGGCTCTGGCCCGCTGGGTCGGGCTGGCGCCGCGCCTGGGCACGCTGATTGCTGTCGGCACGAGTATCTGCGGCGTTACTGCCATTGCCGCGGTCGCACCCTGTATCCGCGCGCGTGACGGCGAAGTCAGTTATGCGATCGCCTGCATTGCCTTGTTCGGGCTGATGTCGATGCTGGCGTATCCGTTCCTCGCCGACTGGCTGTTCGCGGGGTCGGATATCAGCATCGGCTTGTTTCTCGGCACGGCGATCCATGACACCGCTCAAGTCATCGGTGCCGGTCTGCTGTTCGAGCAATTGCACCCGCAGTCCCAGGCACTGGAGATCGCTACCGTAACCAAGTTGCTGCGAAATCTGTGCATGCTGCTGGTTATTCCGTGCATGACGGTTGCCTATGCGCGCCGTGCACGATCGGCTGACGATGTTGCCGCCGAGTGCTCGACTCCGTCGCTGCTCGGCGCTATTCCGCTGTTCATCGTCGGTTTCGTTGTGATGAGTCTGGTGCGCACCTGCGGAGACCTGTGGTTCGATGTGCCCGTGTGGCCGATATTCGTCGACGGCCTGCAGCAGGTCTCCCAGGTCTGCCTGACCGTGGCAATGGCGGCTGTCGGCCTCGGCACACGCTTTAGTGCAATCCGCATGCTCGGCATGCAGCCGCTGGTGGTCGGCTTCGCGGCCGCTGCGGTCGTCGGTGTCGTGAGCCTTTCGCTCATCCGTCTCCTGGTTTCAGGCGCCATCTAGCAGGCGGTTGGAATCCCCTCGCTCCTCGCAGAGTCGCTTCCGGCCGCGATTCCGGTGGGCAGTTCGGGTAGACTCGCGGTTTGATAAATCGACCGGATCGTCTGGCTGCCGCCAGAGGATAAAGACATAAGGAAAAGAACCTATGAAGCTCTATGGTGCATTGGCGTCGCCGTACGTTGCCCGCGTTGTGATGTTTGCTGATCTGAAAGGCATGGAACTGCCGATGGAGTCCGCGCCGGGCGGGATGGGTTCCGACGAGTACCGGCAGATCAACGCGACGGGTAAAATCCCGGCGCTCGATGTCGACGGCCAGGTCATCGCCGAGTCGACCGTGATCTGCGATTATCTCGAGAGCATTCAACCCGAACCGGCGCTGCTGCCCGCCGACCCGATGGCGCAGGCGCAGACGCGCATGATCGCGCGCATGACCGACCTGTACATCGCACCGCACAACACGCCTTTGACGCGCATGCGTGGCGCGGGTGCCCGCGACCAGGCGGTGATCGACAAGGGCGCCGAGGAGTTCGCCAAGGGCTTTGCTTATCTCGAGCAGTTCATGGGTCCCGGTCCGTTCGCCGCCGGCGCGACGCCGACGCTCGGTGATTGCGCGCTCGCACCATTCATCGGCATGCTGAAGCGGACGGTGTTTCCGAATTTCGAGGAAGTGGTCGATCCGACCGTTGGCGATGGCCGGCTCGCGACCTGGTGGCAGGCGCTGGAGGCACACCCGGTCTGCAAGAAGAATATCGACGCCTACGACGTGGCACTCGAGACGTTCCTGAAGTGGCTTTACGAAATGCTCGCCAAGCGGAGTGCGGGCAAATAGGCGCATGGCTAAACCGGGTCGACGATTGTGTGGGAGCGGCTTTAGCCGCGATTCGATGCAAGGGATATTTAAGCGGAACAGCAATCGGTCCGGGGTGTTGATGTGTTGACAGTCAGGTTAGCAAACGAGTCCGATTGCCCGGAGATCTACCGGGTGCAGATGGCTGCCGTGCGCAGCTTGCCGCCTGGCGTGCAGGGCGAGGACGGGGTCGAGACATGGCTGGCGACCCGTACACCGGAGCTGTATGCGCAAAAGATGCAGACGGAGGTCTACGTGGTTGCCGAGGATGCTGCTCGGGTGGTTGGCTGGGGTGCGCTGAACGTGGCCGGGGAAGAGATCACGAATGTATTCGTCGACCCGGCGCATCATCGCAAGCGCGTCGGTACGGCCGTCATCACGAAGCTCGAGGCGGCGGCCCGCGACGGGGGGCTCGAGGCCGTGCAGTTGCGGGCCACCGGCACCGCGATCGAATTTTACCTGGCGGTGGGTTACCAGTCCGATCCGCCGGTCGAGCCCGGCGCCAAATGGGCGCTCATGAAAAAACTGCTGTAGACCGATGCCCCGGTCATCGACATCGTTTTCGGTCATGTCTGCCCATGGCGCTTTACCGGCAAGCCGCCGATGCCGGCCACGGGTGATTTGAATGGTCGATGATTACCCGCCGCCGGGTCCGACGGGGGCGATGAATTACCCATGATGCCTGGTCTGCGCCGCTGCATCGAGCAGCTGTATCTGGAGGTCATTCCGGTGGACGGCATCGAGGACGATTTACTGGAGTTGCCTGACGGGGCATATATCGGCATCACGTGCTCGCCGCGCAAGGGGTTGGATGCGACGCTGGACCTGGTCGAACGCCTGTGCGGTCACGACTTCCACATTGTGCCGCATATCGCCGCCCGCCAGGTTCGCGATACACTCCAGCTGCGCGACATCGTGCAACGATTGACGGACCAGGGTGTGGAATCGGTGTTCGTGCCCGGCGGTGATGTGTCCGCGCCGGTCGGCGAGTTTGCTTCGGCGCTGGCGATGTTGCGCGCGCTCGCAGATATCGGGCATACATTCAAACATATCGGCGTCGCTGCGCATCCGGAGGGCCATCCGACGATCGACAACCAGGCGCTGCTCGACGCATTGCGTGAAAAGCAGGCGTTCGCGACGTATTTCGTGACCCAAATGTGTTTCGACGCCGACGTGCTGGTGCGCTGGGTGCGCATGATTCGCCATGCCGGTGTCGTATTGCCCGCGTGGATCGGGCTGCCCGGCGTCCTGAATCGGGCCAGGCTGCTGCGGACGTCGTTACGCATCGGGGTCGGTGATTCCGTGCGGTTCGCGCGCCGGCAGATGAAACTTGCCGGCCAGCTCGTTAAATCACCGCACTACCGGCCCGACGATCTCGTGTTCGCCCTCGCGCCGCACCTCGGAGACGAGACACTGAAAATCGATGGCTTTTACCTGTTCAGCTTCAACCAGGTCCGTGCAACCATAGCCTGGCGCGACGAGATGCTCGCAGGTTATTGAAAAAGCCTGCTGGGGCAGTTGCCCTGATCCCGGTACAATCGGGGGCGCGGCGCCGAGAACCGAGAGATGCATGAATGACGACCGAGCCCTTCTCACCGACGCTGACCATCGGACCTCGCGTTCGCAAGTCGCCGTTTTTCGACGCGACTGTCCGCGCCGGCGCCAGGGCGTTCACGGTCTACAACCACATGTATTTGCCGACGGGTTATTCGGACCCGGTCTCCGAATACTGGTCGATCGTCAATGAAGTCAGTTTGTGGGATGTGGCCTGCGAACGGCAGGTCGAGATCACGGGGCCCGACGCACTTGCCTTCACGCAGTTGCTGACGCCGCGCGATGTCTCGGCGTGTCTGGTCGATCGTTGCCGCTATGTCGTCCTGACGGACGAGGCGGGCGGCATCGTAAACGATGCAATTTTGCTGCGCCTGGCCGAAGATCACTTCTGGCTGTCCCCGGGCGACAGCGACGTCGTGTTGTGGGCGCAGGGCGTGGCGGCACGTTCCGGCATGGCGGTCAGGGTCGGCGAGCCGGACGTGTCACCGCTGCAGTTGCAGGGGCCAAAAGCCCCGCACGTCGCGCGAAAGTTATTCGGCGATGTGGCGGTCGATATGGGTTACTTCCACATGCGCCAGCTCGAGCTCGACGGCATCCCGCTGGTGCTGAGCCGCACCGGCTGGAGTGGCGAACTCGGTTACGAGTTGTTCCTGCGCGAGGGTTCGCGCGGCGTGGAGCTGTGGGACAAGTGCATGGCTGCGGGCGCGGAATTCGATATCAAGCCTGCGGCACCATCGACGATCCGCAGCATAGAGGGTGCGATTCTGTCTTACGGCTCCGACATCACGCGGGCAGACAATCCGTGGACGGTCGGACTCGGCCGCCTCGTCGATGTCGACAAGGAATGCGATTACATCGGCAAGACTGCGCTGCAGAAAATCGCGGCCAACGGCACGTCGCGTCGTCTCGTTGGCGTCGACATCGATGGCGAGCCGCTGGCTGGGAATGATGCGTTCTGGGAAGTATTGGCGGGTGGTCGGGTGGTCGGGCGGGTCAGCCGCTGCGTGTATTCACCGCGCCTCGAGAAGAACATCGGCCTGGTCAACGTCAGTGTGGATTGCGCTGACGTGGGCGAGAGGCTTACGATCGAGACGCCGGGCGGATTACGGGGTGCGACCGTCGTACCGATTCCGTGGATCACGTCCGAGACGAAGATACCCGAGGGAATCTGATTCCGGGGCAGGAACCGAGCCATGGCGAAACCGAAAACCTATAATCTGGATACACTGGCGTTACATGCCGGGCAGCAGCCCGACTCGCAAACGGGTGCGCGTGCGACGCCGATTTATCAGACCGCTGCGTACGTCTTTCGCGATTCCGATCACGCGGCGTCGATTTTCAATATCGAGCGTACGGGCCACGTCTACTCCCGAATCTCGAACCCGACGAACGCCGTTCTCGAGGAGCGCATCGCGGCTCTGGAAGGCGGCGTGGGTGCGATCGCGACGGCCAGCGGACAGGCCGCCATTCATCTCGCGATCGTGACCCTGATGGATGCGGGTTCGCATATTGTGTCGTCCCAGTCGTTATATGGCGGCACGCATAATCTCATGGCTTATACGTTGCCACGTTTCGGCATCGAGACGACGTTCGTCAACCCGCGCGACATGGATGCATTCCGTGATGCAATTCGTCCGAACACGCGCCTGATTTTCGGCGAGACCCTGGGCAACCCGGGTCTCGAGGTACTGGATATCCCGAAGCTGTCGCACGTGGCGCATGAGGCCGGCCTGCCGCTGATGATTGACTCGACGTTCACGACGCCTTACCTGTGCCGGCCGCTGGACCTCGGCGCGGACATCGTCGTGCATTCGGCAACCAAGTTTCTCAGCGGGCATGGTGTCGTGATTGGTGGCTTGCTGGTCGACGGCGGCGTGTTCGACTGGGAGGCATCCGGAAAATTCCCGACGCTAACCGAGCCCTATGAGGGTTTCCACGATCTGGACTTCGTCGAGGAGTTTGGTCCCGCCGCATTTATCACCCGCGCGCGCAAGGAAGGCGCGCGCGACTTTGGCGCGTGCATGGCGCCGATGACCGCATTTCTGATTTTGCAAGGCGTGGAGACGCTGCCACTGCGGATGCAGCGACACGTCGACAACACCCGTCGTCTCGTCGAGTTTCTGCATGGGCACGATGCGGTCGACTGGGTCGTCTACCCCGAGCTCCCCGACCATCCCGATGCCGAGCTCGCCAAGCGGCTGTTGCCGAAAGGCTGCGGCGCCGTGTTCAGTTTCGGCGTCAAGGGGGGGCGCTCGGCCGGGCAGAGGTTCATCGAGCGTCTCGAACTCGTGTCGCATCTCGCCAACGTCGGCGATGCGAAGTCTCTGGTCATACACCCGGCCAGCACGACGCATCATCGCATGGATGCCGCTGCGCTCGAGGCGGCCGGCATCTCCGCGGGGCTGGTGCGGATTTCGGTTGGCATCGAGGACATTGACGATCTGATCCGGGACGTCGAGCGTGGCCTGCAGGCGGCACAGACGGCGTAGGCCCATGAAACTGAACATTGATAACCGCACAGTTCATGTTGCGACCGGCAATCAGCAGCTCGACCCTGCACTGGAGACGGTGGTTTTTATTCATGGTGTGGGTCAGGATCACACGATATGGGTGCTGCCGACGCGCTACTTCGTTCGCCACGGGCGCAACGTACTGGCCGTCAGCACACCGGGCCATGGCCGTTCGGCCGGGCCGCCGCTGGCCAGCATCGAGGACATCGCCGACTGGATTACGCGCGTCATGGATGCCGCCGGTATCGTGAAGGCTGCCGTTGTCGGCCACAGCATGGGTTCGCTCGTCGCGCTCGAAACCGCGGTGCGACATCCCGACCGGGTGCGCGCGATCGCGCTGGTCGGCACCGCGGTGCCGATGCCGGTGACCGAAGAGTTGCTGGACCGGGCGCAGCATGACGAGGATACGGCCATCGAGATGCTGACCTTGTGGGGTTACAGTCGCAGCGCACAAATCGGCGGGAACGCGACGCCGGGCATGTGGATGGTTGGTGGCGGCCGGCGCCTGTTGCAGCGCTCGCCCCCCGGTTCGATTTACGCGGACCTGAAGGCGTGCAATGATTACGTGAATGGTCTCGAACATGCCGGGCAACTGCAGTGCCCGGCGTTGCTGATTCTCGGTGAACGCGACCTGATGACGCCGACGCGGGTCGCTGCTGCGCTTGCAGAAGCCATTCCCGACAGCGAGTCCGTTATCCTGCCGCGCGCCGGGCATGCGTTGCTCGCGGAGCGTCCGGACCCGGTTCTCGACCAGTTGATCCGCATCGTCTGATTATGCCGCTCGTCGCTCATTCCAGGTTGCCGGCCTTCGACGCGTTGCGTGGCGAGGGTCTGACGCTCATCCCGCCCGAGCTTGCCGCAGCGAATGGCCTGCCGTCGTTGCGTGTCGGCCTGCTCAATTTGATGCCCGATGCGGCGCTGCAGGCGACCGAGCGTCAATTTCTGCGCCTCGTCGACGGCTACGGCGGCCAGGCGAACCTGTTTGTGTATCCGTTCGCCGTTCGGGCTGAATACCGGGCCGAGATCGCCGTCGCGCACATCGCGACGCACTACTCGACGTTCGGGCAATTGTGCGACGCAGGGCTCGATGCGCTGATCATCACGGGTGCCAACCCGGCCGCGCCGGATATTACGGCCGAGGCCTTCTGGTCACCGATGATCGAGGTCATCGAGTGGGGTCATACGAACGTCGACTCGATCGTCTGCTCGTGTCTGGCAACCCACGCGATTCTGCAGCACTATCACGACACCTCGCGCACCGAATTGGCGGCGCGGCAGTGGGGCGTTTACGCGCACGAGTTGCTGGTGCCGGAGCATCCGCTGCTGGCGGGCGTCGACGCGATTATCCACGCGCCGCACTCGCATCGTTACGCCGTGTCGGCCGCCGACATGGAGCGCGCGGGCATGACCGTGCTGGCGGTCGGCAGCGAGGCGGGGCTGCATCTTGCCGTCAGCGGCGACCCGGCGCGTTTCATCTTCTTCCAGGGTCACCCGGAGTACGATGCCATCAGCCTGCTGAAGGAATACAAGCGCGAGGTGCAGCGTTTCCTGACCGGCGGCCGCAAGACCTACCCGACGTTTCCCGAACATTATTTCGACGCCGCCGCGAAACGTCGACTGGAGGCCTATCAGCGGCAGGTCACGGAGTCTGACTTCGAGCAGGACACGATCCCGGCGTTTCCGGAGGCCGAACTGGCCGGCGCGCGCGAAAATACGTGGAGCGCCGCGGGCAGGCAGATCTACCGGAACTGGCTCGCGGGCGTCGCCGCGCGCAAGAGCCGAACATAGCTGAATTAGCTTATTTATGTCGCGCCAGCGGTTGACCGGTGCGTTCCTGGTACGAATAAGCTAATTCAGCTATGAC
>Ga0209988_10000946_pt1 | contig 18642 bp, 25 predicted proteins | sample N075metaG_FD_183115 | JGI IMG/M metagenome (GOLD analysis project Ga0209988, IMG submission 183115) | Deep subsurface microbial communities from Kermadec Trench to uncover new lineages of life (NeLLi) - N075 metaG (SPAdes) (version 2) | ecosystem: Environmental > Aquatic > Marine > Ocean trench... | reverse complement strand
CAATCAACAGTGTGAAAAGCGGCACCCTTGCTGAAGGTTCGATTATTGTCATGGAGATCCATAAACCAGAAGTTGATGACTCCGGTGCACCAATAGTTGGAGATGATGGACTGTTTATCAAGAAAAAATTTGCCGCCGTTGCCGTCATGGAAAAACGTAGTGATTGGGGTGCAGATTATGCTGCCGATGAACGCGCAGGTGATTGGGGATTTGCCTTGTATGACACAAAAGGCATGCCGAAAAAGAATAATCTTGATTGTGCGACCTGTCATACACCGCTGACGAGTACGAATTTTATGTTTACTTTTCCTAAACTGAAAAGGATGTGAATTATTTTAGTTTTCTTACTATACAAGCCGACTGTCCGCTTTCCAGCGTAAGCAGACATTTGAGTTGTTAGGCGTAAAACAATTAAATCTCCCCAATTTGGATTACATAAAGAAAGAGGAAACGCTTGTAAAATATCTATCGTTTACTCCTAAAAAAATAAATATTTCCCCATACAAATGTACGGATGTGCGAACCTTTCTTCTAGGGTATTATCAACAGATATGGTCCATTCAAGGACTGATCATCAACTTATTAGGCATCAAGCGGCGTGAACGAACAGGATCGAAATATTGAAGAACGAACTTTGGAGTCGACGTTTTGCTTTATCGATATAGCCGGCTATACAGCGCTTACTGATGTACACGGTGCACACTCAGCAGCTGATCTTGTGCAGGAATTTGGTGCGCTCGTTAATTCAAACGTGGCAGGTCATGGACAAGTGCATGAACTGATTGGCGATTGTGCATTCATCGTATATCCAAATCCAGTTGCTGCCATTCAGTCGTGTGCAGCAATTTATAGAAAAGTAGGGCAACTAAGGGAGTTTCCAGTATTGAGAACTGGTCTTCACCACGGATCTGCACTTTTTAAGAACGGTCGTTATTTTGGTACAACCATCAACTTGGCTGCAAGGGTTGCGGCTCAAGCCAAGGGTGGCGAGGTACTGGCAACAGGCGCAGTTGTCGAGTTACTCAGGGACCACCACGTTGACGAAATTGAGATAATTCATATAGGTCATGTAACTCTGAAAAATATTCCAAAGGCAACCGATTTGTATACTTTGCGTCTATCTAATGTGATGCACGAATATGTTATTGATCCAGTTTGCCAAATGCAGGTAGATAAGTGGCAGGCAATAGGGTCCATCCGGCATCAGGAACAAACGTATTGGTTTTGTTCACTAGAGTGTGTTCAACGGTTTACGAAATGCCCTGATGATTACCTGCAACGATGATGCCAAACCAGCCGATCAATCCTGACACCAGTAATTGTGGGTCTGTTGGCAGGCTGTACACATGTGCCACGGGATGGTGACTTTATTGCCGTCCCTGGTGACTGGGCATTTCATTGTCATATGTCACACCACACCATGAATGCCATGGGTCATAGTATCGCCAATCCAATGGGTGTAAATCAGGCCGGTATTGCTGAAAAGGTTAAGTCACTATTACCTGGTTATGTGCCGATGGGGCTAAATGGCATGGCCGAACATGCGGAACACCTCGCCATGGCTGGAGAGAGTGGTATGAAAATGGAAGGTATGGATAACATGCAAGGGATGCACCATGGCATGCAACATGGTGCCGGATTTGAGGGTCCGCGTAATACTCTGCCGATGATGACCGGTACCGGCCCCTTCGGTCCCATCGAGATGGGCGGCATGTTAACGGTGGTCAAGATCAGGGATGGCAAAATTAAAGAAAAGGATGCGGGTTGGTATGACAACCCGCCAGGCACCGTTGCGAAATGCATCCACAGGGATCCTGCGTATATGAAATCAAATCTCAAAACCAACAGGAGTTAACCATGCCCGAAATTATTCCAAATTGGCATCCAATCTTTGTGCACTTTACTGTGGCATTATTAAGTCTTGCTGTTGGCTTTCATATTATTTGTCACTTCCTGTCAGAAGGAAAACTCAAACAACAATTTAATATCCTGGCACGCTGGGATCTCTGGTTAGGCACAGGTTTCGGAATTATTACCGCTATAGCTGGCTGGTTTGCCTATAACAGTGTTGCACACGATGCACCATCCCATGTAGCGATGACGGATCATCGGAACTGGGCCTTGGTGACTGTGGGGCTGTTTATTATATTGGCGGGTTGGTCATTGTGGTCCGAACGTCAACGGCGCCTGCCAAGCAAACTGTTTTTGGCAGGACTAGTGATTGCTGGTGTTTTATTGGCCAGCACCGCATGGCATGGCGCAGAAGGTGTCTATCGATATGGTCTTGGAGTCATGTCACTGCCACAGGCAGAGGGCGAAGACCATGCTCATAATCATGAAGCGTTGCAAAGCCAAACTGAAATACAAGGTCAGATTAAACCGGAGCAGTCAGAAAATAAAAGCATTGATCACGCAACCGAAAATCACGATAGCCATCAGCACTAGGGATACCTGCCTTAACGCCTTTGTACGATTGCTATCAGCTTGCTTACTCGCGAGGCAACATGGCGTAGTGCTCTAATGTAGCATGCCTCGCCCACGAGTAGTGACCGGATTTTAGACGTCGGGTGCGGCACAGGTACATTTGCAGTAAAAATGAAACTTCTAAACTCAAATGCAGAAATTCACGGCATTGATCCAGACAAAATAGTACTCCAAAAGGCTCAAGCAAAAGCGCAAAAATATTCCGTTAATATTTTTTTTCATAAAGGCTTTCTATCACTAGAAAGTGCATCTGACTTGGGCTGCTTTTCAAAAGTAGTATATAGTTTAGTTTTTTACCAAACCCCCATGGAAGAAAAACGAAACATACTTTTTTCAATCACAAAATTATTAGAACCCAATGGATTACTTTGTATTGCAGACTATGGACTGCAACGTGGCGCGTTGATGAAGATATTGTTTCGCGCAACAGTGCAGGCTATTGATGGCGTTGAAGACACCCAACGAAATGCAGAGGGTTGTCTTCCTGAGTTGATGAAAAAATGCAGGCTTTGTAGAAGTTTCAGAGGCACAAGTAATATCTACTCTTACAGGGTCAATATCAATTTACACCGCTAAACTGGTTGCTTAGCGTGATTAAGCTCAAAATGCCATGCAGCCGACCGTTACATCTGAACGTCCGCTTTCAGTATGAAAGAGACAGTCTGCTTTCCAGCGAAAGCGGACGCTTTAAAATCATGGTTTAGGAGCTCTGCTAACTGTCAATAATGGAAATTTCTAAAATGGCTACCAATTTTCATATGACGATTAATGACATTTTTTCATGTCGCGACTTAGTAACCACCAATTTACAGGCCACGCAGCTAAAAAACCTGCTGGTATTGCTACTGCTATTCCATACCAAAATATTGGAGTGAACACAGATCCTGACTGCATGCCACCCACCATATAGTCAGCAGTATTCATAAAAATTTCCATTACACCAATTGATATCGCTTCCCCAATCCAGATTAATTTAAGTGCATCAAGAAAAGATTTTTTCTGTCGTCGCATGACTGGAACTAAACCTAGCGTAAAACCTGAAACATAGCCCAGGAATGTCGCTAACAAAATAGTATTCCATATGCCGATGCCTAATGAGACACCAATAAGTAATCCCGCTACTTCACCTATCACACAACCAACCAGACAATGAAGTGTCGCTTGTGCAGATGTAACTATTGGGTTATCAGAATTATGCTGATGTGCGTGTTCATTCATGTATTGTAATCTCCTAAAACCAAAGCCTGATGCCAGCTACGAATGATAACTGTTCTGTTTTATCGCCGTTCGCTTCTATAAAATCGGCAGTATTACTAAATGCTTTGCTCCAACTCATACCCACATAGGGTGCAAATTCGCGTTTGAATTCATAACGAAGACGAAGTCCTGCCTCTATTGTGTTTAAGCCAGAACCAACTCTAATCTCGGTATCATCCTGGATTGCCAGGTTAAACTCCAAACGTGGCTGAAGAATTAAACGTTGCGTAATGAGTAATTCATATTCAGCTTCTAGCCGTGCAGAAAAATTACCCTCATCACTAATAAAACCAGCTGCATCGATTTCAAACCAATAAGGCGCAAGACCCTGAATGCCGAACACAGCAAAACTACGCGTCGGGTTTGGCTTTATGTCATAACGTATACCGGCCTGAACATCCCAAAATGAGCTTATCGCCCGGCTGTATAGTGCCTGAATTTCAGCTTCTTCAAAGTTATTATTATGAGTGTCATATTCTCCTTCGGTTTTAACCCAGAACTTATTTAAATCGGTCCCGAACCATCCCTGTCCATCCCAAACAATTAATGGATCACCTTCATTTGTTTTATATTCAAGACGATCAGCGATAATAAATAGTGTTGTACTTCCGCCGTGATGTCGTTTTAATAATTGGCGCGATGCTTCCATTTCTTCTTTATCATAATAAGCATCAGTAGCCTCTTCGGCATTGATAGAAACTGCAAGAAACATACTTAACAAGATTAAAAAACGCGTATTTTTCATACAGACTTATCACTTTGTTCGCGTACTGAAACAACCCGCATCATCCCGGCCAACATGTGGTACAAAAGATGACAGTGGAATGCCCAATCCCCCAACGCATCTGCAGTAATATCGACGGATAATTTTTCTCCAGGTTTGATAACAATTGTATGTTTGCGAGGTTTGTAGTGATGTTCACCTGTTACAAGATCAAAGAACATACCATGCAAATGAATTGGATGGGGCATCATGGTGTCGTTCACCATTGTTAAACGTAAGCGTTCATCTTTCTTGAAAATAATGGGGCCTTCTACTTCTGATAACTTCACCCCATCAAATGACCACATATAACGTTCCATATTACTGGTAAGATGGAGTTCCATTTCACGCTCAGGTGAACGACAATCAGGATTCTTATCAAGGCTTTTTAGATCGGTGTAAACCAATACACGATGAGGAACATCTTCCAGTCCATTTGGCCGCTCAGACAAACGATTCGTAGGGTTCATGGCGAGTCCGACTACCCCCGGACCAGTCTTGTGATTATGTTTCTGCATGCTATTTTCAGACATAATAGACATGTCATGACCTGCATGTTCGCTCATGTCCATGCCATTCATATTCATCTCACTCATGCCCATGTCTTTCATGGTGAGTGTCGGACGCTGGCGTAATTTAGGAATTGATGCTGTCATACCCACTCTCGTTGATAATGTACCGCGCGCATATCCACTTCGGTCATTACTCTCACACATGATTGTATAAGCCTGGTCATTTTCATCCGGTGTAACGATTACGTCATATGTTTCAGCAGTGCCAATCTGAAATTCATCTGTCTCAATCGGCTGAACGTTTAAACCATCAGCCTGGACAATTGTCATGGGTAAACCAGGGATTCGAACGTTAAATATGCTCATAGCTGAGGCATTAATAAAACGCAGACGCACACGTTCTCCGTGCCTAAAAATACCCGTCCAATTTTCTGCCGGACTATGACCATTTAACAGATAGGTATAGGTAGAGCCCGTCACATCGGAAATATCTGTTGGGCTCATCCGCATTTCACCCCACATCATTCTTTGTGACAAGGCTTGATCAAAACCCTGTTCCTTTACATCTCTAAAAAAATTAGCAACCGTTCGTTGTTGAAAATTATAGGTGTCACTCATTTTTTTAAGTTTTGCAAAAACACGTTTTGGATCTTCAAATGTCCAATCGGATAAAACGATGACATATTCACGATCATACTTTACAGGATCTTTATGTGGCTCAATGATGATCGGACCATAATGACCAGATTGTTCCTGAACACCTGAATGACTGTGATACCAATAAGTTCCTGCCTGCTTTACTGGAAATTTATAAATGAAGGTTTCACCTGGCTTTATTCCTGGAAAAGTAACACCGGGCACGCCATCCATCTGGAAAGGCAATAAAATACCGTGCCAATGGATTGAAGTATCTTCATCAAGATGATTTGTTACACGTAGGGTAAGTTCATCGCCCTCACGCCATCTTAATAATGGCGCAGGCAATTGGTTGTTTATAAGAATTGCATTACCCACTTTATTATCGATAACTGGGGACGATCGTGAAATCGTTAAATCAAAAATATTTCCAGCTATTGCCCGAATGCCTTTCGTATTATTCGCCAACCCTGTTTTTGCCCATGCAGGTAGAGAGAGATGAAAAGCCAACGCCCCATTCAGAATGGAGGCTATTTGAATAAAGTCTCGCCGTGTTAATGCCATGTGTCTTTGTGCTATAAAAGTTTCCATTTAGTTCCATATAGTATACTATATAGGGGTATATAGTATATGGCTATTATTATGAATCACGAAAAAACAGCGATTACAAAACGATTAAATAAGATTGAAGGTCAAGTTAGAGGGATCAATCGAATGATTGAAGAAGAGCGATATTGCATAGATATTCTTCAACAAATGCAGGCGATCAAGTCGGCTTTATCAAAGGTCGAAGATGCAATTCTAAAAGACCATGCGGCATATTGTGTGGAATCAGCATTAGAATCAGGCAACATCAAGGAACAACGAAAGAAATTTGGCGAACTCGTAGATTTATTTAGCCGAATGAAGCGTTAATACCAAATATATATCTGAATTTTTGCTGTGAATCGTTACTCCCCGATCATTTGGAACATCTGACCGGCTGCTTTCAGTATTAAGCAGACATCGTTGTTTCTTATGTTGGGCTGTGATCTTCCAACAACTCCTCTCTCACAATAGATACCTCTTCAGGTGCTTCAAAGCCAAGTTTAACCTGGCCACGACGATCTATCCCCAGGACTGTGACTTTAATATCACCGTTGATAATAACGGATTGTTCGTAACTACGTGTAAGTACTAGCATATCTGACTCCTTTCAGTATGAAGCAGACATTAGAGTTGTAATGTTCATCTTTTAGTTGATTTGATCTATCATATCTCAATGCCATATTTTCATTGTTACCAATGTGAATTTATTGTTCATACCGTTAAGGATAGGGAGAGCTGTACACTCTGTGGTAGTAAAAAAGGGAAATTAATGACAGGTGAAGAATATAGAGCAGATGTTGAGGCTGGAATAATCGTTCATGAGCAAAAAATGAAAGACCCATCAAAAAAATAAACGTCCGCTTTCAGCATGAAGCAGACCTTAACTAACGTCCGCTATCCAGCGAAAGCGGACGTTCGGCTAAATCCAATGTCGCCTTTACAAATACAGCCATCCTTACCTAATTCTTTGAATGACATTATATTTTTAGACATTTTTCAAAAATATATCAATATAGCGGCATTAGCTTTTTTATATTGAAATAAGCAAAGTGGACACCTCTCATATTGGGGGATTATAATGAAATATCCTACAAGTCATTGAAATATGGAGGGTTACAATGATCTCACCACCTGTCGCCTATAAAATGTTATGCGACAAACTGTCGCTTAAAATATAGTTATGAGATGACGTAGATAAAAGGAATGGTTTGGCATAATGAAAGCGGATAAAACCATACAAAAAAATAAGAAAAAGGATAGGAAACATCAAAGATAACTGTTATCAATAGCAATTAAATGTGGTCGATATGAGCGAAAAAATTAATGACGCAGCTTTGAAGGCACTAAAGATTGCCTTTAGCTACATGCCCAAAGCAATAGAAGTGACCAAATATGAATATGGCGATCGCTACCAAAAAGTGCTTGAGCATATTGAAACAGTCAAAGAAACCTTACTCATCAACGATGTGGATCCCGAGGAAGTATATGGCGAGATAAATCCCGAAAATACACCTCATTCGACCTATTAATAAATTAGTAGTATTCGAGATCACTGTAGATGAAATCAAATTCGGTAGGCAATACAGAAGTTTCAGCATACTTAGCTCTTAAAGAAATGGGGTATGACGTTTCTAAAAATAAGGGTCATAGCTTTGTTAAAATAATTCGTATCCCTACTCATAACAAAGCAATCAATGATCGCCAGCAAAGCTGGCTGGACCTCACTTCGTTCGGCCCATTATTGCGGCGTTATATCTGAACGTCCGCTTTCAGTATAAAGCGGACATTACTTCATTTGCTGCACTGATCGTTTTTTCGATAGCTTCATCTGTATGAGCCTTTGATACGAAACCTGCTTCGAAGGAAGAGGGGGCGAGGTAGATCCCCTGTTCCAGCATGCCATGGAAGAAGCTGTTGAATCGTTCCTGATTGCAGTTCATCACTTGTTCGAAGGAGGTGACGGAATTTTCTTCGGTGAAGAACAAGCCGAACATGCCGCCGACTGAATTGGTGGTAAAAGGGATCTCAGCTGCATTAGACACTCTCTGTAGGCCATCAACTAATAATTTTGTTGTCTCTGTTAATTCTTCGAAGAAGTTTGGTTCCGAGATCAAGTTCAATGTGGTGAGTCCTGCGCTCATGGCGACGGGGTTGCCGGATAGTGTTCCAGCTTGGTAGACAGGGCCATCCGGGGCGATGTGATTCATAATGTCTTCACGACCACCAAAGGCACCCACGGGCATGCCGCCGCCGATGACTTTGCCTAGTATGGTGATATCCGGCACGATGTTATAGATCGATTGTGCACCACCAAGCGCAACGCGGAAGCCGGTCATGACCTCATCAAAGATGAGGACGCTCTGATGTTGATCACAGACACGACGTAAAGTATCAAGAAATTCCTGTGTTCCGGGGATGCAATTCATATTACCAGCAATCGGTTCGACGATAATGGCAGCAATTTGATCACCCATCTTATTGAACAGATCTTCAACATGTTGTGGATTGTTATAACTTAAAGTGAGTGTGTGTTGGGCGAAGTCTGCAGGGACGCCGGGAGAAGTAGGCACCCCCAGTGTCAGTGCGCCAGAACCCGCTTTAACCAGAAGTGAATCTGCATGACCGTGATAACAACCTTCAAATTTAACAATCTTATCTCTGCCGGTGAAACCGCGCGCAAGTCGAATCGCACTCATGGCTGCCTCTGTGCCTGAGCTAACCATACGCACCTTCTCAATAGAAGGCACTAACTCACAAATTTTGTTGGCCATTTGTGTTTCAAGTTCTGTCGGTGCACCAAAACTGAGTCCATTGGCTGCAGTTTCCTGTACTGCCTTGATAACCTCTGGGTGAGCGTGGCCAAGAATCATGGGGCCCCATGAGCCTACGTAATCAATATATTGTTTACCATCGCTGTCAAAAACATAAGCACCCTGGGCTTTGGATAAGAATACCGGATCACCGCCCACTGATTTGAATGCTCGAACGGGGGAATTGACGCCACCGGGGATGTGTTCTTGTGCAGCTTTAAATAAATTTTTTGTCATAATTTAATTTTTAAAATAAATCGATGTATTTTGTTGCTGTATTAAACGGAGTTTTTGATGCATATATGCCACTAATGACAGCCAGCATATCGGCACCCGCGTCAATTAAAGATTGTCCATTCTCCGGTGTAATACCACCAATGGCAACTACAGGGAGCTTAAATTTTTGTTTGGCTGTTTGAATAATGTCAGGTGTCGCATGGGCAGCCTCAGGCTTGGTAGGTGAAGGGAAAAATGCACCAAAAGCAATATAGTCAGCGCCGGACTTTGCAGCTTGCTGGGCACGATCCAGATTGTTATAACAGGAACAACCAATCATTGCCTTATCTCCCAAACGTTTTCTAGCATCGGCAATGGTCGAATCAGTCTTACCTAAATGTACGCCATCAGCTCCTATTTGAACTGCGAGGGCGATATCATCATTAATAATCAGAGGCACTGAGAATTGTCGACATAATTCGCGGAGCTGTTCGGCCTCGGTAATGCGCGTGTTTTCATCTGCCTGTTTATTTCTGTATTGTAAAAGGTTTGCACCTGCGCGTAGAATTTCCTCAGTCCTGGTGAGCATTATTTCTGAGCTAAGGTTAGCCGTGTCAGTGATGGCATAAAGCCCTTTTATTTCGAATCTCATGACTATTAAATTTCTGACTGTTTAAAAAAGCGATTTGGATGCATTTGCCCCTTGCCCAGTTTTAGACCATGTTTGAGACTGTTCCAGGTGAATACCTGCGCTTGTTCAATTGCTGTGGGGAGGTCGATTTTGTTTGCAAGATTGGCACTGATCGCGGAGGTCAGTGTGCAACCTGAACCATGAAAATTTCCAGGTAAGCGATCATATGTAAATGTACGAGTCTGTCCGTTTTCTTGATAAAGATGGTTAATGATTTTTATTTCAGAGGCTTCTGCATCTGTTATTAATATATTCTTACAGCCCAACTCAAAAAATTTCTCAGCGGCTGCTTGTGGTGTCAGCGTTCCTGTTAATTGCATCGCTTCTTCGCGATTGGGTGTGATCACTGTAGTAAAAGGTAATAGCAGCTCGGAGATTAAGGAACATACCTCTTCATTCGAAAAATTATGGCCTGTTGTTGATTGCAGAACAGGATCAAGTATTACCGGAAAAGTTTCATCTGCTATTAGTTCATGAATCGCGCGAATCAGTTCCTGAGAGCCAATCGCACCGATTTTACAGGCATCGATATTGACATCATCGACAACAAGCCTGGCTTGGGTAAGAAAATCTCCTGCTGCCTGAGGTAGGTGGTAAGAAAATAATTGAGTGTTTTGAGCTGTTAGCGAGGTAATGACCGAAGTCGCAATGCATCCATGTGCTGCCAGCGTTTCAATGTCGGCCTGAATGCCAGCACCACCGGAAGGATCATGTCCTGCCAGCACAAGGACAACAGGTTTGTTCGGTGATGGCTTATTCATAGTGGTCATTTTAAATGAGTCTACGTTGTTATAGTATGCCGAATCTATTTTTTTAGGGGGTGAGGGTATCTTTGATGAAACAATATATGTGTGCAATTTGTGGATTTGTATATGAAGAAGAAAAAGGTTGGCCAGAAGACGGGATTGAAGCCGGCACCAAATGGGAAGATGTGCCCGAAGATTGGGTATGTCCAGAATGTGCGGCGACGAAAGCCGATTTTGAGATGATTGAAATACAGGGAATCTCTGATTAAGTCATGTATCGACATCTTGCGATTAAAATATCCCGTTTCTGCGTCGCCTATACGGATGTAGGCGAGGGGCGTGAGTACGGATACGGAAGCTTTGTAAAACTCCGCAATAGCCCTGCTATTACGCGCGTTTCACGCCTTGAACCAGAATATTTTAACCAGCAATCTGTTCCGACCCAGACTTAATCAGAGGTTCCCTAAAAAGGTCTGACCACTGCGAGGATTATAATCGCGACCAGAACCAATACCGGAAATTCATTTAGCCAGCGATAAAATATATGACTGTGATTGTTACGGTCATGTTTAAAATCCACTAATAATTTTCCACAGTAGATATGATAAATAAGCAGTACCGCAACTAACGCCAGTTTTACATGCAGCCATAACATTCCCGCATAAGTTTCCCAGCCATTTGCGAACAATGTCCAAAAACCAAAGGCAATAGTCAGGATCGCGCCCGGGGTCATGATGCCAAAGAAGAGTTTTCGTTCCATGATCTTGAAGCGATCAATACTTGTCTGATCTTCACTCATGGCGTGATAAACAAAAAGCCGTGGAAGATAGAACAGGCCTGCGAACCAGGTCACCATGAAAATGAGATGTAGTGCTTTTAACCAGAGCATTATTTAATCAAATCTAGATAGCCTGTTCTCGTGTCTATGGACGGACACGCGCGAACAAAGTGAGTGGGAGCGAGTACGGACTTTGTTCGTACTCATGCGACCCCTGACTCGGTCAGGAAGACCGATGTCAGGGATAAGCAACAACAGGCCCGCAAACCAGGTCACCATGAATATTAAATGTAAGGCCTTGAGCCAAAGCATGATGTAGGGTTCCTGGTTAGTTCTGGTCAGTTCTGGTCAGTTCTGGTCAGGATGAAGGTGTGGAGATTAGACTTAAGTCGGTGACTGTATTTTGGTTCGGCAACATTGAGATTATCGAGTCACGTAGTTCATTCATATCCATTTCACCAATAGTGTGTTTGGTAATGGTACCATCTGGTGCGATCAGAAAAGACGTTGGAGTGACCAGAACATCACCAAAAGCAACCATCGCATTCCCCTCAATATCGATCGCGATGGGGTAGGGGATTTCTCGTTCGGAAATCATCTTAACCACCTGGTTAGGTGGGTCGTAGGGCATGGCAATACCAATGATTTCCAGGCCGTCATCAGAAAGCTCATCATAAAGTGCAATTAAGTGGGGCATTTCACGAACGCAACCGACACAGGAGGTCGCCCAAAAGGTCACTAAAACCGGGTTGCCTTGCAGCTCTTTTAAATCAATGATACTTCCATCTGTTATGGTGAGCTTGATGTCAGGTGCTTGACTAATACCACTCGGCGAAAGCCATAACCAGGCAACAGAGGCTATAAACCCTACGACAAGAGGTATTGCAATCAGAGATCGTTTGTTCATTTTGAATTAATTATAGGGTCAATTATCAGTATGGCCAATGATTTCATTCGCAGTTTCAGTGACTTCATTTTTTAGCTCTCCACTGAAGAAATTTCTGATGCTGTTGAATATGTGTTTAATCCCTCTCCAGATTTTCGGCAAGAGCCAGATCATCAGGGCAATAAATATGATCAGTGCGATAATAAACGCAACAGGATGATTGAGTGCTGCCCATATACCGGTAATGACCAGAAGATCTTCGCCGATAGAGGCAGTCCAGTTGCTTACAGGTTCTGGTGATGAATTAATCACGATCCGACTGCCAGTTTTGGTCGCGTGGGTGGCGGCTGTCAGTGAACCACCAACAATAAACGCAGCCAGTTCTACAGCAGGAGTCATGTCTCCGACGGCACCCATGGCCAGCACTGCGCCAAGCGGAATCCTGATAAAAGTGTGCAATGCATCCCATGCGGTATCGACACCCGGTGTTTTGTCGGCAAAGAATTCGATGCAGTACATCAATCCTGCGGCAGTCATTACCAGGGGATCAGTGACAACCATTAAATCTGGGGGGAGATCAATATTACCTGTGCTACCTAGATAGCCGAGCATAAATATGGTGGCATAAAGATTAATACCACTTGCCCATGCGACTCCCATCGATAATGCAATAATTGATACGGTATCCATAAAGCTGTTTCCTGAGTTCAGTTCGGGTATTTTAGCGCAACATAGAGGGCTATAGTCTGTTTCGACTGGCTAAAGGCATATTTGTTCTTTATATGAACAAATATGAAGCCATTTTAGGGATATTCAACCCTGGAATATTGTCTTGACACTAAAATCGGCTAATATTAATCTGATTTATGAAATATATGATCTATACAGTTGTTTCAAGAAGAATAATTATTACGGTATAGGATACCTTATTTGAAAGCGGCCAAGGCCGCTTTCTTTGCTTATATCTAAACTATCTGAAGTCTATATTTCCGGGTAGTTTGGGGTTAGGGCAGCATTGACAGTTTTAGGTGGATATCTAAAACAACGGGTAATAATGAGTGAGTAGTAAAATTTTAAAAGTAGGCATTGTTGGCGCGACTGGATACACTGGTGTTGAATTGCTACGCCTATTGATTGGACATGAGCAAGTCGATATTCAGGTGGTGACTTCAAATTCCGAGAAAGATCAATATGTGACCAATGTTTTCCCAAGTTTGTCTGGATATCTGGATCTGAAATTTTCTGAACATGATTCACCTGTGTTGACTGAATGCGACGTGGTATTTTTTGCCACACCACATGCGACATCTATGTACAAGATCCCTGAGTTATTGAATGCCAATGTAAAAATTATTGATCTGTCAGCTGACTTTCGTTTGCAGGATGCTGAACAATGGCAGCATTGGTATGGCATTGAACATGCTGCACCGGAATTATTAGAAAGTGCTGTTTATGGTTTGCCAGAAATTAATCGGGATCAGATTTCCAAAGCTGATCTGGTTGCCAATCCTGGATGCTATCCTACCGCGGTTTCGCTTGGGTTTTTACCTTTGTTAGAAGCAGGCATTGTTGATTTAAATTCATTGATTGCCGATGCCAAGTCGGGTGTTAGCGGTGCCGGGCGTAAGGCAGCCATGGCAAGTCTTTTCAGCGAAGCCAGTGAATCTTTTAAGGCATACGGTGTTTCTGGTCATCGGCATTTGCCCGAAATTTGTCAGACACTGAGTCTCTGTTCAGGACAGGCAGTGGATATCACTTTTGTGCCGCATTTGGTACCGATGGTAAGGGGGATATTTGCTACACTTTATGCACGTTTGAAACAGAAGGACATTGATGTCACCGATATTTATACCACACGTTATATCAATGAACCCTTTGTAGAGGTACTCCCGAATGGCTCGCAGCCTGATACACGTGAAGTACGGGGAACAAACATGTGTCGAATCGCAGTGAGTCAATCACAGGATAGTGACAAAATTGTTGTTTTATCGGTCATCGATAATCTCGTGAAAGGGGCTGCAGGCCAGGCAATTCAGAATATGAACATTATGTTCGGTCTGGATGAGGTGTCAGGACTTAATCTTCCGGCGATTTATCCATAAGTAAAGCCGCTTTTTTAAAATCTTTTGTGATGATGAAATTCCTGAATAAGAGTGTTTAAGTGTGAGCCTTTCAAGAAAACTCGTAATTAAGCATCACAACCCACTACATATTTTTGCCGTAATTGTTATCTCTTGCGTAGTGATAACAATTACGACATGGGTTGTTCTCGACGAAAGTCAATGGTCGTATATTAAATCGCGTCTAACTGAAGCTAAAAAGAATAAAGAACTGTGGCAAGAAAATCAGATAATGAACAATACGATTGTAAAACTGGAAGACCGCATTATTATGTTTGAAAGGACAGCTCAGCTAGACAGGCAAACTATCGAAAATCTCCAAGGAGGCATGATTAAGCAACAGGATGAAGTTTATACATTGAGGAAGGAGCTTGAATTTTACCAGGGGATTATGGCTGCGGCAGGTGAAACCAGGGGCTTAAGCATACAGGGATTACGTATTGAAGAAACATCGCAGCCCAGGAGTTATTATTTCAAGCTCATATTAACCCATGTCTCAAAAAGTGATAAAATGGCAGCAGGCAGGTTGTCAATATTGTTGGAGGGTGTTCAGGATGATATCCCCAGGACTATAGATATTCGGGAACTGACGCTGTCCAGGTCATTGTCGTTGGTCTTTAAGTTCAGCAGTTTTGAGCGTATTGAGGGCAGTATCATGTTACCTGACGGGTTTGTTGCTCATAGAGTGATAGTCAGAGCCCGCCAGGAAGGCAAGAAAACAACTCCTGAAATAGAGCGTATTTTCGATTGGACAGAAGCGATGGAGCATTAGAGGAGAGATATTAGATGTTTGGTAAGGGTAAAAATAAAAAAACCACACGGATGGATACCTTGGTTGGTCCTCAGAGTGAGGTGTCCGGTGATGTGAAATTTACTGGTGGATTGCATATCGAAGGCACAATAAAAGGCAATGTCATTGCAGAAAATGATGGCAATTCTTTGGTTCAGCTGAGCGAAAGTGGAACCATCGAAGGTGAAGTCAGGGCGCCATTTATTGTATTAAATGGCGTTGTTATTGGGGATGTTTATGGTGCAGAGCACGTTGAACTTGCATCAAAGGCGCGTGTCGCAGGGAATGTGTACTATAATTTGATCGAGATGGCTGTGGGTGCAGAGGTAAATGGTAAACTTATGCATATACAGTCTTCTAATGATGTACCATTGGCGCTGGGCCATGTGGAACCTCTAGATGAACCAGATATAGATTTAGAGTAGTTGAGAATATTAACTTAAATAGAAATGATATGAATACAGGACAAGAAAAGAATACTCCAAAAAAGGTTACTATCGCTGAAATTTCAGAGGATGAGGATATGCCTGATCCATTGTTGTTTACTGATGAGGCAGCAGCAAAAGTAAAATCCTTGATTGAGGAAGAAGATAATGACGCACTTATGTTAAGAGTCTTCGTTAGTGGCGGTGGGTGTTCTGGTTTTCAATATGGTTTCACCTTTGATGAAAGTATCACAGACGGTGATACGGTCATTGAGAAAGGCGGTGTGAAATTACTTATCGATCCAATGAGTTTCCAGTACCTGGTAGGTGGTGAGATTGATTACACGGAAGGTCTGGAAGGCGCTCAGTTTGTTATACGTAATCCTAATGCAACGACGACCTGCGGTTGCGGTTCATCTTTTTCAGTCTAATGATTACAGTTCAATTTCCCGGGCCGGCATTGTAGATCGCACCAAGAATCACTTGATCATCAGCGCCTGTTACTGAGGTCAAATTCCCAAATTGATTTTCCATGCGGCGTTTTGCCAGCCAGGCAAATGCCACTGCTTCAACGGCATCAGGATCAAGGCCCGCTTTCTCAGTAGAATTGATCTCTGCCTTAATTTGCGAATCGCGTAGACGCTGCATCATGAATTTATTATGCACGCCACCTCCGCAAACCAGGATTTCATCGCAATCCGGCGCATGGTTTTTTATCACGTCACTAATAGTCACAACGCTAAACTCGAGTAGCGTTGCTTGTACATCATTTGCATCAATGGGTGTTTTTAACTGTGACAATTTGTACTCAAGCCATTGCAGGTTGAAAAAATCCCTACCAGTACTTTTCGGTGGGGCCGCCTTGAAATAGGCTTCATCAAGTAATAGAGAAAGTAATTCTTGATTACATTGGCCTGACTTTGCCCATTCACCGTCCTTATCAAAATCCTGATCAAGGTGCTGCTGACTCCATTCGTCCATCAGCGCATTCCCCGGGCCGGTATCAAAACCTGTGATAGCAATCTTGCCATTGGCAGGAAGCAGGGTGATATTTGCCATGCCGCCAATGTTCAGGATGACTCGCTCACTTTTATCATTCTGGAAGAGCCATTGATGAAATGCAGGGGCCAGTGGTGCACCTTCTCCACCTGCGGCAATATCCATGCGCCGAAAGTCTGCGATGGTAGTGATGCCTGTTTGATAGGCAATAATATTTGCATCGCCAATCTGTAAAGTGCGCGGGTGTTTAGCATCAGGTAAATGCAGAATTGTTTGGCCATGACTGCCAATGGCATGGATGTCTTCTGGCGACAAATCCCCGGATTCAATAATTTGTAGTGAGGCTTCCGCAAAAAGATTTCCCATGATGACATCAATTTCTGTTATTTCACTCAGAGTAGATTCGGTGTTGATAGATCTTATGGTCTGTTGAAGCTTTTTTGAAATGGGAGTTTGTTGGTACTGAATTAATTCCAACTCATGTTCAACAATGTTAACCAGCGCTGCATCGATTGCATCCATGCTGGTGCCTGACATCAACCCTATATAAAACACGATTTTATCAAGGCATTAATTAGTGGGTGGGGATGAGTTCGCTTTTTCATTCAGGGCAACGATGGAATGGACGATGGCGGATTTTATTTGTTCACCATCGGCTGCAACAGTTGCGTTGTTCGTAATACTACTCAGTTGTGCCAACAAAGGTTTGGCTTGTGATTTGAATTCATCCATCAAATCATCAGGGATCCGCATAGCCTTCGGTAGTTTGACTGTTAAAGGGTTCCGGTGTACACCATTAACTCGAAACTCATAATGTAGATGTGGTCCTGTGGCCAGGCCTGTCACACCGACATAGCCAATAATCTGCCCTTGTTTGACGTGCTTGCCTCTTTTAATCCCCCGACGATAACGCGACAGATGACCATAAAGTGTTGTGTATCGACCGCCATGTTGAATGATGATTGCCTTTCCGTAACCGCCTTTTCTTGCAGCAAGTTTTATCACGCCATCTCCTGTTGCCCTGACGGGCGTGCCTGTTGAAGCTGCGTAATCGACACCTTTATGTGCACGAATCCTGTTAAGGATCGGATGCTTTCTTCCCAGACTAAAACGAGAGCTTATTCGAGCAAACTTGACTGGTGTTCTTAGAAAAGCCTTACGCATGCTATCACCATTCTCAGCGTAATAATCAGAATGTCCATCAGCATGTGTATAGCGGACAGAGGTGAAAGATTTTCCACGGTTGATAAATTCTGCGGCCAGGATGGGCCCGTCCTGAACTTTTTCGCCATCGATATAGCGTTCTTCATAAACAACATGGAATTGATCCCCCTGGCGGACTTCCATGGCGAAGTCGATATCCCAGCCATACAGGTTTATCAACTGCATGATCATATTATCCGAGAGTCCAGCTCTCCTTCCAGCCAGGAATAGAGATTCATTAATTGTGCCGCTGGCAGTTTTTACTTTGCTTTCCAGTTCTTTTTCCAGCAGGTACGCTGAATAGATGTCCCCTAATTTTTTGATATAAAGTGTGTCAGTCAGATCAACATCATATTGCAGGGCTTCAAATTGCCCATCTTCAAACAGGAATCGAATCTCCTGACCTGGTTTTATGTGTTTTAGAATGGCGGTGTCTTCACCGAGTGCCATGATGTTATATAACATTTGGGGAGATAACCTTTTACGTTTAAAGATAAGCGCGAGATTATCCCCGGACTGGACTTTCACCGATTCCCAATAGGGTTCTTTTTCTGGTTCTACCCCAGGAAATTCATCGGTGGCTAAAGCTTCATTTTCATCAATGGCAATATCCTGCGCCACGTGTTCTGCTATAGAGAATTCAGCCTGGGGAGTATCTGATTGCCCAATGTTTTCATGGAAATCTTCGGAGTCAGTTATTTCAGAGTCTGTGGTCACGTGTTGTGCGCTTTCTACATC
>Ga0209988_10000942_pt1 | contig 18680 bp, 14 predicted proteins | sample N075metaG_FD_183115 | JGI IMG/M metagenome (GOLD analysis project Ga0209988, IMG submission 183115) | Deep subsurface microbial communities from Kermadec Trench to uncover new lineages of life (NeLLi) - N075 metaG (SPAdes) (version 2) | ecosystem: Environmental > Aquatic > Marine > Ocean trench... | reverse complement strand
CTGCGACAAAGTTTGCGGTGGATGCTTTAACAAAATCTATAAGGATGGATGTACTCGATAAAAACATTAAAGTCAGCACTGTAGATCCCGGATTGGTTGAGACTGAATTTAGTGTTGTTCGTTTTTCCGGTAATGAAGAGAAAGCTAGTGATGTTTATAAAGGGATAGTCCCTCTAACTGGAGAAGATATTGCAGACGCAGTACTTTTCTGTGCGACAAGAGCAGAGCACGTTAATATTAATGAAATAATACTAACACCATTAGCACAGGCATCACCAACTATGGTGCATCGTAAAACGTAAATCCAATATTTTTAAAAAGATCAATCGAACATGCTTATATCGCCGGCACCTTCGCGAACTACAACCGGTTCATCTTTACTTAAATCAACTACACTCGAAGATTTACCTGAAAGATTACCTGACGAGAGCATCAGGTCTACTTGTAAATTAAATATTGATCTTATTTCATAAGGATCATAAATCACTTCACCTTTTCTGTTTGTTGTCGAAGTGCTGATTATAGGGTTCCCAAGATCATTGACTATTTTCAATGCAATTGGATTATCTGGTATCCTTATTCCCACGGTTTTTCTTTTTGTCCATAACTTTTTCGGAACCTGCCTTGCAGCCGGCAAAATAAAAGTATACGGTCCGGGTAAAAGATGTTTCATGGTTCTGTAAGCATAATCTGATATTTTTGCATACTTAGATATATCTTTAAAACCTGAACAAATAAAACTTAATAATTTAATGTCGGGATCAATTTTTATGTTTTTAACTCTTTGTAATGCTTCCTTGTTAAATATATCACATCCAATTCCGTACACAGTATCTGTGGGATAGATTATCACTCCGCCCGCTTTTAAAACATCTACTGCTTTATTTATATATCTAAGCTGAGGATTATCAGGATGCAGCTCATAAAATTCCATACATTCACCTTTTGATAAAAACCATATTTTTAGAAATACTATATGTAAATTTATATTTTAACAAAAATATTTGAAAGTCACGTCGTATAAAGATATAGAACTGATTGTATTTTTTAATATCACATTTTGTTATCAAAAAAAAGCGAAAATTTGAAAATTTTACTCTTCAAATACGATTATTTTTTTAAAAAAATTTTGTATATTTGTTATTCGAATTTTTAGGATGCAAAGATTTTAAGGAGATTTTATGTCCAGAAAATGCCAGGTATCGGGCGTGGGACCCATAACCGGAAATAACATTTCTCACGCACACAATAAAACAAAAAGAAGATTTCTTCCCAATCTTCAAAAGAAGAGAATTTGGGTACAGGAATTAAACCGCTTTGTTTCACTAAAACTTTCAACAAGTGAAATCAAAAATATCTCGAAAAACGGGACAGCTCACATTGCAAAAATGATTAGAGCAGGAGAGTTAAAAGTAAGATAACTCATCCTATTATTTTAAAAAGTAAAAAGGGAAGCAATTTACTGCTTCCCTTTTTTTATATCTAGATATCAAAAGCTGTTACTCGCGCACAACCCACACTTTAATACTTGCATTAATATTGGAATGTAATTTTACATTTACATTATAAATGCCTAATGTCTTAATAGATTCTTCAATTTCAATTTTTCTCTTATCAATATCGAAATCTTTTTCTTTTAAAGCATCGGCTATCATTTGTGTTGTTACGGAGCCGAATATTTTATCTTCTTCTCCTACCTGAACCGGAATAGTAACCGATACTTTTTCAAGTTCAGCCGATACATTTTCTGCAGCGTGTAATTCCTTTTCAGATTTACGGGCAATGCTTTTCTTTTCATCTTCCAAAGCTCTCAGGTTTCCACTAAGAGCAGTATATGCAATTTTTCGTGGAATGAGAAAGTTTCTTGCATAACCTTCTTTCACATCTACGATATCGCCTATATTTCCAAGGGTTTCAATATCTTTTCTTAATATCACTTTCATATTAACTCCTAAAACTCTTTTATTATCTTACAGTATCTGAAACAAAGGGTAAAATCGCCATGTGCCTTGCGCGCTTAATGGCGGTAGATAATTCGCGCTGATATTTAGCGCTTGTACCGGTAATTCTTTTAGGAATTATCCTGCCCTGTTCATTTACAAATCGTTGTAATAGTTTCACATCTTTATAATCGATATAAATTACCTTGTTTTGTGTGAACCTGCAAATTTTTTTGTTTCTTATAGCCATTTAGTTTATCCTGATTAGTCTTCTTTAATTAAATCTGATTCTTCACTTGATAAAAATTTATCGAATGAATCTTCAGTGTAGTCAACACTTTTAGTCTCATCGATAGAATCAGTACCATTTTCACTAATTTTCAAAGTGTCTTTATGATTATTATCTTCTGCAGCATTTTTTTCTGGTTCTACATCATTAACAAAAACACGTTTATTTAGAAATTGGATTCTTCTTGCTTTAATTTCCACAATGCTTCTGTTATGTCCATCGTCTGTTTTCCAACTTCTGCTCTGCAGTTCTCCATCAACTAAAACTGCTGAACCTTTTTTTAATCTTTCCTTACAGCTTTCAGCAAGTCTGTTCCATGCTACTATTCCAACATAGCAAACATCTTCCTGCCATTGATTAGAACTATCCTTGTATCTCCTATTAGATGCCACGGAAAAATTAACCACGGGTGTTTTGTTAGTAGTTTCTCTGAATATGGGATCTTTAGTCAGATTTCCCGCTACAATAACATAATTAATTTCCGGCATTTTCAGATCAGCCATATTTTATTCCTCCATATTCGATCATGGTTTAAGATTTTTCTTCGGTTTCATTCGAATCTTTTACATTATTTTCCGCTTCGGCAATTTTGTCATTTTCAACAATAGCATTATTTTCCTCGGCTAAAGATAGTGCTTTATTTTTTTCAATTTGTTCCAACGCATTTTTTGTAAGCTTGATGGTAAGATATCGAAGGATATTTTCATCGAGCTTATAAAATTTTTCCAGCGTAGAAATAATTTGCGGATAGGTGTTAAATTGGAATATGATGTAGTAGCCAATTTTACTCTTTCTAATCATATAAGCCAATCTTTTTCTTCCCCAGTCTTCAATATCCGTTATTTCACCATCGTTTGAGGAAATTAATTCCTTTATGCGCGAAATAATAGATTGAATTTGATCTTCTTCTAAAGCGGCATTAATAATAACGGCGCTTTCGTACATTTTCTTTGTCATTCAGGTCTTTTTACCTCCCTTTGGACTTAAGGCCCTTATCGTTTATTAGATAAGAGCAGGGTTCATAAATATCTATTTTATATATTAAAATTTATTTAATTAATGGCGCAATAACAAGTGAAACTACCGCCATCAACTTAATTAAAATGTTTATCGATGGACCTGAAGTATCCTTGAACGGATCTCCAACAGTATCTCCAACTACAGCAGCTTTGTGTGGATCAGATCCTTTACCATAGCTTTTACCGTCAATTACCACACCCTCTTCAATCATTTTTTTAGCATTATCCCAAGCACCACCAGCATTTGACTGAAATATAGCCATCAGAACACCCGAAGCAGTAACACCAGCTAACAATCCGCCAAGCATTTCCGCTCCTCCAAGAAAACCAAATACAACAGGTGTAAGTACCGCCAGTAATCCAGGCACAACCATTTTACGAATTGCTGCATTGGTAGAGATTTCAACACACTTGCCGTATTCTGCAGCACCTTCAGCTGCTTCGAAAGTTGTAATATCTTCTTTTGTCCATTCCGACTTCTCTTTACCAGCATATTTTTTCATCACATCAAGAGCAGCCGATAGGGCAGGTATGGTATTAAATTGTCTTCTAACTTCTTGGATCATTGCCATTGCAGCAGTTCCAACAGCATTCATTGCTAAAGCAGAAAAAAGATATGGAAGCATTGCGCCTATAAAAAGTCCTGCCATAATTGGTGCTTTCGCAATATTAATTGAGCTTATGTTTGCAGCGGTCATGAATGCACCAAATAGTGCTAAGGCAGTCAATGCTGCAGAACCAATAGCAAACCCCTTCCCGATTGCCGCAGTTGTGTTACCAACAGCATCAAGTTTGTCTGTTCTTTGTCTTACTTCTTTCGGGAGTTCAGACATTTCTGCAATTCCTCCAGCATTATCTGCAATTGGTCCGTACGCATCTACTGCTAATTGGATACCTGTATTAGAAAGCATACCAACTGCGGCTATTGCGATACCATACAAACCGCCAAGCTCAAAAGCTGAAATAATTGCTGCGGCAAGAATTAAAATAGGAAGTGCTGTTGAGATCATTCCTGTGCCTAGACCGGCAATTATATTTGTTGCCGCACCTGTTACGGATTGATTAACAATGTTAACAACAGGTTTTTTCCCAGTACCTGTAAAGTATTCAGTAACAACTCCTATCAGCACACCTGCCATTAGCCCGATTACGGTTGCAAAGAAGATGTTCAATGAAGTAATCGTATAAGTTTCGCCGAATAATTTATCGTTGTACACCCATTCACCCGGAAGCATAAAATCAATAATAAAATACATTGCGCCAATCATTATAAACGAAGATCCAAACTCACCCATGTTCAATGCTTTTTGAGGACTTCCGCCTTCTTTCACTTTAACAAAGAAAGTACCCAATATGGACATAACGATTCCAACACCGGCAATTACCAGTGGAAGAATAACTGCTCCTAATCCATTCGAATAATTTGCAAATTCGGCAATACCAAAAAATGATGCACCAAGCACCATAGTTGCTACTATCGATCCAACGTAGGATTCAAATAGATCGGCACCCATTCCAGCAACATCTCCAACATTGTCCCCAACATTATCAGCAATTGTAGCGGGATTAAGAGGATGGTCTTCAGGAATACCTGCTTCAACTTTTCCAACCAGATCGGCACCCACATCTGCAGCTTTTGTATAAATTCCGCCTCCAACACGTGCAAACAATGCAATAGATGAAGCACCAAATGAAAATCCTGTGATGATGGTTATTACCCTGTTCAAATCAGCCGCCTGGCTTACACCAAAAGTGTTGCTGTAAATAATAAAGAGTATGCTCAATCCCAGAACTCCAAGACCAACAACACCCATTCCCATTACAGAACCACCAACAAAAGCAATTTCCAAAGCTTTGCCTAAACTAGTTCGGGCAGCGTTTGTTGTTCTAACATTTGCCTTTGTAGCCACTTTCATCCCGATAAAACCAGCAAGAGAGGAGCAAAGTGCACCCACTAAAAACGAGACAGCAACTAATGGTGATGAATATTCACTATCAGCACTAACAGCAAGCAGAATAGCCACTGTAATAATAAACACACCTAAAACTTTGTACTCGGATTTTAAAAATGCCATCGCTCCTTCATAGATATGATTTGCGATTTTCTGCATCTTTTCTGTTCCGGGGTCTTGTTTCTTAACCCAGGCTGATTTCCACAAAGTATATAATAAGCCCAGTAACCCTAAAACAGGAATTGTATAAAGAATTAAACCCATTTGAACTCCTACATCCTTCTAAAAATTATATTAATTAATTTCTGGTGATGAATCATTATTATAAAGTTTACTATTTGCATTAAGCAATGATTCAATTCCACCGATAATAAATTCTTCAACCAAAAGCGATGAATTTTTAAGCACTGATTTTAATATTGTAGCATCATTCTCACTAAAATCATCAAGAACATACGATGAAAGCTCCCCTTCATTAAAATCACTACCAATTCCTATTCTTAATCTTGGGAACTGATCTGAATTTAAGTGATAAATAATTGATGCTAAGCCATTATGACCACCATCTCCGCCGCTATTTCTTACTCGCAGCTTACCCATTTTTATGTTTACATCATCACAAACAACAAGTAAATCCAATATATCTATCTTATGTTTTTCTAAGAATTGTAACGCAGCAACTCCTGAATTATTAACATAATTGCTGGGTTTAATTAGAAAATAATGAACTTGATTCAGATCCCCTTCGCAGATATAATAATCATCTTTAGCTGCACTAAATTTGATTGACCGGTTTTGAGCAAAATAATCTAATATTAAAAAACCAGCATTGTGTCTGTTACGCTGGTAACGCAAACCGATATTTCCTATACCCAATACTACTCGCACTTAAGTAGAGTATTATTCTTTTTCTTTGTCTTCTTCTTCAGATTCTTTACCCTTACCAATAACTTCAGGTTCGGCTGCTCCTTCTTCTTCAGCAAATTCTTCTCCTTCTTCAACAGCTTCAACTTCTTTTTCAACCTTTGGAAGAACAACTGAAACAACTATTGTATCTTCAGGATTGAGGATAGTTATATGCTCAAAATTTAAATCGGAAACGTGTATAGAATCACCAATATTTAGTTCAGTTACCTCAAGCTCTAACGATTGCGGAATATCTTTTGGAAGGCACTCAATACTTAACTTATGCATACTTTCCTGCAAAAGCCCACCTTCTTTAACACCAACAGCATTACCCAATAATTTTAATGGCACTTCAAGCTGAATTTTTTCACCGCGTGTTAATCTTATTAAATCAAAATGTAAAACTTTATCAGTAACCGGATCAAACTGTACATCTTTAATTATACATTCGTATTCATCGTGCCCATCAAGTTTTAATGAGATCAGGTTAGTCTTAGAGGTAAAAACCAATGGATTTATCACTAAACGAGTAACATCTATCGGAATAGGTTTCATTCTGCTACCGTATAAAACTCCGGGTACTCTTCCTTCATTACGCAGAATGTTTCTGCTTCTCTTATTGATCGTTTTTCTTTCGTTTGCTTCTATTATTACTTTTTCCATTTCTTCTCCAGAAAAATATTATCCTTTATCTATGTTAAACAGTGAACTTATTGATTCGTTATTAAATGTTCTTCGTACTGCCTCGGCAAAAAGATCAGCAGCCGACAATACTTCTATTTTTTCAGATTTTGGTTTATCACTAAAATCTATTGTATCGGTAACAAATAATTTACTAAGGTCTGATTTTTCAATTCTTTCCATTGCTTCGCCCGATAATAATGGATGCGTTATTGCGCCGAATATATTATTCGCTCCTTTATCCTTTAATGCACTTATTGCACCCACAAAAGTACTTGCCGTATCGATTAGATCATCGACTATTAAAACATCTTTATCTTCAACATCCCCAATAATATTAACAATTTCTACCATATTCTGTTTGGGTCGTCTTTTATCTATTACAACCAGACCGCAATGAAGCAGCTTTGCATACGCTCTCGCGATTTTAATTCCTCCAACATCGGGAGATACTATTACTAGTTCATTTTCAAAATGATCGAATTTGCTACGAAAAACAGAAGATCCATATAAGTGATCAAAAGGAATATCAAAGAACCCTTGAATTTGCGCTGCGTGCAAATCCATTGTTACAACTCTATCTGCTCCGGCTTTCGTAATTAAGTTTGCAACTAACTTTGCCGATATCGAAACTCTGGGCTGGTCTTTCCTATCCTGCCGCGCATAACCGAAATAAGGGATTACTGCATTTATAGTTCTTGCAGATGCTCGTTTAGCAGCATCAATCATTATCAGCAATTCCATAATATTTTCTGCGGGAGGGTTAGTGGACTGAATTATAAAAACATCCTGCCCACGAATATTTTCTCTGTACTTAACCCAAATTTCGCCGTCGCTGAATCTTTTTAATTCAATTGAACCTAAATCTTTTCCTAACCTGGCTGCAATCTTTTTCGAGAGTGGTAAATTTGCACTTCCGGAAAAGATCATATAATCGTTAGCAACCATAAGACTTAATAATCATTCCAATTGATTTAAAATAAAGGTTTTAAAGATAGTGAAAAGATTGAGTTTAGTCAATAATCTGTGGGCTGATCAACTTCATTTTTGGGTGAGGATTCTTGGAAAATTACTTTTTTTGCTTTCTTAAGAGAAAAAATATTACCAAAGCCAATACCGTACCTGTAAGCATATATATCCAGTCGGGAGTTTCTTTAAGCTTGTAAGGTCTGAATGTAACGGACAATGTTTTACCGCCGCCAATATCTGCTAAGGAGTAATTCCAGCTCAAAGTTCTTTTCTCTATCAGATGAGCATTATGAGTTAAAATTGTTCCGGAAAAAGTATAGATATATGAAACGTTATACTGAGTTGCATCAATTCCAAACCCTGTTGCAATAGGGAGGATGAATTGAGAGAAATTTATCACGCCCGATGTAACTTCCTGAAAAGTGAAATTAGCATCACTAAAAGCTTTAGTATTGTTTAATGAATCAATATGGTTAAAAGTGAAATTTATAATTGCGTGAGTTGTACTGTCTGTAGTATCGGTATAAATTTCGATATTTACTATATTAATATGAACCGAGCTAAATTCACTCCTGATTGAGTCAGGATTAAAAATTCCTATGTTATTGGCAACCGTTTTACTTTCTTCATCAGGTAGTTTCATCCAATAATCAATATGCATTTTACCTGAGCCATCAGGATATAGTTTTACTTCCTGAACATAATTTAGGCAGCCGGTAAAATAAAACAGGATTAGTACAACAAGTAATTTATTGAGTAATTTTATCATTCAAGAAAAATTGAAATATCTGTACAGTTAATATAAGAGTATTTTTGAATCCATTTTTGATGTTGTGAATCATATATATGGAATTATTAAGATATTTTTGTTAGTTTTTTACCCGAAATAAAAAAAATAGGAGTTAAGTATGCCAACATACGATTACAAATGTTTAAGCTGCGGGAACAACTTTGAAGTGTTCCAATATATGACCGAGAAACATTTATCAAGCTGTCCGGAATGCAGCGGTAAAGTGAAAAGACTTATCGGTGCAGGAGCAGGTCCGATTTTTAAAGGAAGTGGATTCTATCAAACTGATTATAAGAATTCTTCGAACAACTCTAATCAAAAAAGCGATAAAAAAACTTCTGAAGTAACCGAAACTCCTAAAAAGACCAAAGTTGTACCTGAGAAATCTTCCAAGTAATGTTTTTACATAGATTTGTTATAGTAAAAAAGCCCGTGATATTTAAATATTGCGGGCCTTGTTATTGATATCGAGAAGTTAATAGATTAAAAATCTGCTCCTATAGAGAAATAGAATTTTGGACTTGAAAAACCTTCAATATTATAAGCCCATGCCATATCAAATCTTAATAAAAAGTAAAGGAAGAATATTCTCGCACCAACGCCGGTTCCCATTAACAAATCATCCGTAACAAGATTGCCGAATCTATCCCTTTTGAACAAACTAAGTTCTTTATTTTTATTCCAGGCAGTTCCAACATCAACAAAGGCAACACCCTGAACATTGCTCAATAAAATGGGAAGACCTCCTGTAACAAGATACCTGATAAGAGGAAATCTCAGTTCAATATTCATCAGTGCATATTTCGTCCCAATCTGTTCAGCATAATCAAATCCTCTTAGCGGCAGAGCAGCAGTAAGAAAGGCAAAATCGGAAGCTGATTCAATTGGAACTTCAGTAGTTGCATATGTCCGATTTATCCAATTATCAATTCCTCCAATAAAAAATCGCTGCGGGTTATGTCCTTCTGAGAATCCACCGGAAAATCTTATTGCTAAAGAATGATCATAGAAAAATCTGAAGTAGGTCCTGTAATCACCTAAAAAAGAAACAAAACTTTTTTGCGGATCATCAAACCCAAGATTTCCGAGAACATCAAACCTGTAACGTGTTCCTTCTATGGGAGCCGTATATCCCCACAAAATGTTATCATGAATAAAACTTATCGATGGGATAACAAACGAAACACTTTCCGGATCTTCGGCAATGTTATCTAAATTTTCACTTTTAATGTTTAAGTAGCTAACTCCCAAATCGAACCTGTAAAAACGATTCAGAGGATAACTTGCTGTACCTACAAGACCAAAGTTCCGGTATCTAAAAAGGTTTGCGAAATTTCCTCTCAGAAGTCGAATGAACCTTGCTGTGTGGAAGCCCTGGATTCCCCAATTAATTCGTTTGGCAAGATAGTAGTAAGCTAATCCATAATCACTGTTTTTAAGATCAATTTGTAAACCCGTTATTCCTATTAACCTATGGTTGCCAAGCACATCACTAAAACTTATTACTGTTGTACCAACGAAACCATATAGGGTATTATAACCTGCATTTGCATAAACAAGATCAGGTCCAAATGTGACTTTATATTTATTAACTAAAAAATTGCCGTTCTCATCCAGGTTGTCTGTTGGATTAAACGCGACGTTTGCACTGTCACTTACCGCTTTATTATTATTATCTCCACCGAAAACATAATTGCCGTAATCAACTTGAATTGAATCACCGTAAACACTTGTTGTATCAATAACATTTCCCGTAAAGAATGGCGAATCAACATTTACATCTCTTTCCGATTCACCAGTTTGCTCTTCAACTTTATGCTGCGATACAACTTCGGTAGATCTTGAGAGATCAAAAAACCCTTGTCTGAATTTTGTAAGGGGTAATGAATCAAGCTCTAAATCATATTCAAATGGGTTGTTCATTAAAAAGACATTATATGATCTGTTATATAAAGAAGTGAATACTATTTTTTTGCCATCCTGAGAAGATGAAAGATGATACAACCCGCTTTGTGAATTTGTAACAGGAACAGATTTAATTTCCGTTATACTGCTGATGTTTTCATCCAACCCTGCAAATACAACCCTTTTCTTATAAATATTTTTAATACCGCTCATATCGGAAATGAATAGTATCTCACTATCGTCTTCACTAACAATCGGATATGATTCATCACTGTTGGGGAGATTAGTTACTCGCCTGACTTTTAATGTGTTAACATTAACAACATAAATATCGGTTTGTTTATAATTATGTTTATTAATCTTAAATCCTTCGGGAATCGATTCCTTTGATAAATAATTATTACGATCAGATATAAAAAATATTTCATCTCCTTTGTGGTTCCATTCAGGGTCGCCATCACTGAAAATATCATCGGTAAGATTTTCAAGTTCTTTAGTCTCTAGGTTATATTTATAAATGTCTGATTGACGGGTTGATTGACCTACAAAAGCCAAATGTTTTCCATCCCAGGACCAGCTTAATCCGTTAATCGCATCAAGTTTTAGTGAGATTGTTGAGAACTCTTCACTCTCAACATCCAATAAATATATTACATCATAACCATGACTTAATGCAGATATTGCAATTGTTTTTCCATCAGGAGACCATGTTAAGCCGGGAGCGATTATATTAAGTTCCTCGAAATCGGGAGCGATGTTACCTTCGGCAAGCTCTTTTATAATTTCACCGGTATGTGCATCCATCAGGTATAAACTAAAGAAGAAATCGCGATTAGTTATAAACGCAACTTTATCACCCTTAGGAGAAAGTGCCGGCCCTGTATTATAAAATCCATCATCTTCTTCAGGATCAGTCAATCTTTTTGCATATTCATCAGGATCAAACATTACTTCAATATCGGGCCAATATGTTCGCTTAATATCTTTCTTCCAACGCTCATTAAAATCTTTTATAGATAAACCCAAAGTTTGTTTGAACGCTTCATTTATATTGCCGACACCTTTTAGTTTGTGGATAAGCTCGCCAATCTTTTCCTTACCGTATTTTTTTGCAATATAAAAGAATACTGCCTGACCGCCGCGATAAGCAAAGAAACCAGATAATTGTTGAATATCCGGCAAATACTCACCAATGGCAGCATCGCGAATAAACATATCTTCTTCAATATTCCAACCTAATGCCTGATACTCTGCCAGTCCTTCATTAAACCAAAGCGGTACCTGAAGAGTTATGTTATTTGAAATAACATTTTGAAGAGAACCACCGTAATACATATCATTAATAACAGCGTGTGATAGTTCGTGATGGATGAGATGCCGTAATGCTTTGTATGAACCGGTAAATTGAACAACTACCCTATTCTTGAATAATTCTGTGAACCCCTGAATGCCTTCACTAAGGTAAGAATCGGTAACGTTTGTTTCCTGAAAATCATTCTGCGAGTTGTAAACGATAATAGTTATTCTGTTATTGATATTATAATTGAAACTATCCAGAATTTTTTCAAGCGCATCTTCAGCAGCGTGCGCAGTAAATTCCGCAAGTGCATCACCCTGCTCGTCAAAATAAATATCAAAGTGATTGGTTTGTATGTAGTACCAATCAAATGTTTTATATTGTACTTTATTCTGACCGAATTGAGCGTAAGAATTCGTCTGAATTAAAATTATTATTGTAAAGAGATATAATGTTTTTTTCAACATAATTTGTTTGGGTTTAATCGGTTGTTGTAAAATCCAATTCTAATTTATCTAAGTTAACTCGTATAAGTTTTACCATTAATTTATCTCCTAATCTATATCTTTTTTTAGAATGCTTACCAATTAACGAATATTTTTTTTCATCAAAAACGTAAAAATCCCCCTCCAAATCTCTTACCTTTATTAAACCTTCAGCTAAATTATCTATAATTTTAACAAAAATTCCATAATTTGTAACACCTGAAACAACCGCATTAAATTCTTCACCTATTTGATTCTTTAAGTAGTCAATTTGTTTCATCTTTATAGATTTTCTTTCAGCTTCTACAGAATTTCTTTCACAAGCAGAGATATGATCGCAAATTTTATTGATTTGTTCAAGAGAGTAAATCGCACCGCCTTTATTTTTGGTATTAAAATGTACAAGAGAATGAACTGCTAAATCAGCATATCTGCGAATAGGAGATGTAAAATGAGTGTAATATTTGAAGCTCAAACCAAAATGACCCAAATTTTTTGCTGAATATACGGCTTTAGTCATGGAACGAATTGCCAATTCATTTACAACAGTTTCTTCTTCTGTATTTTTTACCTGTGATAGAACGCGCTGTATTTCTGCCGAAGAAGTTGAAGAATTCAGATTGAATGTATAACCGAGAGATTTTACAAACCCGGCAAATTCTTCAATTCTTTCATGTTCAGGTTTATCGTGCACCCTGTAAATAAAAGGTTTTCTTCCCGATTTTTTAGGTTGAGTAAAGTGTTTTGCAACGGTTTTATTTGCCAGAAGCATAAACTCTTCCACAAGCATATTACTTTCTTTAAGCACTTTGCTGGTTATAGCTAAAGGTTTTCCATTTTCGTCAAGCTCAAATTTTATTTCCGGCGTAAAGAATTCGATACTGCCGTCTTTTACTCTTAATTTTCGTAAGGTTCGTGCTAAATTATTCAGCAAAATTATCTCTTTAGAAAAATCTCCTTCATTTGAATCAATTATTTCCTGAACTTCATCATAACTAAATCTTCTTTTACTTTTGATAATTGTTTTAACAATATTGTAATTAACTATTTTCCCGCCATTCGTTATTTCAAAAATAACAGAGAATGTAAACCTATCTTCATTTGGCATAAGAGAACAAACTCCGTTCGAAAGTTTTTCCGGCAGCATTGGAATTACTTTTCCAACAAGATAAACACTATTACCGCGCAATAATGCTTGCTTATCCAATGCTGAATCTTTTTTTACGTAATGGCTTACATCTGCAATATGAACACCGACTTTAAGGTTTCCATTTTCTAATTGTTCCACTGATAAAGCATCATCAAAATCCTTTGCATCAACAGGGTCGATCGTGAATATATTTTCTTTTCTCAGGTCCAACCTGCTTTTAAGTTCCCGCTGAGAAATTACAAGTTCAATTGCTTTTGTTTCATTCAGGACTTTAACAGGAAATTTATTCGGCAGATTGAACTCCCTTGCAATAGCTGCAAGCTCTGCGTCCGGAGAACCTTCTTCACCTAAAACTTCAATTATTACCCCTTCGGGATTGAGCATTGATTTTTCCCACTCTATGTTTCCAACAATAACTTTATCATTTTCTTTTGCCTTTTTCAAATTTATTTTATCGATATAGATATCACGGTGAATTCGGTAGTCATCAGGATTAACAAAATAAAACGATTTTGATTTATGCAGAGTTCCTATTATTTCTTTTCTTCTCCTTTCAATTACCTTTAATATTTGTCCTTCAAGGTTTTTACCTTTTTGTTTGGCAAACAGAACCACTTCAACTTTGTCTCCATCGAATGCCGGACATACATTCCTTTCTGCTACAAAAATATCCCCGAGATTTTTTTTATTAGAAGTTACAAATCCGTATCCATTCCTATGAAGCTGCAATGTGCCAAATAGTTTATTGCTATCCGGCATTGTGTTAAGCAAATAGCGTTTACCTTTTTTTGAAAGGAATTCTTCTTCAAGCAATTTATGAAGAGTGATTTTTAAAAGATGGTACTCTTCCTCGCTTTTTATTTTAAGCTTTTTAGAAATTGCTTTTGACTTAAATGCCGTGCGAGGATTTTTGTTAAAGAAATTTTTAATTTTTCTTTTCATTAAAAATCAAACCTGTATTTAATTCCAAACTCGTTGATCATTTCTCCGTAGGTTGAGCTGCCTTGTAAGGGATCTCTTCTTTGAAATCTTAAAATTAAATTTCTCAATGATGTGATTGGTGAAGTTTCAATTTTAACATCGGCGCGGGATAAATCCTGAAAAACCTGAGAGGTACCCCCGAATTCGTAACGGAATTCCAAAGTTGATATATCTGCTTTACCAATTAAGCTAAATTTTGTTTCCGAACCAACTTGCTGAATACGCACGCTCCTAATATAATCTCCAAATTCTTGATTCAGGAAACTACCGACCAATGAGCCTGCAAATGATGCGGCTGTTGAAGCAGCAACATTTCTATCCTGATTTGTCGCATCATCTGTAAACCTGCCAACGATAATAAACATTATTGCATCAGATGAGGTTTTAGTTGCATCAAGCTGAAAATCAGCCAGGTTATTCTCACGAATATATACACTTATATTTTCCTCCTGCCGACTGGAGTTCCTATTCAGCTCTACCAGCGGTCCCTCAAGATTTAGCCTGATTTCAACTTCCTTTTCGCCGCTGGTTGCTCCGACCGTATCAGATATTAAGTAATAATCCCGATAGGTAGCGGTTACATCTAGATAAGGGTTATCAAGTTCATCGAAAAATTTAACTGAGCCCGACGCTTCAAAAGGTTTAATAAATTCCAACTTTGAACCATCGAGTAAGTTTAATTCCCCTGTCGCAACCGGATCACCATTAACTATTGCATATTCAAAATTTCCGGCAAGATAGGCAGTAAGATTTTGTTTGAACTCTGGTGAAAGAACAAAAATAATTTTTGCTTCATCTTCAATATCAATTCTAATGCGAAGGTTAAGATTATTTGGACGGGCAGGTTGTGTTCCCTCACGCTTGCTTATTAAGTCGCTGAGAACAATTAAACTATCAATCAATTCTTCATCATCATAAGCTGATAAATATTTTTTAAACTTGTAAATAAATCTATCGGATGAGCCGGAGAACCCGGAACGTGCCGGCGTAATAGTTACTTCGGCACCTTTATTAATAAATAGCTCTACATTGAAAGAATTTTCATCATCATCGTAAATATAAACCATATCGCTGCGGGTAGTGATTGATAGGTTGCCATAAATGGTTGGATTTGTTACCTGGGTTTCTTTTGCCAAAACTTTTAACTTTCCGTTAGCATTAAAAATCATTTTCCCGATTTCTAAATTATTATGTATGATCTTTCCTCCACCTACAATCGTTCCCCCACCAATTGTACCCTCGCTATTTTTAAGATATAAACTATCTATTATAATTTCATCATTCTCAAGTAAAACACTTGCAAACGCTTCATACTTTATATTATTAAGTTCTGCCGTAAAGGAAACGTCATGTACTGCTGCATTGCCTGAAAGATTCAATTCTTCCATTGTTCCATCAATATTTATCTCACCAATTAATTGCCCATTTAAGTCTTTAATAAATGGAATTAAACCAGATAATGTAACCAATTCAAAATCATTAGCTTCCAGAGAAAGATCTAATTTTTTGCTGTATTCGCCCGGCTTCGATTGCTGTAAAGAAAGATCAATTGGAAGTACCCCTTCAATTTTAAGTTTAGGGTTTTTAATATTATAAAGAGTATCTAAAAAATTAAGTTCAACATTCAATCCGCTGTCATCATAATTCAATGAGGTAATAAGCGAACCTATCTTCCTTTTCTTTATAGTAATATCATCCACAGTTAAACTCAGGTTTAATAATGGTGAGATAGCAGTTCCCTGCCAAAAAGCTGTTAGATCAATATTGGAATTAAACCCGGTTTCGGCAGGTACTTCAAATACATCGCGACTAATATCTTTCCCGGAAAGGTTTTTAATATGCAGTGAAAGGTTTTGATCATTTGTGAGGGAAAACAATCCACTAATTTCAATGTCTCCCGGGTCATGAGTCATGGTAAATTCATTAAATATAAATTGTTCATTCGAATAGGTGATATTGATTTTATTTTTATTCCGTAAATCAAAATTATTGTACGTAATAAATAAAGAATCAAGCAGCAAACTGGTGCTGTTGTCATCTAAAACAATACTACCATTAAGTTGAGTGGTAAGATAATTATCTAACCTCCCGCTGAGATCAAACGTTACATTGCGATGATTTACTTCAGCAATAAAATTTAAATCGTGAATCTTCTCATTAAGAAACAAATCGTGTACAGATAAGTCAATTTTCGAGGTAAATGATGATGGGAATTCAGTGGAAAAATCGTTAATTACTTCTGCACTAAGTTTCATACCTGAGATAAAATAAAGTTCACCTACTTCCAGATATTTAAAATAATTTACATCCAGCAAAGCAGAAACTAATAATGAATCGCCTTTACGTTTAATGAATCCACTTATATCACCGTCAATTTCCATGTCAATACTTCCGAGTAATAAAGAAAGAAGTTCAAAATCTTTGAATTCTATAGCATAATTAATATCCACCATATGCTCTGGTAAATACACCTGCTCGGATTGATCATAAGATTCATCAGTTTCAGAGGGATTGATCTTTTCAATACTATGATCTATAAAATCAGTAATCAGATTTACTTCAGAGGTAACGAGTGATGCAATATCCAAAATTGAAAACTGACCGCTTATAGTTATATCAGCCAGGTTTGAGACAACATTTATCACCCTGCTGCCTTCGTGATCATTTCTTAAGTCAACTATTACTTTTTTATTATCTAGTTCTATATCTCCGACAGTAGAACTATCGAGTGCGAAGACAGCAAAAAGCTCTATACTGTCCGGATCAAAATTATTTCCGCTGGCTGTAATGTTTATGTTAATATTTGTTTCTAGTTCAGAACCAGGGATTAGATTTGCGATATTAAAATTCCGTAAGGAGGCATTAATATCATAAATAGGATTAGAAAGTTCTACAAAATTAATTTTACCGGAAACATCACCAGTAGTGGTATCAGACTTAAATAAAAGATCGAAATTAATATCACCGCCAGAAGCTGTCAAATCGAAGATTAGTTTTTGATAATTTATATTTTGTATTTCAGACCAGTTGCCGATAACTGAAATGTGATTGTTCATACTATTTGGAGAAGTCCCTTTTCCCTTAACAACAATATGGCTGTTCAAACTTGTTGGTAGTTTGATAACCGGAGATAAATCAAGACTTTGAGTATTAAGGCTGATATCATAAACCATATCCTCTTGAGTTAGATCCATTGTAACTATTGCATCAAATTCACCACGATCGGTTTCTACTTTTATACCCGCATTAAATTTAAGAGGCTCACCTTTAAAATAAAGTGTGTCAAATTTTAAGATTCCGTAACCGCCATACACAGGTATATCTATTGTTCTTAATATCGAATCGGGATCAGCCGAATGGATATAACTTTCCGAGAAATTTACATCAATCAGCATTTGTGCACCATCCAGAACATTCTTAACATTTCCTCTTGCTCTTAATCGTGTTTCGTTAATCGCAATATCCAGGTTTTGTATATTAAGTTCGTCAAGAGTTCCGCGGATGCGAATATTTGTTTTTATCGAACCTTGAAGCAGCTCAATTGCAGGTACAAAATTTGCCAGGTCATCAAAATTAAATTCATCAGCATATAACTCTAATCGGAAGGGAACTTTTTCAATTTGTATCTCGCCGCCTAATACAGCAAAATTTTTAGCCGATACATTTAACGAAATATTTGAACGCCGTGTTTTAATATTCAGTCCACTTACAATTACTTCATCGTTGTTAATTAAAAAATCACCTGTAAGATTTTCTAATTCAAAACCACGCAAATTAGGTTTGACCGAAAAATTATTTATACTCAGTCGAATTTCTTTGCTGGAAAAATCAGCGAATGCATTTAGCGAAAGGTTGATATTCTTTAATCTCAGATCATCAGTATAAAGAGTATCATAAACTTCTGTGCTGTTTTTATTCTCAAAAGATTGAAGATTGAAATCAACATTATTTAAAGATAAATCTGCGACCTGTATTTTAAAAGTGAAATCTGAAGAAACAGTATCATCTACTTCCTCCCCCTCCTCAGATGGTTTTGCGAGTTTTGAAATATTAAGCTCGCCTGCTTCATCTTTTAAGAAATGAATTTTTGCATTTGTTAATTCAATTTTTCGGAAGTAGATAGTTTTAAAAAGAATTTTGAGTGGACTTGTACGTAATTCAATTTTCTCAGCAAAAATTAAAGTATCTCGCCCTTGCACTAAAACAGTGTTATTAAGAATTAAAGCAGTAAAAACAGTACCATCTATTCTTTCAATTGAGAGTTCACCATTAATAGAACTGTTTACTGTTGTAACAACTTTTTCCCGAAGCCAATC
>Ga0209988_10000941_pt1 | contig 18697 bp, 13 predicted proteins | sample N075metaG_FD_183115 | JGI IMG/M metagenome (GOLD analysis project Ga0209988, IMG submission 183115) | Deep subsurface microbial communities from Kermadec Trench to uncover new lineages of life (NeLLi) - N075 metaG (SPAdes) (version 2) | ecosystem: Environmental > Aquatic > Marine > Ocean trench... | reverse complement strand
TCTCGTTCTCGGTGCGATCGGGCTTCTGGCTGCAGCGCCGACCGATGCTCCGCCGCCGTTCCCGTCGGCGACGCCCGCGAGCCAGGGGATGTCCTCAGCGGCCCTCGACGAGCTTGCGGACACTGTCCGTGGGTACGTCACGGACGAGGTGATCGTCGGCGGCGAGCTGATGGTCATTAAGAACCGCCACGTCGTATTGCACGAGGTGTTCGGCGACCTCGACCGCGACGATGAGATCGCCTGGGAGAAGAACACGATCTGCAACATCCGGTCGATGGCCATGTGCCTCACCGGCGCGGCCGCGCAGATCCTCATCGACGAGGGCACCCTCGGCCTCGACGCCGCGGTCGCGAAATACCTGCCGTCATTCAACAACGACACATCGCGCGACATCACGATCCGGCACCTGCTGACACATCGCAGTGGCCTGCCGTACAGGTTGCACACCCGGCGGTTCGCGCGGCGCGAGAGCATGCGCGAGATCGCGAACCTCGCCGGCGAACGCGGCCCGGATTTCCCGCCCGGCTCGAAGTTCCAGTATTCCGACGCAAGCTCGGAAGTTCTCGGCGCAATCATCGAGGCCGTCGCGGGCGTTTCTCTGCAGGACTTCATCGCAACGCGTCTGATCGAGCCCCTCCGGATGACCGACACGTTCACACACGCCGACGTCGACGACCCACGCTCCGAGCGTATCGCCAGCCTGTACAGCGGTGCCAGGGGCAACTGGACACGGATCTGGAACCCCCGCGACAAGACTCTTTACCCGTCTACCACCACCTCGCAGAACCTGCACAGCACACCGATCGACTTTGCCAGGTTCCTGGCCATGTGGATGGACAACGGCTGGGTCGGCGACGAGCCGGTGATGTCAAACCAAGCGGTCCGGCGGATGCTCACACCGGTGTCCCGCGTCGACAGCATGCCCAACGGGTTCGCCGGCACAGCCGTGCACTATGGCCAGATGGCGGTCCTGCTCATGCCCGAGGACGCTTCCGAGGGCGCCGCACCCGTCGTCATCGGTCACAGCGGCTCGGACGGAACATGGGCGGCCGCCTGGCCCGAACTGGACATGATGATCCTGTACTTCACACAGTCACGCGGCCAGGGGACCGGGTCGCGGCTGGAATTCACGATCGACGAACTGCTGATCAACCCCCGTCCGACGCCGCGTGTCGTCGAGGTCCCGGAACAATACAAGCCGTATGTCGGCGTATACGTCGCCAACTTCGCGCACTTCGTCAACGAGCCGTTCACCGTCACCGTCACGAACAACGGTCGCCTGGCGGTGGATATCCCAAGCCAGCTCGTCTTCGAGCTGGCGGACCCGGACGAGAACGGCGTGTGGCGATTCACGTTCACCGATGAAATCGCCGTGTCGTTCGAGCGCAGCGCCGGCGGCACCGTAGACCTGATGAAGATTCACCAGGCCCAGATCGCTTTCGAGCTTCCACGCCAAGGCACCCGGCGCGCGGCGGAGATCGCCACCGCCGGCAAGATTTCCAAGCAAGAGGCCGCGATCTACGTCGGCCGGTACTACCACCCCGAACGAGAAACCGACATCGAGGTTCTCTATATCGGCGGGCGGCTGCACATCAAGGTCCCCGACGGCCGTTACAGCCTGCTCGACCCCGACGAGAACGGCCGCCGGCCGCTCCGCGCGAACCCGACGACCCTGGTGAGTTTCCAGACCGACGCCGACGGTCGAGTCATCTCCCTGACCCGAACCCGCGACGGCGAGGACCTGGTCATGCCCCGCGTCGACGGCGGCGACGACACGGACACCGACCGCAACTGATTGGGAGGTGCGTTCCGGCGTCTTCGGATGTGCCTGATTCAAGCTGAATTCGGGAACACTACGCAATGCGGTTTCAAACAGAGAGAGAACGGAGCCCGAGGCGGCTCGGGCTCGTCCGATGATTCCCGCGAGGCCCTCTGCTGGTCAGTTGAACGGATCGGGATTCGGGCAGCCACTCCCGGTGCCGGTGTGAGGGCACGAGCATCGACTGCAGTTGAGGATGTAGTGCCGCATCCAGCACTCGTATCGATCCTTCGTCGCCTGGCGCGAGTGGATTCTCCACGAAGCGCAGCACGTGCAAGCTGTTCTCGTCATATCCCATGAAACCGGGACCATCGTTACCCGCGAGGTCGCCGCTCAGTATGGTGATGTTGTTGTTGGGATCGGAGACTGTGCCGCCGTTCAGGAACCCACCGATGAGGATCGTCTTGGGCAACATCATGAACGACTCGTCTCTCTCGAATGGTGTTGCCGGCCCCTCGTCGGGGCGGTAGGTCGTCGCTCCGGCCTTGCCGGTGCCGGCAGCTGCAACTTTTATTAGGTGAGGCGGCGGGATCATCGCCGCTACCGCAAGCGCCTTTTGCTGTGTCTCGAATGCATCCCCCCACGTCGATCCGTCATTCGTGTCCATGCCCTGAACAGCATCAACGTGGTAGAGGTTCGCGTGGACCGAAATCGTGAGGCCGAAGAAGAGCAGAACTACGACGAGTAAGACGTAAGGCGTTCTATGGCTTCTGGACATGTTTTCATCCCTTCCTGGTTAGCTCTAGCAAGACACATCGCTGAGGGAGTTCTGCGCCCGTTTGTGCACACCCACCCGAGTGGGCGGTGGGAGGTGCCGGAGTGTGAGAACAAAGACCAGATTTTTGCGCAAAGATCTGACGATCCAGGCCGGAGAACCTGACGGAGACCCGGCCGAGATCGTCCTTGTGGCGGTAGAGCACGCGATCGCCGGTCGGCTTGAGAGCTACGTGACCGAATCAGCGGATCGGAGTCTGCGGATACGTAGAAATACGTAGGTAGTGATAGACGGGCTTACCGCGTCGTCAGTGAGTGATGCGATACCGCGTCATCCCTCGCTACCACAGGCCTCCGCGTGTCGCACCGATTTCCTGCGCAGGATTCCACTGCCGGCCGCATATACTCTCTTGAGGGAGTTGAAGTGTCATGCCTGCAGGGACGTGAAACGCTTGTCCGTTGCGGTGCCGCGACCAATTCCGGATCGTGGGCGAAGCATCACTAGTCTCAAGTTCGGACCTGCGTCGTGTTAAGGGGCGTCTGATGATCGCTTATAGATCAGTCCTCCAGCTGAGAAGAACACGCCCGACCCGCCCACGTCACAGCCTTGCAGCACTCAGTTTCTTGGGACTTTCATGTTCTCTCGTCGGCCCCTGCCAGAGCCATGCCCAGTGCAACTACGAGGCAACGCCGATACAGCCACAGCCTTGTCCGATTTTCGGCATTCTGCCCGCCCAGCCACGAGGCCTCAGCAGCATCGGCCACGTGGCCGGCTGGTATCAGGACTGCAGCCTGCAAGATGACGTGGCATATTTCTGGACGCCGGCGCTCGGCATGGTGGACATTCCGTTTCCACCCGGCTCCATCCGCCGGCACGCCGAGGACATCAACAGCGCTGGCCGCATTGTGGGAAGCGTCGATCTTCCGAACGACGGTTTGGCGGAACTGGCCTTCGTCTACGAGAACGGAACGCTGACCAATCTCGGCGCGATGCCGGGAGGGAATATCAGCGAGGCGGTGGCCGTCAACGAGGACGGTCAAGTTGTCGGGCAGGCATGGAACTTCATCACCGGCGACCCGCCCTTTACGCCGTTCCTCTGGCAGGATGGCGTCATGACCTTTCTCAATCTGCCGTTCGGACCCAAAGCGAAAGCGACCGACATCAATGACCACGGCCAGATCGTGGGGTGGATGGGGCAAGCCGATATCTTTGATAGCCACGCCTATATCTGGCAGGACGGCGACGTAAACGACCTGGGTTTGCCCCCGGGTGCCTTCGCGTGTACGGCAACAGCTATCAACAATGCCGGGCAGGTCGTAGTCTTCGCCCTGTTCCAGGATGACAAGTCATCACCCGTGCTCATCTGCTCCTTTCTTTGGGATGACACTCAGTGGATCAATCTTGGAATACTTCCAGGTTACGACCGATGCTTCGCTCTGGATCTCAACGAGGCAGGTCAAGTGATTGGCTATTGCTCCCAGTCGGCGCAACCAAATTTTGTTGATTCGTTTCTCTGGCAAGACGGCGCAATGATGCGGCTCGACGACCTCGTTGTCACCGAGACGGCCACGGTCAGCTTCCCGTGCCGGATCAACGACGCTGGCCAGATCGCCTCTGGCAGTAGTTTTCAGATGGATCCCGCCGTACTGCTTCTCAACGCGATTAACCAACCTCCGGGCGACATGGATCACGACTGCGCCGTCGGCATTGATGACTTCTTGTCGCTGCTTGCTGCGTGGGGGCCATGTCCGTTGATTGGACCATGCACGGGCGATGTCGACGGCGACGGACTCGTCGGCATTGTCGATTTCCTGGCGCTGCTGGCAAACTGGAGTTCGTGAGACCAAAGAACGATGAACGTATGAACGGGGCTCCCCGCAGCGGCTCGGCGTTGCCGGAGTCACGTTGATACGCGCGTACCAGCGGATCAAGGCGAGAGTGGGGGCCTCGTAGTGGGGAGCGAAACGGATGCGACCCGCCGGGGAGCTTGCCGGGCAGCCACGAAACGTCCACGACCGCTCGAGCATCGTATCTCTACTCTGGATCGATATGCTACTCAACACCGTATACTCTTGCATATGTTCGTGGCAGGAGCAGCTTGTCTGCCCCTGTGATTCGCGAGTCAGCGCACGATCGCAGGGGCGGGCAAGCCGCCCCTCCCTCCGTCACATCGCCGAAGCCGCTAGAGTAAAATGAGAACTGCCCGAGCGCCACGACAATTACTCGTTATCACCTGCTTCGAGATCAAATGATGGCCGACGACAGCGAACACAGGTGCGACTTCTGCAGCGGGACCGTGCGTGCGATGGTCGCCCGCCACGAACCGATGCGCGTGTGCGGCAAGGTCGTCCTTCTCGACGGGCACGTCATCGGCAAGTGCGATCGCTGCGGGCACCTGTATTACCCGGCCGAGGTGGTCAAGGTCGCGGAACACGTCGCGATGCACTCCGAAGAGGCGACCCGGAACGAGTCCATCCCAGTGACCTCCGCTTGATTCTGAGACAGTCGGGGCAAGCCAGGCGGATGGGCCTGCGCCCGACGACACCGGTGGCAACTGAACCGAGCACTCACGTGTGGCGCCAACGACCCAACCATGGCGCCGATGACCCAAGACTGGTCTTCCAGAATAAGAGCACCAATCTGTGAAAGCGGCTTGACCTCGCTGCAAAGTCTGTTAGGATGTTATTAGGTATGAAAGGCCCCTGCAGTGTCTCCGCGAACGTTCCGATGGCCCACACGGGCCGGCGGCGTATCGCGCCGACGGTGCCGCCGGGATGGCGCAACTGCGCCACCCACTCGAAGGGGTCGTCGTGACCACCAGGTGGCGCAGTTGCGCCACCTCCGACGAAGGCGAGCCGGGGTTTCGCCGGTGGGTGGGTCGACAGCGGGTTCGGCGGGAGAAGTGTCGGTGATGTAGTGACCAACAGGTGGCGCAATTGCGCCACTTTTCGTGTCGTTGGGCGCCCGTAGCGGCTACGCCAGTCGGATCAGCTTGCGCCCGATCCACTCACAGGCGATGACCAGGAGTATCAGGCCGAAGATCAGCGGCGTGTCCCAGATGCGCTCGGTGAGCGGGTTGATCGTCGTGACGGAGCGGTTGGGCAGCAGGCTTGCCAGGCGTCCGAGGTCTTCGGGCTGCAGCATCCGGCCACCGGTTTCCGCCGAGAGCGTTGCCAGCAGCATGTGATCAGTCTCGGGCCGGCGCAGCTCGTCGTCGGGCGTGAAGACCTCGACCGGGACCGTCATCCGACCGGCGTCGAACGCCGGGTCGTCCACGCGGACGCGAAGCTGGCCGGTCACACCCGGCCTCCAGGTGGCCGTGAAGTTCACGGCGCCGCCGCGTCCGGACTCCGAGCCCGGATCGGTGCGTCGCAACTCGATGTCCGCGATCGGCCGGCCGTCCGCGGTCTCCACAACGGCCCGGATCGAAACACGCGACTCGTCGAAGAGACGCGCGTCGAGCAGTTCGAGATCGATGAGCATCACCTGGGTCGTGGTCAACCGACGCGGGCTCACCTCCAGCGTGGCGGCCTCCTGCGAACCGGCAAGGCTCTCGCGACCGAGTCGTCGGATGATCTGCACCCAGAACCGGTCGGGCAGTCGCTCGCCGCGACCGTAACGCCACCGCCAGATCTCGTCGGTGGCGACGTAGATGATCCGGCCCGCGCCGTAACGCATCTGAACAACCAATGGAAGGTGGGCGCCGCGGAACTCACGGACCGTCTCGGCGAGCACCTCCGCGGTGGGCTTGAGCCGTCCGGGCTCGATCCGCTGGCTCCAGGTCAGCCGCGACCACCCGGAGGTCGGGTCGGCGAGCACCTTCGGCCATGGTTCTTCGGCATCGTCGGTCAGACGCAGCAACCCCAGCCGCGTGGCGAGCGCCGTCGGCACCATGTTCACCGGCACACCGATCGGCGGAAGCGACAACGAACCACGCAACGGCAGGAGGTCCGCCAGCGCAGTCCCCGCATAGGTCCGGGGCGTGTATCGCTCGCCGCCGATCCACAGCAGCCCGGCGCCACGCTGTGACACGTGATCCTGGATCATCTCGAGCTGGTCGGGCGAAAAGAACGATGCCGGAACGTCTCCGAGCACGATGACGTCGAAGGGTGCGAATTCCTCCGGTGACCGGGGCAACCGCGTGATCGGCTGGTTGCCCTCCTGCGCAAAATCGCGGTCCGCCGAGAGGAGCATGACCGAGCTCTTGATCGACTTCTCCCGGATCATCAGGTTCTTGAAGTAGCGGAACTCCCACCGCGGGTAGCCGTCGACGTACAGAACGTTGAGCGGCCGGTCGATCAGCTCGATCACGAACGTCTTGACGTTGTTGTCGGCGATGAGGTCCGGCGGATCGGTCTCGACGATGACACGCCAGGTCGCCTCGCCTGCGAGCATCGGCTCGGCGGTCAGCGTCACGCGGTCGGTGGCATCGAGACCCGCGGTCAGCTCCGCGCTGTCCAGGACGATGTCGGGGTTGTCCGCGTCGACGAGCTTCACCGTCGCAGTCGCGCCGGACGCGGCGGTACCGAGCTGGTCGAGCTCGACGATGACGGGCACCTTGTCACGGATGAACGCGCGACGCGGCGCCTCGACGCGGCGGATCGCCAGGTCGCCCAGTGGCTGCGCGGAGCCCAGCGGGATCGTGAAGACGCCGACCTTGTCGCTGCGCAGCCGCCGGATCAACGCCCGCGTGGGAGGATCGATCGTGCGACCGTCGGAAAAGATAACGACGCCGCTGAGCGCGCGGGCGGCCGCTCGGTGCAGCGCCTGCTGCAACGCGGTGTCGAGCCGCGTCCGCGTGCCGTCGGCCTCGTCGAGCGCGACGGGCAAGCCGGGGGGGCCGGCGCCGTCTGGGCCGGCGAGGTCGAACACGCCATCGTGAAAACCAAGCCACACGACGTGCCGAGTCTCGGCCAGCTGTTCCCACATCGGGCCGTGCCTGGCCAGCAGATCGCGGAGCTGCTGGTCGCGGCTGCGACGGCCGGTGTCTGCAACGGCGGAATCTTCGCCTGCAACGTCCTCGATCGCCATCGATGCGCTGCGATCCAGGAGCATGAGCACCCAGTCCTGCTCGACCGTTTCGCGTGGCAGCTCGAGCATCGGGCCGCTGAGAACGAGCAGCATCATGATCACGAGAATGAAACGCGTCGTGGCCAGCACGACGCGGCCACGACGGTTGCCCATGAGCCGGGAATAACTCCACGCCGCGAGTAACGCGGCGCTCATGATCAGCAGCACCCACACCCACGCCGCCAGCGGTCGTTCCCAGACCAGTCGCAACCCCTCGGCATCCGCCGGGATCACGTCGAGGTCCAGGAGCCATCGTACGAACGGTCTGTTCATGTCAACCGTGCGGCGCGATCGCCGCCGCCTCCGCCATTTCATCGACACCCGTCGCGTCTGCCATTCGTGCCGGCGGCAACGCGTGGCTGAACCACCGTGCGAGCGCCGTTTCCAGGATGATCAACGCCAGGACCGCTGTCAGCAGGATTCCTGCAAGCGGCGCGCCGGAATCGGCGGTCCGCAACGCCGCCGTGGGGTCACCGGCGTCGAAGAGGGCCCAGTCACCGGACCGGTTGAGCCACTCACTGACGACCACCTGGTCCTGCGGGTCGGTTCGACCCGACATCGGGTCGAGGTTCACGGCGATCGACGCGAGCCGCTGCCGGCCGTGGTCGAGGACGCCGTAGAGACCCGCGTGGGTCAGTGCGGCGTTCGGACGCCCGCTGTTGTCGATGGCGATGTTCCTGCCACGCGGGTCGAGAAGCGCCGTGGCGACGGCACCGAGACCCAGCATCGGCCGCTCGCCGACCGCGTACCGCCGCGTGGTGCGGATCAGCCCGATGCCCTGTTTGACGAGTTCGTGCACGAGCGGAACCATCAGCGGCTGGGCGGGCAGGTTGGTCCACGACAGCTCCGGACTCACCGCGAGATAGATCACCAGCCCTGAGCCGGCCCCGGCCGATGTGTCACCCTGCGTCTCGCGACCCAGCGGACTGCCCGCGATTACCAAGGGCGTTCCGTCGGCGAACGCCAGCACGGTCTCGGCTCGGGTTTGCGCGGTGTCGACGGCGAGCACGCGGTCGACTGTCACAGGCTTGGCGAGTTCCGTCAGGTCCGCCGAGATCAAACGCAGCAGCTCGGTGTCCGGCTGCTCCGACGCGAGCCGCACCGGCGTCTCGTATTCGGTCACCTCCAGATCGATCCGCCACGGCAGGTTCAGCGTCTCGACGAACTGCTCGGTCCACGGGTGCACGTTGGCGTCGCCGGGCGGTGAGACCAGCAGGAGCCCGCCCGTTCGGACGTACGCGGCCAGCACGGACCAGCCGCTGTCGTCGAGCAGGTCCGGTCGCGTGACCAGGGCAACGTCGACGCCCCGCAGGTCAACCGTGTCAAGCGCCGCCGGATCGACCTCGATGACGTCGATGGGGCTGCGCTCCGACGGTTGCAGGGCCCGGACAAGCCACGGTCCGGCCCGAAGTCGGTGCAGGTCGCGGTCGGCGCCGAAGCTTCGACGGTCGATGAGCAGGCCCCGCACCCGGTTCCGTGACAACAGGACGGTGTGACGGGCGTTGTCAGCCGGCAGCGCGTCGTCGTCGATGACGGCGCTGAGCGACAGGGTGCCGTCGCCGCGCCCGGCGAGGTTCACGATGAAGTCCACCTCGCCCCGCGCCTGGCCGGGCGACCACTCGACCAATCGAGGCTCGATCGGCGGCAGCTGGTCGCCGACCAGCCGCACGCGCGAGACATCGCGTGTCAGTTCGCCGCCGGAGCGAGCCAGCGTCACCGACACCTGCCCGGTCCCGTCCACGCCCTCGGAGAGGATCAACCCGCGCAACGGCTCGATGGAAACGATCTGGGTGTTCGCAATGCTGCGCTGGGCCGCGGGCGCGGCGAGCAGCGTGGCCGAGATCGTGTCGCCGGCCAGGTCTGCCGGCAACGACGCCTCCAGTCGGGCCGAGCCGCTGCGGAATTCGCTGAGCAGGTACGCCACGGCGCGGTCACCACCGGAGCCGAGATCCTCCAGCGCCCTCTTGAGCAGGCCCAACGCGGCGGGGAAGTCGGTCGGCGACTCCGTGGGCTCCAGTGATCGCAGTAATTCGATGATCGCACGATGGTCGCCCGACGGCGGCACGACGAGACCGGACGCAGGCCGCGCCGCCGTGATAACACCGATGGCGTCCCCGGCGCCAAGCGATTCGACAAGGGACACCGCCACGTCGACCGAAGCGTCGAGCGCGGTGTGGGTCTCGCCGTCGCTGCTCAATCGCACGCTCGACGCGAGCCCGTTGTCGATCACCAGGTAGACGACACGCGACCCGACGCCGTCGAGCATGCCGGCGGCCTCGAGGAACGGACGGGCAAGCGCCGCGCCGAGCAACGCGAGGATCAGGCACCGGACCGCCAGCAGAAGCAGTTGCTGCAGTTGCAGCCGCCGGCGGTGTTTTCGCAACGCTTCCATGAGGAAACGCATCGCCGCCCACTGGATCGGGCGCCGACGCTGCCGGCTGAGCAGGTGAATGAGGATCGGCACCACCATCGCGGCAAGACCGGCGATCGCCAGACCAGCGGTGACAAACGTCATCCCACCTTGCTCCGCTTGATATGGAGGTTCCGACGAGCGAGCAGAAACGCCAGTGCCGGGCCGACCGGTTCGTGCGTGTCGAGACAGTGGTGGTCGAAGCCGAACGACAGCGCGATGCGGCTGACCTCGTTGATGTGCTTTGTGATTGCCTCGATGTATGCCTCACGCAACGCACGCGGGTCGATACGCAGACGCCCCTCGCCCTCGAGGCCGATGAAGGGCGCCGGTTGCGAGAAACCGAACCGCAACTCCTGGCGGTCGAGCGTCTGCAGCAGGATCACATCGTGCCGACTGTGGCGGAACCGCGCCAGCGACTTGCGTATTTTTTCCGGGTCCTCGAACAGGTCGGAGATGATCACGAACAGCGCCCGGTTACTGACCTTGCCAAGTACCTGGTTGGTGACCTTCACAAGGTCGGTCGCCGCGCCCACCGGTTCGACGCTGAGGGCGCCCACGATCCGCCGCCATTGCCCGCGGGCACCGCTGCGGCTGATCATGGTCCGCACTTCGTCGGCAAACACCGCCAGGCCGATGCGGTCCTGCTGGTGCAGACACACGTACGCCAGCGCCGCGGCGGTGGCCGTAGCGTGGTCGAACTTCGTCCAGAGATTCGCGGCCTTGCTGGCGGTGGTCCCACCCCAGCCTTTCCTGATCTTCAACGACCCGTAGCTCATCGACGCGGACGCGTCGATGAGAAGGACCACATCGAGGTTCGTCTCCTGCTGGTAGCGCTTGATGTACAGCTTGTCCGACCGGCCGTAGACCTTCCAGTCCAGGTGCTTGAGGTCGTCGCCGGGCACGTACTGGCGGTGCTCGGCGAACTCGACCGCCATGCCCTGGTAGGGCGAGCGGTGCATACCACTCATGACGCCCTCGACGACCATCTTCGCCCGCAACTCGAACGGCGCGAGCTGCCCGAGCGTCTCCGGCGCAAGGTAATGATCGGCTCTTACGGTGTCGGAGACGGCCATGACTTACGACCGCACCACTGCATCCATCTGTCGAGAGGTGGTGTCGTCACTGCTTTCCACCGGGATTCGCTCCAGCAGGTCGGTGATGATCTGGTCGGTGGTGATGCCGTCTGCCTCGGCGTTGAAGTTCGTGATGATGCGGTGACGCAGCACCGGCAACGCCACAGCCTGGATGTGCTCGGGCATCACGTGCGTCGCGCCGGAGAGGATCGCCTTCGCCTTGGCGGCCAGGACGATGTACTGGCTTGCACGCGGGCCCGCGCCCCAGCTGACGTACTCCTTGACGATCGCGGGCTTCTCGCTCGCCTCGCGGATTCGCGTCGATCGGACCAGTCGCAGCACGTACCGCGCGACGTGGTCGGCGATCGGGACCTGCCGCACCAGGCTCTGGATCCGCATAACGTCGTCACCGGTGAGCAACGGCTCGACCTGCTGATCGTGAAGAGTCGTCGTCTGCTTGATGATCTGGAGCTCTTCCTGCTCGCTGGGGTAATCGATCTGCACGTTGAACATGAAGCGGTCGAGCTGGGCTTCCGGCAGGGGGTAGGTGCCTTCCTGCTCGATGGGGTTCTGAGTCGCCAGGACGAAGAACGGCTGCGGCAGAGGGTGGCGGATACCGCCGGCGGTCACCTGCCGCTCCTGCATCGCCTCGAGCAACGCGGCCTGGGTCTTCGGCGGTGTCCGGTTGATCTCGTCGGCGAGGATGACGTTGGAGAAGATCGGCCCCTTGACGAACCGCAACTCACGCGACCCGGTGGTCTTGTCCTCTTCGATCACCTCTGTGCCGGTCATGTCCGACGGCATGAGGTCGGGTGTGAACTGGATCCGCGAGAAGCCAAGGCTCAGCGTTCGGGCGAGCGTCGAGATAAGCAGGGTCTTGGCCAGGCCCGGTACGCCGACGACCAGCGCGTGGCCGCCGCAGAACATGGCCATAAGGCACTCTTCGAGGACCTGGTCCTGACCCACGATGACCTTGTGGACCTCGTCGGAGATCCGCTTGAAGGCCGTCGTGATCTCACGGGCGGCGACATCGGGATCTGTGGCCTCCACGGCGGTCTTGGAAGTCAACGGGTCGGGCATTGGGCCAGTCTCCGAGAAAGTGTCTGATCAGTCCCCGACGGGGTCGATTATCGGTCCCTGCCGCAGGCTGAAGTATATTCCTGCCAAGCGGGACCGCCGCAGTGAGGTAGCTTCTATTCATCGACCTGTCGAGGAGGTTTTCTTTGCCTGAGCTTCCGGAGATCGACCATCTCCTTCGGTCCCTGGAACCGGCGCTGCTCGGATCGGTGGTCCGACGGGTCAGCCTGACGCGGCCGGACATCGTCCGATGCAGCCTCTCGCGGACACGCCGCCCGGAACCCCGTGTCCGCCGTAGCAGCCTCCTGATGGGCGAGCAGATCGAACGGCTACACCGCCATGGCAAGGAGCTGGCGATCGTCTCACGCGGCGGTGCGTCGGTCTGTGTGCACCTGGGGATGTCCGGGCAGCTGTGGCACTGCCCGCCCGGCGAGCGGCTTCGTCGTCGGGATCATGTGCATTGTGTCTGGCATCTCGGAAATCGGGGGCGGCTGGTCTTTCGCGACCCGCGGCGGTTTGGCGGGCTGTGGTGCTACGCGTCGCTTGACGACCTGATCGAGGTGCGCTGGAGCCGGCTCGGTCCGGATGCCTTGAGAATCGAGACCCGGGTCCTCCGGCAGCTTCTGGCGGGATCCCGACGCTCGATCAAGGCGACACTGCTCGACCAGCGTGTGGTGGCCGGTATTGGCAATATTTACGCCGACGAGATTCTCTTCGCTGCCGGCATTCATCCACAATCGGTAGCCTCGCAGTTACCGCCGGATCGTTGCCGTCGTCTGGCGAGCGAGATCCGACGCATCCTGGCGGAAGCGGTCGGTCTGGGAGGCTCGACGATCCGGGACTACGTTGACGGTCTTGGGGCGGTGGGCTCATATACCCAGCGACATCGGGTCTACGGACGAGCCGGTGAGCCGTGCACAGTCTGTGGACAGCCGCTTGGCGGTCTCATCGAGGCCCAGCGGGCCACGGTCCTTTGTGATGGCTGCCAAGAGCTATTCCTATAGGTTTAAGTCTCTAATCATCGTCGTTTAAAGGCCTGCGGATATGTGGATATCCCCGTGCCGGCGGCAAGCAATGCCCTGTCCCGCAAGCTCGGAGAGATGCCACGACGATCGGGGCAAGCTGCCGTATGCCTGGCGGTCACCGGACGGCCGATGACGGTCGGATTCGCCGGGGCTTGACGGACGCCGGTGTCACGATGGTTGCCGGGCTGATACGACCCGATCGGGCGGCGCCGCCAGACAGGTTTCAACAAGTTATCCACATGGAATCGGCAGGCGTTGCCTCAGTTGGACCGCGAGAGGTTCAGCAAACGGTGCTCGAGCGTACTGACGTCCTGATCGATCGTGATGTCGTTGGTCCGCTTGGTATTGACCGCGCTGACCGCATGCATGACCGTCGTGTGGTCTCGGCCGCCGAAGTAGCCGCCGATTTCCTGCAGGCTGTAGCGGGTGTGCTGCCGCGCGAGCCACATGCAGATCTGTCGAGGCAGAGCAATCGACTTGTGGCGACGTTTGGACAGCAGATCACTGAGCCGCACCGAGTAGTAGCCGGTCACCGTATCGACGATGTCCTGGATCGTCGGCAGGGGTGTCCCGTTGGCCGGGCTCTCGGCGCCGATTGCGCTCTTGGCAATGTCCATCGTCAGGGATGTGCCGCTGAGGGCCGCGAGCCCCTGCATCTTCGTGATCGCGCCTTCGAGTTCGCGGATATTGCTCTCGATCTTCGCGGCGAGGTAGGCGGCGACGTCGTCGGGCATCTCGACACTGCGCAGCCTTGCCTTGCTCTTGATGATCGCGACGCGCGTCTCGTAGCCGGGCTTGCTTATTTCGGCGACAAGACCGCAGTTGAATCGGCTCGTGAGCCGTTCCTCCAGGTCGGGAATCTCGTTGGGTGCGGCGTCGGAGCTCAGGACGACTTGCCGGCCGCTCTGGGTCAGCGTGTTGAACGTGTGAAAGAACTCCTCCTGCGACCGGTCGCGCCGCGACAGGTCGTGGATGTCGTCAATAAGCAGCATGTCCAGGTGGCGGAAACGGTTCCGGAAGCTGTTCATCTGCCCAGCCTGCACCGCGTCGTGGAATTGCGTCATGAACCCGTTGCACGACGTGTAGTAGATTCGGATGTTCGGGTTCTTCCGGATGGCGGACTGGCAGATCGACTGCAGCAGGTGGGTCTTGCCGAGACCGACACCGCCGTGCACGAAGAACGGGTTGTACGCCCACGCCGGTTTCCCGGCCACGGCGAGCGCCCCGGCGTGCGCGAGCCGGTTCTCCGGTCCGACCACGAAATGCTCGAACGAGTGGTCGGGGCTCAGCAACATGTCGTCTTCGACCCGAATGGTGTCACCGTCGGCGAGCCCGTTGAGCCCGTTTGTCTCGGCCGCATCGGTCACCGCCGACCTCGACTCGCGTTCGCCGACGAATCGGACGGCGACCAGGAGGCTCAGAACCGACTGTACCGCGTCGGTGAACTCCTTCTGGCAACGCTGCTGCAGATATCGCAGCTGCACGGGTTCGCGCACGAGCAGCCGGAGCGTTCCTCCGGCCAGCCCGAGCGGTTCGATGTCGTCGAACCATCGCCGACACATGCTTGGATTGGCACTGCGCAAGTGCGCAAGAACAGCGGTCCAGACATGGGGTTCTTCACCCGTCATGCTTGCCTCCTACAGGGAATTCAGCGTCTTCGATTGCCTGTGAAACTGTCTCCGGCCAAGGCCCACCGGCCGGCGTTCGTGTTTCCGATTCTTCGTCCCATGGTCGGGCTACGGCTCGACTGCGCGCAATCTAATTCGTTGCGCCGACCAAGTCAACCTGTCTTCTCCAGTTTCGCGAGACATGTCACGCCAGATTCGCCCCCGCGGCGATCTCAACTTCTTGTCGTTCGTAGCGTTGGCGATTTGTGCGGTAGTCCATCAAAAAATGAACTCGCCACGCCTGTTCTTCGCCGATCGTTTCGATCAGCAATTCGCGCGCCTGTACGAGGTTCGTGCGTCTCGAAAGGTGAATGAGCACGACCGCATCGGCCTTCCAGACGCTGAGCGCCTTGGCCAGATCCTCGACGTGCATGTGCTTTCCGACCTTCGCGCGGGATTCGTGGTCGGCTTCGAAGAATGTACATTCGCTCACGACGATTTTCGCGTTGGCGAACTCGTCGCGGAACAGGTACGGCCCGAATTCCGTGTCGCCAGTGTACGCGACCTGCGGCAGTTCGAAAGAGCGGGTAATCTCGACACCCTTGCTGCGCAGCTCGCGGAGACGCTCCTGTGGCATCTCACGGAACTCGTCCTTGAGCTTGGTCCGCTTCTCGATGAGGGCGTAGCCCATGGCCCCGGTCGCGTGGCTCACTTCCAGGCCCCGCAGGTAGATGTTGTTCTTGATCTCGATCTGGTCGTCGGGCTCCAGGGGGATGATCTCGTAGGGCGTCCGCTGGCCTTCCAGGTTCACCCAGCTCTTCATCATCGTGTCGATCGAATCAGCCAGGGCGGGGTGGCAGACGCACTTGCCCACGCCCATCTTCTGGAACATGCGTTGGCTGAAGTAGTACGGCAGCCCCCCGATGTGATCCATATGGCCGTGACTGAGGGCCACGTAGGGCGAGCTGAGGCATATCCGCGGGCACATCCCGATGTCGAACGTGACATCGAGCTCCGGGATCTGCACCGCCGTCTGCTCGCCGGCGACGCTGATGCCCTGGACGCGGTACGGAGGGATGAAAAGGAAACCGACCTGCCCCGAACGGGGCGGCAACTTGGGGAGCATGCTCGAAACCTCCATGAGCGGCGCTGTCGCGTCGCCGGAAGAGCCTCAAATCTCGGATGACATGGTAGCCCGTCCCGTGGCCGCGGGACCCGGTAAAACGGGAAGCACTTGACCGCCATCCGACAGAGCCTAGCCTAGCCGGTTCGATACCCAACGGTATCACCGAAGCCCCGTTCGTCTAGAGGCCTAGGACGCCGGGTTCTCATCCCGGTAACAGGGGTTCGAATCCCCTACGGGGTACTTTCTTGAGCGCTCCGTACGGCCCTGCGGGCCGACACTCGCTCTCGTACGACCCGCCAGATTCATCCGGCGGGTCTGAGCGGACGTGCACGGACAAACGCGCTATCGGGGGTGGCACGGCCGACGGAGCGGTAGCGACGTCGCCCGTGGTGCGACGTCCAACCACGGGCGAGCTCGCTTGCGCTCGCTCAGCCGTGCCACCCGTCCTCTTGGTGAGGCGGACATTCGCTTTGAATGCTAGGCGGCGATGTTTTCGTCGCGGTCGGTGCCGGGCTCAGTGGTGGGCTCGGCTTGCAGGGGCTGGGGCGCCGGTGGGGTATGCGTCAACCCGTGCAGCGGCTTGTTGGACAGGAAGGGTCGAACGTCCTCGAAGGGAGGCGTTCGTGTCGTCGCGGGTGCGGGTTTGCCGCCCTTGCTTCTCTTCTTCCGGGCCTTGGCCTCGAAGGGAAAGCCCGGCAGCAGGTCGGCCTTGGGGAGATCGGTCATGGCTGGGGCACACGCCGGGGGGTCGCGACCAGCCGGCGTTCGAGCAGAGTCTCACCGTTGCACTCGAGTACGAAGCGGTACTCACCGGGGCGGTCAAAGACAATGTCGTGGAAAAGGAACTCGCCCTCGGCGACCGCGAGCGGGTCGTGCGAGTCAACCTTCGCCTGTGCCGAGCTGATGTCCTTGGGATCGGATCCGTCGTCGTCAACAAAGATAAGCCGGAGGTTGATCGGTACCGAGCCGCTGATCTGGGTCATCGCGATGTAGGCGCTGAACTTCGCCACGGCGCACGGGAACTGGGGCGCCGTTATCGCCGTGAATCCGCCCTGGATGAAGGTCTTGCCCGTGGAGGGATCTCTCCAGACCGCGTCGCACAGCATCATGCTGAGAACCTGGGGCTTCGTGGACTCGCCGTTGTGTGTTGAATCGGTCATGGGTTATGAGTCGCATCGGCCTCGAAAGAGGGCGACTCAAGCCAAAGACCGGATCAACGGCGACGTCGTCGGATGGCCAATCCTGCCAGGCCCAGCAGCATGAGGGTGCCGGGGGTCGGGACCACATGCGTGAAGCTCGCGTAGGTTATTCCCGGAAGCCCGCCGCTCATGGACTGGATCAGCATCGATCCCTCGAAACCGCTGCCGTCAAGGGTGGCGAGTTGTGCGATCAACGTCCGACCGTCACCGGCGGCGAAGTCCGGATTGAACGGGAAGGCCTGGGCGCTCCCCGGCAAAGCGACCCACCCGGAAGAGACGGTCATCAGGCTCGACGGCCCGAATCCCGGCCACGTCGGCAGAGTGAAACTCAGGTCCTCGGACTGGCCGGTCGGACCAAACAGCTCAACGCCGATCGTGACGAACGTGTCGTACGCCAGCGATGGGAATCCGGGCAGCATCGCGTCGATGGGCGCGCGGTCGCTGCCGAAGGCGTGCTGGTAAAAGGTTCCGTCGATGACGGAGATGCTCAGTGGTGCCAACGGCGTCCCGGAGACCGAGATGAGCTGGTCGTCTTTCTCGTCGAAGTTGGCGTACAGGCTGATGACGGTGATGCCGAACTCGTTGGTCCTGCTCTCGGTGCTCAGGCCTGTGAATGCCGCGGTTGTCGGGGCGGCGAGGATCAGGGGCGCGCAACAGCCGCCCAACAGCATCGAAACTCGAATCTTCATTTCTCGGTCTCCCTCTTCTGACACAAATCTACACCGGACGGGGACCGACGCAAACGGTTCCCAGGACGTTCGGGTGCCGGGGCATCTCGAATGACGTCACAGAACGATCACGCAGCCCGTCTTAACGTCGGATTCCGGTGATCCGGGCACCACCGGGCTACGTAGCTCCAATCGTGCACCACTTGATGCGTCAACTCGGCCGACCGGCAGTGGGTCTCGTGCTTGGGGCGGTGGTCGGCTGTGACGACGGCAGCGCCGATCCGGGAAACACGCCCGACACCATGCCCTGGCGTTTCACCGAGATCACGGACCAGGCGGGCCTGGGCATGGTCCACAACGCCGGGGTTGCCGGCGACTACCGCTTCGAGGAGATCATGGGCGCCGGCTGCGCGATGTTCGACTTCGACGGCGACGGTCGCCTCGACATCTACCTGGTCAACGGCGCCGGGGCCGATCGGCTCTACCGGCAGATGCCCGACGCGACGTTCACCGATGTCACCGGATCGAGCGGTATCGAGGCCGCCGGCTACGGGATGGGCTGCGCCGTCGGCGACTTCAACAACGACGGTCACCCGGACCTCTTCCTGGCCAACTTCGGTTCCGACCAGCTCTGGCGGAACAACGGCGACGGCACATTCACGGATGTGACCGCCGCCGCCGGTGTCGGTGACGACCTCTGGTCGGTCTCGGCGGCCTTCGTCGACTATGACCGCGACGGGCTGCTGGACCTTTACGTGGTCAGGTACGTGCTCGATCCCAACAGTTCCGGCTGCTTCGACATGTCCGGACGGGCCGACTACTGCAGCCCGCAGAACTTCGACCCGGCTCCCGATGTGCTGTACCACAATGAGGGCGGCGGTCGCTTCCGCGACGTGTCCGCCGAA
>Ga0209988_10000940_pt1 | contig 18709 bp, 13 predicted proteins | sample N075metaG_FD_183115 | JGI IMG/M metagenome (GOLD analysis project Ga0209988, IMG submission 183115) | Deep subsurface microbial communities from Kermadec Trench to uncover new lineages of life (NeLLi) - N075 metaG (SPAdes) (version 2) | ecosystem: Environmental > Aquatic > Marine > Ocean trench... | reverse complement strand
GCGCGCGAGCGGCGTCGAACGCCGGCCATCGGCCGCGCTCGGCGCTGCGGAATCGATCCCCTCGTCGGTCGCGCGCTCGGTATCCGGGCGCCCTTCCGTCGATGCGCCCTCGCCCGATTCGATCGTGCCGAGGACCGAGCCCGGCTCGATCCCTTCCGTGCCGGCGGCGATCTTCAATTCGGCAATCTTGCCGCTCGTCGGCGCTTCGAGCTCGACCGTCGCCTTGTCGGTCTCGAGCTCGGCGATCACATCTCCCACCTCGACGACGTCACCGACCGCGACCAGCCAGGTGGCCAGGGTCGCGCTCTCGCCATCCGACGAAAGCTGCGGCATCTCGATTCGAACGGACATCCCTCGCGCGTACCCCCCACGAGCCCCCGCGTACGACCCCGAGTCGTCGGCTGCAGTCGGCTCGCAAGCCAGCATAGCGTCTCTGGCTCGTGCCTACGCCCCGACCCTCGCTACTCTCCACGCATGACGGAATTCTGGAAGGGCGAATGGCGGGGGCTCGGGCTCGCAGTCGAGTTCCGTGCGCTCGAGGACGATGCGGGCAGCACGCTTCGCGTGGGCTCGTCCGATGGCGCCCAGGAATGGATGCGCTTCGATTGTTTCGACCGAAATCCCCATTGGCATCTCGATCCCAACGGCCGCAACGAGGTCCACCCCCTCGACGAACGTGACGACGTCGTGAGCCAGGTCTTCGGCCGACTTCGCTCCGAAGGGAGTGTGCTGCTCGAACGCGCCGGTGCCCCGCCCGCGGTGATCCAGGAATTCTCGCGCGCAGACGATGCGGGCGATCCCCGCGTATCGCGCGACGCCTGCGTGCTGCGAGAAGCCGAGCGTGCTTTGAGACATCGACCGGCCCAGCTCGACGAGCTGGACATGCACGTGCTGCGTGGCCGACGGAGTGAAAAGTGGCAGGTCTATCCGTCGGATGTCCTGCCGGCGTGGGTCGCCGAGATGGATTTCCCGATCGCCGCCCCGATCAGGGCCGAGTTGCGACGCTTCACGGAATCCGGCGACCTCGGCTATCCCATCGACCCCGCGAAGACCGATCTGCCCGACGTCTTCTGTGAGCGGATGAGCGAAATGTTCGACTGGAATCCGGATCCGCGCCGCGTGGAGGTCCTTTCTGAAGTCGTACAAGGGATGTACCTCGCGCTCGAGGCTTTTACGGAGCCCGGCCAGGGAGTCGTCGTTCAAACCCCGATCTATCCGCCCTTTCTCGGGTCCGTCCAGGAAACCAAGCGTCGACTCGTCGAGAACCGCATGAACGCAAACGGCGACCGAATGGAATTCGATTTCGCCGCACTCGCGAGCGCGATCGACCCCGACACCCGGCTATTCTTTCTGTGCAATCCGCACAACCCATCGGGCCGCGTATTCTCCCGGTCGGAACTCGAACAGGTTGCGGCGATCGCGATCGAGCGCGACCTGATCGTCGTGAGCGACGAGATTCACAGCGACCTGCTGCACGATGGCCGGAAACATATTCCCCTCGCGACCCTCGGACCGGAGATCGCAAAGCGAACGCTGACGTTGACCTCGTCGAGCAAGGCTTTCAATACCCCCGGCCTGCGCTGCGCGATCGCGCATTTCGGCGATGTCGCACTCCAGCGCCGATTCAACACAGTGCTGCCCCGGCACGTGCGCGGGGGGCTCGGCCTGTTTGGACTCTACGCTTCGATCGCGGCCTGGCGCTGGGCGCAACCCTGGCTCGACGAGGTCCGCCCCTACCTCGAGGCGAATCGAGATTTTGCGGAGCAGGCACTCGCCGAGCGAATTCCAGAGATCCGCTTCCATCGGCCCGAGGCGACCTATCTGGCTTGGCTCGACTGCCGCGCCCTCGCGCTCTCGGGTTCGCCCGCGGCCCATTTCTTGCGCCACGGCCGGGTCGTGCTCTCCGACGGCCATCACTTCGGTGAGAGCTGGGAGGGCTATGTTCGCCTCAACTTTGCGACCTCACGCCCGATCCTGACGCAGGTGATCGATCGCATGGCCAAGGCCCTGGGGCGCTAGCCTCGTAATTTGTGTGTGCTAACCCCGTGATATGTGTGTGCTAGGCGGAACGAGGGAGCGGAAGCAGAGAATCATGGCGCAAGCGCATTCGCATCGAGGGCACTCGACCGACACGCACGGGCATCACCACGTGGATGCCCGTGCGATGAATCGGCGCCGTTTGTTCCTCGTACTCTGCCTGGCGCTCTCCTACGCGGGTATCGAGTTCGTCGGCGGACTCCTCACGGGATCGCTTGCGCTACTCGCGGACTCCCTGCACATGGTCTCGGATGTCGCCGCGCTCGCGCTCGCGCTGCTGGCGGTCTGGATGGCGTCTCGACCCGCGAGCGGTCGTCGTACCTTCGGCAACAGTCGGGCGGAGATCCTCGCCGCGCTCGCGAACGGGCTCGCCCTCGCCGTCGTGGCCGTCTTCATTACGAGCCACGCCGTCGAACGCTTCATGGCTCCGCGGGAAGTCGCAGGCCTGGGCGTGGTCCTGGTGGCCAGCGGTGGGCTCGCGATCAATCTGGTCAGCCTCTGGATCCTCGAGGCCGGACGCAGCGACTCCCTCAACGTTCGGGGAGCCTGGCTCCACGTCGCCAGCGACACCCTGGCCAGCATCGGAGTCATCCTGGCCGGGGCGGGGATCTGGGCCTTCGGCTGGGTCTGGCTCGACCCGGCGGTCTCGATCGGCGTCAGCGTCCTCGTGCTGTTCTCGGCGTGGCATCTCATCCGGGAGGCCCTGGATGTCCTGATGGAAACGGCGCCCAGCCACCTCGACCCCGAGAAGATTCGAGACGTGTTGCTCGCGGTGCCGGGGGTCTCGACCCTCCATTGTCTGCATGTCTGGACGATCGGAAGTGGGGAGGTCTCGCTCTCGAGCCACCTCGTCGTCGAACAGACCGCCCGACCCGAGCAGCTCCTCCAAGGGGTTCGCGAAGAGCTCGCCGAGCGCTTTTCGATCGAACACACCACGATCCAGATCGAGATCGCCGGACCCGACCCCAGCGCCGAGCCGGCCTGCGGCGAGGCCTGCGATCCCGGTGCACTGCTCGCCTGAGTCCCCCATCGGGGATCTCAACTCTCCTCTCCCCCGAGCTCGGAGTCCCCCGAAGTCCCCCCGGGTAGCCCCTGAGCGCGCCGAATCTGAACTCGAAGTCAGGAGAAACTCCCTTTACTCACGACTGCAACTGACGTTAACGTCACGAATGACATGGACGTCAGTCAATCGATGAGCCCCTCTACGGACAAATCGGCCGCTAAATCAGCGCCTAAATCAGCGCCTAAATCAGCGGCCAGGGCCCGGCACGCCGACGACACAGGACAATCCGCGCGCCGATCGCCGCGTACGGAGGCCACCCGACGCCGCCTGCTCGACGCGGGCCTCACGCTGTTCGCAGAACACGGCCCGCGCGCGGTCACTTCCCACGCGATCGCCGCCGAAGCCGGCTACGCGTCCGGGACCTTCTATCTCCACTTCAAGGACAAACTCGAGCTCTTCCGTGAACTCGCGGAGGAAACGGCCAGGACAATCGAGACCCGATTGATCGCGGTCGCCGCCGACAAGACCGAGCCCTGGGACATCATGTACGCGCAGGCGGATGCCCTGGTCGGTTTCGCCGAAGAACAGCGCGACCTGCTTCGGATCGTGTTTCATCCAGACGGCGAGGCCGCCGATGTCGCCGCGCGAATTCTCGAGCGACTCGCCGAGGGCGTGAGCGCACGAAGACGCGAGCGGGCTGCGGCAGGAGCTCTGGCGGATTGCTTCGATTCCGAAGTGCTGGCCCAGGCCGTCGTCGGCATGTGGGCCCACGTGCTCGCCTGGTGGGCCGAGGATCCCGCACGCGCAAGCCGTGCCGATCTCGTCCGCACCCTCACCCATTTCCAGCTTCACGGAAACCGCTCGGAAACGAGCGACCGATGTCGTTTCGACGTCCCGGAAACGACAACTCCCAAGCCGCCCGCAGGAGACTCATCCAGATGAGCGAACGCCACATCACCTACGACCCGATCTACAACACCGTCGATCGCGACGACTTCGATTCGCTGATCGAGGTTGATCGTTATGCGGACCGAACCGATGCCTTCGATGAAATCATCTCCTCCACGGTGGATCATTTCTGGGACCCGACCGACGTGCGCTATATCGACTTCCAATCGGAGCCGATGAACCTCGACGAAGAGACCATCATGCCGCGCGATTTCTGTATCGAGCTCAAGACCGCGGTCGCGGACAAGCTCGACGAGCGGCAGAAGGTCCGACTCGCCAACCAGAACACGCGCTTCATCCTCTCGAGCATCCTCCACGGCGAGCAGGGCGCACTCTCCCTCTCCGCGAGCCTGACCCAGATCCTGCGCGATCCCGGCGCGATGGAATACGCGGCCAACCAGACCCGCGAAGAAGCGCGTCACGTCACCGGCTTCACGAACTACATCACCACGCGTTGGGGCACGCCCCTTCGCTCGGGCGATACGATCCGAAACCTCATGAACGAGATCGTGAAGAGCGGAGCCGTCTACAAGAAGCTCGTGGGCATGCAGATGCTGATCGAGGGATTGGCGATGGGTGCGTTCGCCACGATTCAACGCGAGACCCAGGATCCGCTGCTTCGCCGCCTGATCCAATTCACCATGTCCGACGAAGCTTTCCACCATAAATTCGGAAAGATCTGGGCGGACCGCACGATCCCCAAGCTCACCGAGGAAGAACACGAACACGTCGAGACCTGGGCCGCGGAGGCCTTTCAAGTGCTGCTCTTCAACCTGATCAACGCGGAGCAGAAACAGGATATCTATGCGGAATTCGGTCTGGATTGGAAATGGGTGCGGGGTTGCATTCTCGAGGCCTTCACCGAGGAGGACCGCCGTCAAGACATGACGAACAACACCAACATCTTCCGAGTCCTGATCAAAACGCTCCTCAAGGCCGGCATCATCACCGATCGCACGCGCCCCGTGTATCAAGCCTGGGTCGACATGGATGAGCTGGCGGGGGAGGACGATCAGGTCGCGGGCGCCGACGTCGCAGCCCTCGCGATGGAAGAGCTCAAGGTGATCAACTCGGGACGTCAGAAGATGGGCACACGCTACCGACCGAACTAAGGAGGGGGCTTGCCGAGCACGCTGGGGCGACATAAACACCTCCCATGACCCGCTCCATTCCCGACCTCTCGAAGCGCGGCCCCTATCCCGTTGGCGCCCTGCAAACCGAGATTCCATCGCCGCACGACCCGATCGATCCCGATCGCCGCCTCCCGACGGAGATCTGGTATCCCGGCCAGGCGGATGCGACGCGCCAATGCGAGCTCCCGCACGACGCCCCTCACCCGATGGGCCTGCTCCACCGCGCATCGAAGGGACTCGAACCCCACGCGAGCGCGGCGACGCTGATCGCGTTCTCCCACGGCAACTCGGGCTTGCGCCAGCAATCGACATTCCTCACGACCCACCTCGCGAGCTGGGGATTCGTCGTCGTCGCACCGGATCACGTGGGCAACACGTTTGGCGAGATGCTGGCCCTCACCGACGAAGATGAGCGGCGAGAAGTCCATCTCCGCGCCCGACAGCAGCGTCCCCACGACATCGTCACGTCGATTCGCGCGCTGCTGGACGAGGGTCACGAGCGCGACCGGCTGCCCCCACTCGGCACCACGAAGGTCGGCGTATTGGGCCACTCCTACGGCGGCTGGACCTCGCTCAAGATCCCTGCACTCGAGCGTCGCGTGCGCGCGCTCGGTTGTCTGGCACCGGTCTCAGAGCCCTTCGTCGGACGCAAGGCTTTCGAACCGGGCGAGCTTCCCATCGCGGATCCGATCGAGACGCTCATCCTCGCGGGCCGCGACGACGTCCTCGTCGATCTCGATACGAGTATCCGCCCCCTCGTCGAACGACTCGGAATGGCGGCTCGGCTCGAGATCATCGAGGGAGCCGACCACTTCCACTTCTGCGACGGCATCGAATTGCTCCACAAGATGCACGAAAACAATCCGCGACCACATCAACTGCGCCCCACGCGGCCGCTCACAGAACTGAAGGGAGAAGCGGAGATGCATGCGCTCTTGAACGAACGTGTGACACGCTTTTTCCTGGACACGCTCGGAGGAGTCGAATCGTGAATGGTAAGACCTGCGTCATCACGGGCGGCACATCTGGAATCGGGGAAGCCACGGCAATCGCCCTGGCAGGCCAGGGGGCAGACATCGCCCTCCTCTGCCGCTCTCAATCGCGCGCTGAACTGACCAAACGGAAGATCGAGGACAAGACCCAGCGCGAGTGCGTACGGCTCTTCTTCGCCGACATGGAGCGGCTTGCCGATATGCGGCGGGTTGCGGCCGAGATCAACGAGGCTCTTCCGCACATCGATGTTCTACTGAATAACGCCGGCGTGACGATGCTCCGCCGATCAGAAACGCACGACGGGTACGAAACGACCTTCGCCGTGAATCATCTCGCGCCCTTCTTGTTGACCCACGAACTCCTCCCCAAGATCCTGGAGACGCCCGGGGCGCGGATCGTGAACGTCGCGTCCGGTGCACATCGCTTCGCCCGATTCGACCTCGACGATCTCCAATCGAAGAAACGCTTCTCCTCGATGCGCGTCTACGGCGCCTCGAAGCTCTCGAACATGCTGTTTACGAGCGAGCTGGCACGGCGCCTCGAAGGCCGAGACATTGGCATCTGGTCTCTTCACCCGGGTGCGGTCTCGACGCGCCTCGGTGCAAATAATGGCGGAATCGCGAAGCTGATCCTTCCGCTATTGTCGCTCTTCTTTCGCACTCCCGAACAGGGGGCGCAGACCTCGATCTTTCTTTGCTCGGAGCCCCACATCGACGCACCGAACGGGACCTATTTCGTGGATGAACGACCCGCCACGGTTTCAGACCTCGCTCGGGACAGCGAGGTCGCCCGGCGGCTCTGGACCGAGAGCGAACGGTTGGTCGACCTGGCGGAGGGCTCCAATTGGGGCTGAGGGCTCCATTTCGGGGCTGAAGGCTCCATTACCAGGGCTGAAGGCTCCATTACCAGGGCTGAGGGCTCCATTACCAGGGCTGAGAGCTCCACTTCGGAGCTGAGAGCGGAATCGAACGAGAACGAGCGAAGGACGAAGCGAGATGACCCTTTCGGAGATCAACAAACTGGTCGAGCCTAAACGACTCGAGGGCAGCGAAGGCATCCGCCTGGCCGCCGATCATTTCGGCGACCCGAGTGCCCCGCCCGCCCTGCTCTTTCATGGGGGCGGGCAGACTCGCCACTCGTGGAGCGGGACGGCTCAGCACCTGGCCGAGGCCGGCTGGTATGCGATCACCGTTGACCTTCGAGGCCACGGCGAGAGCGACTGGGATCCCACCGGCGACTATCGGATCGAGGTCTTCCGGAACGACGTGATTGCGATCGCGCGCAGCTTCGAGGAGCCGCCGGTGATGATCGGCGCGTCACTCGGCGGGATCGCCTCGCTACTCGCGATCCACGAAGCCGGAAACCAGCTCGCACGCGCACTCGTGCTGGTCGACATCGCAACGCGCATGGAGGCCAGCGGCACCGCTCGCATCATCGAGTTCATGCGCGGTGGGCTGGATGGATTCGCGAGCCTGGAGGAGGTGGCCGACGCCGTGGCCGCCTACAATCCTCATCGCCCCCGGCCCAAGAATATTTCCGGCCTCGAAAAGAACCTGCGTAAGGGCGACGACGGTCGCTACCGCTGGCATTGGGATCCCAACTTCCTCAAGATGGGCGCCGAAGCGAGCGATCAATTCATCACGCCGACTTTTCTCGACCAGGCCGCCGCCAGCTTGAAGATTCCGACACTCCTCGTGCGAGGGAAGGTGTCGGACCTGCTGAGCGAGAAAGGTGCCAAACTCTTCCTCGAGCAGGTCCCGCACGCGGAATTTGCGGATGTTTCCGGGGCGGGCCACATGGTTGCGGGCGACCAGAACGACGTCTTCAGCCGGGCGGTCCTGGAGTTTCTCGAGCGCACTCGCTAGCCCGCATTATTCATGAACGCCCGACTGCGACTGCCCAAAGCACCGAATCTCCACGGCCTTCTCCCTGCGACCGGCTCGACGGACTGAAACGAGGCCTGCGCGGGGTCGCGGATTGATCGCGAATCGCGGAATATATGAGCCGCGTGTCCGAAGAAGGCTATCCGCCGGCGCGAAGCGGTGTCGGGTGGCCAAAGAGCCAACCCTGGCCGAAGCGAATCCCCAGCCGGCCTAGCATCTCGAGTTCTTCGAGCGTATCCAGGCCCTCACCGATCACCTGAGCGCCCATCTTGTCCGCGAGCTGAAGCAGCAGCGCCAAGACGTCCTGGCGGGCTGGATCTTGGTCGACCCCCGAGACCATCGAGCGATCGATCTTGATGTAGTCGGGCTCGATCTCGAGCAGTTCTTCGAGACCCGCATAACCCGATCCCGTGTCATCGAGCGCAAATTGGAAGCCAAGGCTCCGATAGTAGTCACGCATCTCCCGGAAGGCGCCAAAACTCGAGATCGACTCCTGTTCCGAGATCTCGAATACCACGTCCGTCGGAGCCAGCTCACAGTGCTCGAGCGTCTCGATCAGCCGCGCCTCCTGGAAACTCGGATCGTGAATCGTCGTCGGCCGGATATTCAGGAAAAGCTTCGTACCTGCCGGAAAATCAACCGCTCCCCGAAGTCCGCTCTCCCGGCAGACACAATCGAGTTCGAAGACGAGTCCATGTTCCTCGGCGGCGGAGAACAGCGCGACGGGAGAATGAAGGCGCGAACCTTCCGCACCACGAGCCAGGGCTTCGTAGCCAAAGACCGTTCGGCTCTCGACTTCGACGATCGGCTCATAAACCGAGTAGATCCGATGATCGAGGATCGTCTCCAACAATTCCTGCCGAGTCTCGCGGCGCGCGGACGAGATTTCGAACTCGCAATCGCGACGTGCTTCGTCGATGAGTCGGCGGATCTGCGTCGAGGTTCCGAACTGAGGATTGCGAAGTTCGACGGCCGTCCCCGCTGGCAGATGCGCAGGTCCCTTCTGATAGGGATAGAAGACCTGTCCGCCGTCGGCCTGGAGCGAGCGAGCGAGTTCCTGACGGAAGCCCGGCATCTCGGTCCGGTAGAAACCGGCGGATACGGGCTTGCGAAAGAGCAGCACCATGACCTCGTCCCAGCCGGGCTCCGCGAGGCAAACCATATAGTCCGATCGCAGCCGCTCGTGCGCGATCTCGGCAACGCGCGTCCGAAGCGATTCGAGACACCGCGTTCGGGCCTCGTCCCCATGTCGACGCTCGATCTCGGCGACCATCGGCGCACCGACCACGATCAGCCCAACGGCCCCCGCGTGTTCGAAGCGCTTCCCGATTTCGGAGAACAGGTCGCTCACGCTGCGGCCCGCGGCAACGTCCTCGGTGCCCTTGCGATTCGCGTCATCGTGGTCGGAGTCGGAATGAGAAGACATGAGGTCTCAATCGGCATGCGCACGAGCCTTGTTGAGCATTCCTTTCGAGCCGGATGCGACTGTTGGCCGACTTCATCCGGCAGACGCCGAACCCGGTCCTCGACTCTCGGCCGATGGGGATCCTCGCGGTCGACGGATCATCATTCCGCCCTCTCTCCCGAGCAACACCGGGCAATCCGAATTCAGGGCGGGTCCGAATCCCATCGATCTGCCGTGCGACTTGGAAACGCATGGCCCCGATCGCGACCGGAATCCATCCGCTGCGATAGGGATCATCAGGACTTCGATTCGCGTCGAACTCGAATCTTCCAGCGACCCACATGAAGATCGCGACCCCGATGGAACCCACGCCCGCCCCGCCCCGACGCTAGAGCAGGAGCTGGAGCGGATCCGACAGCACACGCGACAGCCGAGACGTGAAGCGCGCGGCCTTCGCACCGTCGATGACACGATGGTCGTAGGAGAGCGAGAAAGGCAGCACGAGCCGCGGTTCGAAGCGTCCGGGCCCCGTTCCTGGCATTGGTGCCCCGTCCGAGCTGCCCGCCTCGGCTCCGAGGTCGAGGGGCGACGGGCCAATCCACGCCGGCTGGACGCGGGTCCGGGAGATCCCGAGAATGGCCACTTCCGGCGCGTTCACGATCGGCGAGAACCCCGTGCCTCCGATTCCACCAAGACTCGAAATCGTGAAGCAGGCTCCTCTCAGATCATCCGGCGTTAGTTTTCGCGCACGCGCACGCTCTGCGGTCTCCTCGAGCTCCTCCGCGAGTTCGAAGATGCCCTTGCGATCGACATCACGAATGACGGGCACGACGAGGCCCTGGTCCGTATCGACGGCGATCCCGAGATGAAAATAATCCTTGACGATCAGGCGATCCGCCTCGGGCGCGAGTGAGGAGCGAAAATCCGGGAATTCGCCCAACACGATGGCGGCCGCCTTCATCACAAAGAGAAGCGGGGAGAGCTTCAAGCCCCGTTCGCCCGCCAGCTCCCGTCGATCGCGTCGGAATCGCTCGAGCTCAGTGATGTCCGATTCATCGTATTGCGTCACGTGCGGAACGTTCAGCCAGCTGCGGTGAAGCGCCGGACCCGAAACCTTCTGGATTCGAGTGAGGGGTTGATCATGCACGGGGCCGAAGGCCGCGTGGTCCACCTCGGGAATCGACGGAATCGCGCCTGCTTGGGGCCGACTCACCGATCGGGTCGCGTCCTCCGCAAAACGCTGACGCACCTCCCGCTTGAGGTCATCGATCAGGATCCGACCATGTGCGCCCGATCCCTCTGCCAACTCGAGCGGAACTCCCAGTTCCCTCGCATAACGCCGTGCGAGTGGACTCGCGTGAGCAAGCCCTTCGCGGTCTGGAATGGGGTGGCGGGCCTCTGCGGATATTTCGCGAACGGGCCGTGTCGACTCGACCGGGGACGCATCCACCGGCGGAACGGCCGGGACCGCCGTCACGGTCTCCCCGGCGGCTACGTCCAGCGCACTCGCACCCGTTCGGTGCTCTCCCGGATCGAACGCCGGATCGGCCGAGGTGTCCAATTCGGTCGAAGTCTCCGGTTCGGTCGAAGTGGCAGCGTCTTTCGTCGGCTCGAGAATGACCAGAAGGCTGCCCTCGGAGACGCGATCCCCTTCCGAAACACGCAGCTCGAGGACGGTTCCGGCAGCGGGTGACGGAATCTCCATCGTCGCCTTGTCGCTCTCGACACTGATCAGCGGATCATCGAACTCGACCCTGTCTCCCTTGGCGACGAGCAGTTCGACGACCTCGACTTCGTCGAAGTCGCCGATATCCGGAACGCAGATTTCAAGGGGCTGACCCAATATGCTGATCTCCGTCGCCGGCGGCCAGGAACGAATCCGACCGCTTGATGGTACTGCCCGACAATCTTACCGAGCGGCTCTATCCATGGCCCTGTCTATCGATGACCTTATCTATCGACGGCCCTGACTATCGAGGCCCTGCCTAACGGTGGCGAGGTGCCACACTCTCCGCGTCGATGCCGAATTTCTTGATCGTCCGGGTGACATGATCGCGATCGACCGCCCCCTCTTCCGCTAGCAAAGAGAGCGCAGCGACACAGATATTGTTCCGGTGGACTTCGAAAAAGTGTCGCAGCTTCTCACGCCCGTCACTTCGGCCCCAGCCGTCGGTGCCCAGAGTTCGGTAGCTCCGGGTGCGAGGAAGGTAGGCCCGAATCTGATCCGAAAAGAGCCGGACATAATCGGTCGCTGCGACGATGGGTCCCGCCGTCCCGGTCAGCTGTCGTTCGACGAAGCTCATGCGAGGAGAGTCGCCGGGATGAAGCATGTTCCAACGATCGACATCCTGACCATCTCGCGCCAATTCGTTGAAGCTCGTCACACTCCAGACGTCCGCCGTCACACCATGATCGTGCTCGAGCATCTCCGCAGCTGCGACGACTTCACGCAGGATCGTGCCACTCCCCATCAGCTGAACTCGTGGCCCCCCGCCCTTGCCTTCACGCAAGCGGTACATGCCCTTGAGAATTCCGTTCTCGACGCCCTCGGGCATCTCGGGCTGAGCGTATTTCTCGTTCATGACGGTCAGGTAGTAGTAGATATCCTCGCCGTCACGATACATTCGCCGCATGCCGTCATGCACGATGACCGCAAGTTCGTAGACGTAGGTCGGATCATACGAGACACAGCTGGGAATCGTGTTCGCGAGGATATGACTGTGGCCATCCTGATGCTGGAGCCCTTCGCCCGCGAGCGTCGTCCTTCCGGCGGTACCACCGAGCAGGAAGCCACGGCATTGCATGTCCCCGGCGGCCCAGGCGAGATCCCCGATTCTCTGAAAACCGAACATCGAATAGAAGATGTAGAAGGGAATCATGTGGACGCCATGATTCGCGTAGGCGGTCCCAGCCGCCACGAAGGACGCCATCGCGCCCGCCTCGTTGATTCCTTCCTGGAGGATCTGGCCATCCTTCTCTTCGCGGTAGTAGGCGACCTGATCCGAATCGACCGGCTCGTAGAGCTGCCCGACGGACGAGTAGATCCCGAGCCTTCGGAACATGCCTTCCATTCCGAATGTGCGTGACTCGTCGGGCACGATCGGCACGATATGCCGGCCGATCTTCTTGTCCCGCGTCAGGATCTGCAGGATGCGCACCGCCGCCATGGTGGTCGACATCTCCCGGTCGCCCGTTCCCTTGAGCAGCGCATCGAAGGCCGAGAGCTCCGGAATCTCGAGCTCCGGAGCCTGGGTCCGCCGCATCGGCAAGTAGCCACCGAGCGCCTTCCGCCGCTCGTGCATGTAGATCATCTCGGGGCTGTCCGCGGCGGGCTTATAGAACGGCGCCTCGCCAATCTCGTCGTCAGTGATCGGGATATTGAATCGATCGCGGAAGGCCCGAAGCGCCGACTCCGCCATGTCGTGCATCTGATGTGTGACGTTCTGGCCTTCTCCGGCCTCCCCCGTACCATATCCCTTGACGGTCTTGGCAAGGATCACCGTCGGCTGGCCCTCATGCGCGACCGCCTCGGCGTAAGCGGCGTATACCTTGTGCGGGTCATGGCCGCCGCGATTGAGCCGCCAGATGTCCTCGTCGGGCATCGTCGCAACCATCTCGGCAAGCTCGGGATATTTCCCAAAGAAATGCTCCCGCGTGTAGGCGCCACCGCGGACCTGATAGGCCTGGTACTCGCCGTCGACGGCCTCTTCCATGCGCCGACGCAGAAGCCCGTCGTGATCCTTCGCGAGCAGCGGATCCCAACGTCCACCCCACACGACCTTGATCACGTTCCAGCCGTTCCCGCGAAAATTCGCCTCGAGCTCTTGGATGATCTTCCCGTTTCCGCGGACCGGACCATCCAGGCGCTGGAGATTGCAGTTGACGACAAAGATCAAGTTGTCGAGCTTCTCGCGCCCGGCGAGTGAAATCGCGCCGAGGCTCTCCGGTTCGTCGGTCTCCCCATCGCCGAGGAACGCCCAGATCTTGCGACCCTGGGTCTTGATGATCCCGCGATCGCGCAAATAGCGCATGAAGCGCGCTTGATAGATCGCCATCAACGGACCCAGTCCCATCGACACCGTCGGGAACTGCCAGAAATCCGGCATCAGTCGCGGGTGCGGGTAGGAAGAGAGACCGCCGGGATCCACCTCCCGGCGAAAGTTGTGAAGCTGGTCTTCGGTGAGCCGTCCCTCGAGAAATGCGCGTGCATAGATCCCCGGCGCCGAATGTCCCTGGATATAGAGAAGATCGCCGCCGTGGTCCTCGGTGGGTGCGTGAAAGAAATGGTTGAAGCCGACGTCATACAGGGTCGCGGCGGAAGCAAAACTCGAAATGTGTCCACCGAGCGTAGGGTCGATCCGATTCGCCCCCACGACCATCGCCATCGCGTTCCAGCGAATGAATGATCGGATGCGCTCCTCGAGCGCGGTATTCCCAGGACTCTTCTTCTGCAGCGTATCCGAGATCGTGTTGATGTAGGCGGTCGTTGCGCGGTACGGGAGGTGCGCACCCTTGCGGCGTGCGCGTCGAACGAGTCGACCCACCAGGTAGTGGGCGCGCTCGATTCCCTCCCGTTCGAAAACGGAGTCGAGCGCCTCGATCCACTCGAGGGTCTCCTGCGGATCGACGTCACCGGCAGAAGCTTCGGTCAGCGCCTTGATCGTGGGCGATTCGGGCCGGGTCCTGGTCATGCCGGACGCCTCCGTAGTTTGCCGTCAAGCGGCTGACGCGTGCGCAGTCGGGGAATTGTACGCAATTCACCCGAGGGGGGCACCGCCTGAAACGGGGGGTCCGGCAATGGTCGGGTACGTCCCCGCCCGGTGCAAGCACGCCGGGCGGCATCCACCGCGATGGCTCTTCCCGGCTCGAAACGGCGTCCGGCGCTGAAGGTCGAGGAATCGATCGTGGAACGCCATCCGAGGCAAGCGTCGTCCCGTTATTGGCCAGAACTAATCGTCCGAAGACATGAAGAGCCGCAGGACGTACCAGAAGAGCACGGCGACGGACGCAAAGAGCGAGAGCGAGGCCGCGACGTATCGATCCTCCGGATAGTGGTGGAGGACGTTGGAGGTCTCGTAGAGGATCGCGGCGCCTGCCAGTCCGATCATCGCGACCGAGAACCAGGTCCCGAGTTCGAAGCCGAATAGCACTCCGCCAATGATCGCGACAATGCCGAGGATGAAGCCGTAGCGCACGAGGCTGCCCAGGAAGCTGAAATCCCGGCGCGTCGTGAAGACGACCGCCGTGAGACCCGCAAAACCGAGCAGCGTTACGATCGCGGCACTCTGGATCACGCCGCTCGCTGTCTGCTCCGCGATGTAGAGCATCGGCACGAAGATGAGCGCTTGGAAGACGACATAGGCACCGAGCGCGGCGTATTGTGCCGGAAGTGACTCGGAGCGCGCGGCTACCCCGTTGGCCAGCCAGCCGACGAGCATGAACGCACCGAGGACCATCAGCCAGGAGCCGCTCAACATCGTCTGCGCGATGGGCGCCGCCATGCCCGAACCGAAGAGCAGGAGCTCGATCCCGACGAAGAGGACGATCGCGCCCATCAAATGGTTATAGGTGCGGGTAATGAACCCCGCGCGGGCATCGGCCGACTGCTGGCCAATGGGTATTCCAATCTGCCCGTACTCTTCTGAACGACTCACGGGACGTTCTCCTTTTCGAAAGTCACTGGTTCACATCGTGCGAACGGGCACCGCCCGGCCTCGTCCCGACCCCTGGCGAGCTGGCTTGCGCGCGAATGGCGACTCACGCACTCGCTTGTGGAGTCGGCGCGACGCACCTACCGCTTGAATGGCGACGCGACCCATCCTCAGTCGGCACCCTCCGCAATCGCGAATTCTTCTTCATCGGGCTCTACTTCGACGGGGCGCGGAGGCGCATTCCCGCGGTGGTCCCGGCGCTTGGCACGCATCGCCCGAACCTCACGTTCGAAGACATCCACCGCGCGGGTCAGCGCGATCTCCGGTTCATCATCTCGCTCGTGGGCGATCAGCTCGCGCCCCTTTGCCTGGCATCGGATCTTCACCTCGGCCGCACCGTGCTGGTGATGTTTGCTGTTTTCGACGTGGATCACGACGTGGATCAGATCCTTTCGGCCCTCGCCGAGTTTTCGGATTCTCGCCTCTACCGCATCCCGTCGGGTGCTGTCGAGATGGGTGACGACGTGCCATTGAATATCCATTATTCAGTCGCTCCTTCCTTCTGCTTCCTGCTGCTTCTCGTCAATCGCATCCGAATGGATTGCGATCTCGAAATTCCGATACGTCTTCTCTATCGTGGCGCCCATCTTCTCGAGCGCCCCCCGCATCCGAGTGTTGTTTTCCAGGATCAGCGAAGCCTCTCCATACCGGTAGCCCTTTTCGAGCGCGACCTTGAAGGTTCGTGCGTAGAGCGCGGCGCCGAGCGGTAGATTCTGGAATTCCGCCGCGACGCCTAACATGAAGACTCGAGCGCGATTCATGTAGCGCTTCTTCATCAGGATATGCCGCCAACCGAAGGGGAAAACCCGGCCCTTCATCTTCTTCACAACCTGATTGAAGTCGGGCAGCGTGACCGAAATGGCCGCCACGCGATCTCCGATCTCCGCGACAAAGCAAAGCTCGGGATCGATGATCTGCTTCAGCCCCTGCGCGATGAACTCGAATTCTTCATCGGAAACGCGCACATGCGCCCAATTCTGCTCCCACGCATCGACATAGACCTGATGGATCAGCGCGAGCTCCTCGTCGAAACGTTTCAAGTCGAGTGAGCGGATCCGGACCTCTGGATGACGCGACATCAAGCGCTCCGCCACGCGCTGCATCTTCTTGATCCCCTCCATCTCCGCGTCACAGCGATAGGCGTACCAGTCCATTACGGGCTTGAGCCCGAGCGCCTCGTAGATCCCGGGGTAATAGGCCGAGTTGTGGGGATTCGCGACGTAGGGATCGCTGTCGAAGCCGGCGACGAGCAACCCGAATTCGTGATTCGTGTTGAAGTTGAAGGGGCCGATGACCTTCTGCATCCCCTCGTCTGCGAGCCATTGACGCGCGGCACCGAGTAGCGCCGCCGCGACCTCGACGTCCTCCACGAACTCGAAGAACCCGAAGAAACCCGTGCCCGGATCTTCTTTCTGGTAGACCGCATCAACGGTCGCTGCGATCGTGCCGACATCCCGGCCGTCGCGGGTCGCAATGAAATACGCGACGCGGGCGTAAGCGAAATAGGGGTTCTTGCGCGGGTCGAAGAATTGCTTGCGTTCGAAGTAGAGCGGGGGGACCCAATGCGGATCGTTCTTGTAGATCGTGAACCAGGTACGGACGAAGCGTTCGGTCTCTCGCGGTAACGAGATCGGGGCCACCTCGACTGAACCCATTCACACCTCCAGTGGACGACGAGGACGACTCGTTACGATGCGACCCGGGGAATGTACTTCAGGCCGCCCCTGATCGCTCTCGCGAGGCCAGACCTGCGAGTCGAAATGCGGAGTTCGAGCGGCAACTTCAGCCCCAAGAAAGCGTCGGATCAGCTGAAGACCAACCCTTCGCCCCCCTCGGCGAGATCTCCGCGAACGGTCATACCCTCTGCGAATACGCCCTCCAGGATCCGCATCGCGAGCGGATCCTGCACCTCGCGTTGGATCAGGCGCTTGAGTGGCCGTGCTCCGTATTGCGGGTCGTAGCCCCGTCGAGCCAGATAGTCGCGTGCCGCGTCGCTGAGTTCGAGCGTCAGCCTGCGATCGGCGAGCCGCCCCTTGAGCTGTTCGATCTGGATGTCGAGGATATGCCCGATCTGCTCCGGCCGAAGCGGGTGGAAGATCACGACATCATCGATCCGGTTCAGGAACTCGGGCTTGAAGTGCCCGCGGAGCGCATCCATCACGCGACTCCGCATCTCCGATTCCTCGTCGACGCCGAGTTCGACGATGTGTTGACTGCCGATATTCGAGGTCATGATTAGAACGGTGTTGCGGAAGTCGACCGTCCGACCCTGCCCATCCGTGAGTCGGCCATCGTCGAGCAGCTGCAAGAAGATGTTGAAGACATCCGGATGTGCTTTCTCGATCTCATCTAAGAGCACCACACTATACGGCCGGCGCCGGACGGCTTCCGTCAGATAGCCACCCTGGTCGTACCCGACATAACCGGGAGGCGCTCCCACGAGGCGAGACACGGAGTGCTTTTCCATGAACTCACTCATGTCGATGCGAACCATTGCCTGCTCGTCATCGAAGAGGAATTCTGCAAGCGCCCGAGCGGTCTCGGTCTTGCCCACGCCCGTCGGACCGAGGAAGATGAACGAACCAATCGGGCGGCTCGGATCCTGAAGTCCAGCACGCGCCCGACGCACGGCGTTGGAGACCGCGACGAGGGCTTCCTGCTGGCCGACCACCCGCTCGCCAAGGCGGCTCTCCATCTCGAGCAACTTTGCCTGCTCGCCTTCGAGCATCTTCGTCACCGGTACGCCGGTCCATTTCGAGACGATCTCGGCGATCTCTTCGCTCGTCACTTCTTCCGAGAGAACGCTGCCGTGGGCCTGGACCGCCTCGAGCTCTTTCTGTTTATCGTTGATCTCGTTTTCGAGTTCGACGAGCTTGCCGTAGCGAAGCTCGGCCGCACGCTCGAGATCTCCGGCACGTTCGGCGCGCACGTAATCGGCCGTGAGCGATTCGCGGCGTTCCTTTGCCGCACGCACCGCGCCGATCAGATCCTTCTCGATCTGCCATACGCCCTTTTTCGAATCCAACGATTCGCGCAGCTCGACGATCTCCAGATCGACCGCTTCGAGCCGCTCGCGACTCGCCGCATCCGACTCCTTCTTGAGCGCCTCGCGCTCGATCTCGAGCTGCATCCGCTTGCGTTCGAGCTGGTCGAGTTCCTCGGGCATCGAGTCGATCTGCACGCGCACCCGGCTGGCGGCTTCATCGACGAGGTCGATCGCCTTGTCCGGCAGGAAGCGATCGGTGATGTAGCGATGGGAGAGGGTCGAAGCCGCAATCAGCGCCGCATCCTGAATCCGCACGCCGTGGTGGACCTCGTAGCGCTCCTTCAATCCGCGCAGGATCGAGACCGTGTCCTCGACCGAGGGTTCCCCTACGAAGACCGGCTGGAAGCGCCGAGCCAGCGCCGCATCCCCCTCGACGTATTTTCGATATTCGTCGAGCGTCGTCGCCCCGATACAGCGCAGCTCGCCCCTCGCGAGCGCCGGCTTCAGCATGTTCGCGGCGTCCGCGGAACCCTCGGCATTCCCGGCGCCGACGATCGTGTGGAGTTCGTCGATGAAGAGGATGACCTGCCCGGCCGCTTCCTGGACCTCG
>Ga0209988_10000939_pt1 | contig 18719 bp, 17 predicted proteins | sample N075metaG_FD_183115 | JGI IMG/M metagenome (GOLD analysis project Ga0209988, IMG submission 183115) | Deep subsurface microbial communities from Kermadec Trench to uncover new lineages of life (NeLLi) - N075 metaG (SPAdes) (version 2) | ecosystem: Environmental > Aquatic > Marine > Ocean trench... | reverse complement strand
TCCGTTGAGTTTACGATGGTGCCCGAAGACACGATCAGTATGGTGATTGTAGATTCGCCGCTGGCCGATGAGCTTGCCGAAATCGGCCTGGAGACGGAACCCGAACCCAAACCCAAACCCGAACCCAAACCCGAACCCGAACCCGAACCCGAACCCGAACCCGAGGCCGAGCAGGAGCCCGAACCCGAGGCAGAGTCGGAGCCCGAGCCCGAGCCGGAGCCGGAGGCCGAGCCCGAGCCCGAACTCGAAGCCGAGCTGCAGGCCGAGCTCGAGCCCGAACTCGAAGCCGAGCTGCAGGCCGAGCCGGAGCCCGCCGCGGTGCCTGCGTTGCGCACGCCAGACGCGCGTCAGGAATTCGCGCGTATCAATGCCGAGCTGCTCGAGGACCTCCTCAATGCGGCAGGCGAAATCAGTATCTACCATTCGCGCTTGAGCCAGCAGATCAAGTCGTTCGAGTTCCATGTTGACGAACTGGAACAGACCATTACCCGTTTGCGTAACCAATTGCGCAAACTTGAGATCGAGACGGAAGCGCAGATCATGCACGGCCATCAGGATACGATGGTCGCGCGCGATTTTGATCCACTCGAACTGGATCGCTATTCGAATATCCAACAGCTATCTCGTGCGCTCGCCGAATCGGCGAGCGACCTCGGCAGTCTCAAAGATCTGCTGCAAGGCGTAACGACGGAGGCCGAAAGCTTGCTGGTGCAGCAATCGCGTGTCACCGCGGAACTGCAGGATGGGCTCATGCGTACGCGCATGGTGCCATTTGAGCGCCATGTCGCCCGTCTGACGAGACTCGTGCGGCAGGTCGCACAGGAGTCCGGAAAACGTGTGGAACTGGTCGTGGAAGGCGCCTCCGGAGAGCTTGACCGGCAAGTGCTCGACAAGATGCTGCCACCGTTCGAACACATGCTGCGTAATTCGGTTGTGCATGGTATTGAGCGCGCAGCGGTACGACAGGCAGCAGGTAAACCGTCCGTTGGCAGGATCACGATTCGATTGCGCCGTGAAGGTGCCGAAATGGTCATCGATGTTGCCGATGATGGTGCCGGTCTGGACGTCGAGGCGATTCGTCGCAAGGCGTATGAACTGGATTTGCTCAAACCGGACGCCGAGATCACGGATGATGAAATCATGCAGTTGATACTTACGCCGGGCTTTACGACCGCGAGTTCAGTGACTCAATCTGCCGGCCGTGGCGTCGGCATGGACGTCGTTGCTAACGAAGTCAAAAAACTTGGTGGCTCGTTGCGGATTTCCTCGGTCACCGGACAGGGCACGAATTTCGCAGTGCGGCTGCCGTTTACGCTGGCGATCACTCAGGCATTGATTGTTCGCACGGGAGAAGAGATTTACGCATTGCCATTGCCAACGGTCGAAGGCGTCGCGCGAATTCCACGTGGAGAACTCGAAAATCTTTTGAGCCAGGCTGAGCCGAGTTATCAATACGGAGAACAGTCGTACAAGTTCAGGCATCTGGGCATGTACCTTGGTGGACAGGCGGCGACGCTGCCGGAAGAAGAAGCGTTCATTGCGGTCATACTTGTGAATGCGGGTGAATTTTCCGCGGCCTTGCTGGTTGATGAGATGCTTACCAGCCGAGAGATCGTCGTAAAGGCGCTGGGTCCACAACTTGCCAGTATCCGCGGTATTTCAGGCGCGACGATTCTTGGTGACGGCAGCATTGTTCTGATCCTCGACATTCACGCGTTGGTGCGGACCGGCGCGCCGGTTGTGGAAATCAAAACCGCTGTACCGACACCGACTGATAATCGGCCAGTTGCGTTGATTGTTGACGATTCAATTACGGTGCGCAGGGTGACCGAGCGCTTCCTGCAAAGGCACGGTCTGCGTGCAATAACAGCGCGAGATGGTCTGGACGCCATCAGCGTCATGCAGGACCACAAACCCGACATCATCTTGCTCGATATCGAGATGCCGCGAATGGACGGTTATGAATTTGCGTCGCACGTGCGCAATGATGAGCAGTTCGCTGATGTGCCGATCATCATGATCACATCGCGCGTAGGCGATAAGCACCGCGCGCGTGCAATCGAACTGGGTGTCAACGATTACCTCGGCAAACCGTATCAGGATTCGCAGCTGCTGGAAGCCATTCGGCGCCAACTCGAAGACAAGGGAATTGAACTGCCGTGAGTGCTGAAGCCGAAGAGCTTTACAGCCTGCTCGTGCCATTATGGGAGGATCGCCTGATCGTGCCGCGCGCGTGCGTTGCCGAGGTCGTACGCTTTTCCGCGCCTGAGCGGCAGGAAGGCGCACATGACTGGATGATGGGGTCAATAAACTGGAACGGCAGGCCGTTAGCGGTCGTTTCGTTCGAAGGCACTCTCGGAAAAGAAGTGCCTGTCGTAACTGGCCGCACGAGGGTTGTCGTGTTCTACGGCAGCACCGGAAAACTCGAGTCGGGACACTTCGGTGTTCTGACGCAAGGCTTCCCGCAGCTCGTAAGAGTAAACCGCGATGTTCTGAAGCTGGAGGCGAAAGATGGCTGGTCCGAGGATGCCCCCGTGCTTTGCCGCGTTCGTATGATTAATGAATTCCCGATAATACCGGACCTCGAAAAACTTGAGGAAATGCTGGCGCGGGAGGCACTGCAAGCTTAGGGATGCACTGAATTGATCAGAGCTTCCCTATGGAAGCCCCTGGTCAAACTGATGTCGCTAGCGCAGATCTCCCCACAGCGACTGCAACATTGCGAGAGTCGCAATCGCGGCGGTTTCTGTGCGCAAGACCCGCGGTCCCAGCGACACAGCTTTGAAACCTGAAATTTCAGCGTCCTCGTATTCGCTGTCACTGAAGCCACCTTCCGGGCCTACCAACACACAGATTTTTGTTTCCGGCGGTCGCAACGACGGGAGCGTCGCAGCAGCGCCTGGTTTGAGAATCAGCTCGGTGTCGATTCGCTGCGGCTTGTCACCCAGCCAGTTCTTCAATGGTATTGGTGTGTCGATCAGCGGCAAGCGGACGCGGCCGGATTGCTCAGAGGCACTTGTTGCTATCCTTTGCCAGTGATCACGGCGCTTTTCGGCGCGAGATCCATCAAGTTTGACCATGGAGTATTCCGTTAGAACCGGGGTAATGCGCTTTACGCCGAGTTCGGTGGCCTTTTGCACGACGAAGTCCATGCGTTCGCCGCGCGAGATACCCTGCACCAGATGCACCCTTAGTGGTGACTCCGTGCCGGCCTCATGACTGTCATCGATTCGTAACGTCACGGTATTCTTGCTGATCTGCAGGATCGCCGCGGTCCATTCGGCACCGTTGCCATCGAACAGATTGAGGCGGTCACCGACACGCGCGCGCAAGGCCCGACTCAGGTATCGCGCTTGATCGCCGTCCAGTTCGATCTCGGTATCGTTGATCAATGCGCTGGAAACAAATAGCCTCGTCTTCATGACTACGAAATCATGCCTGATCCGAGCGTGCCGTGCCGGGTGAATTTGAGATCAATCTCGACACCGGGCTGATCTCCCCGGCGCGTTTTTGCCCTAGTCCGAATCGGGACGAGCGTCCAGATGGCGCAGTGCCCGAACTAATAATCCTGCATGGCATCAGTCTGCCGCCGGGCGAATTCGGCGGTGCAGAAATCGAGGCGTTGTTCATGAACGAGCTCGATTGGGACGCGCATCCCTATTATGGCGAGATTCGGGGATTGAAAGTGTCGGCGCATTTACTCATTCGACGAGACGGCGGCCTGGTCCAGTTTGTGCCATTCACGGAGCGTGCCTGGCATGCCGGGGATTCGAGTTTTCGCGGTCGTAAACACTGCAATGATTTCTCGATCGGTGTGGAGCTCGAGGGTGAAGACCGGATCGCCTACGACGATCGTCAGTACGAGGTGCTTTGTGCCGTCATTCAGGCAACTTGTTGCGCTTATCCCGATATCTCGGCGCGCCAGCTAGTGGGTCATTGTGACGTCGCTCCCAGTCGCAAGAGCGATCCAGGTCCTGCTTTCGACTGGCTGCGCTTGTATGATGCACTCGGGAAGCCAAATGAGAATTGACACCGAATGAACCTGATCGCCCTCCTTATCGGATTGCTCATCGAGAGACTCGCGACGCAATTGTTTCGCTGGCGCCGGTTACGCTGGCTGGATCGGCTGATTGATCTTGGGTTTCGTGAGGCAGAACGCGTTGCCAACTGGCCGGCGCTGATCCCGGTCATTCTGCTTGCTGTCGTTCTGGTTCTGCCGGTGTTCGGCGTGATTTTCAGTTTCGGCGGCACCCTGCATGGCTTCGCCTATCTGCTGCTCGCAATCGTCGTGTTGTTCTTTTCGCTGGGCCCAAGCGATATCGGCGAAGAGATCGACGCATACTGTCGGGCTTTGGAATCAGAAGACGAGGAGCAGATTCAGAACGCAGCCAAAGCCATTGTCGAGGGCGACGTACCTGCGGATGAGCGTGAACGCATTGGCCGGGTAGAGGAGGCGGTTTGCGTGCAGGCGAACAATCGCTTGTTCGCCATTGTGTTCTGGTTCGTGGTCCTCGGACCACTGGCAGCCTGGGCATATCGTGTAACGGATCTGATCAGGCGAAGAGCGGTGTTTACTGCGGCGCGGGATGAGGAAAGCGATGGCATTGCGGCGCGAATTCGACATGCGGCTATCATGCTGCATGGGTGGTTTACGTGGATCCCGGCACGCCTCACTGCGGTTGGCTACGCCACCGCCGGGAATTTTGATGAGGCGCTCGCAGCCCTGCGTGCACCGTCCGCAGAGCGCGATGCGTCGTCATCGGAACATAGCGAACAGCTTCTTGCCCGGGTTGGTGTCGCTGCACTGGCGATTCAGGACCAGCCTGATGAAAGCGCTACCGAGCGCGGTATTCGCGGTGCAACCGCCGCCAAACGATTGGTGTTTCGCCTGGTGATTATCTGGGCAGTCATCATCGCCGCAATGACATTGTATGGCCTGACGCGGTGACGCGCGGGCAGGCACTGATGGCGGTTGTCCTTATGACGGCTATTGTCACTGCGTGTTCCGAGCAAAAAAAAACCGCCTCCATACCCGAATCTGCGCAGCGCATCGTATCGCTGGCACCCAACCTGACCGAGCTTGTCTTTGCAATCGGCGCAGGGGAACGCCTTGTCGGAGTGAGTGCCTGGTCTGATTATCCTCGTGAGGTGCTGGAGTTACCCGTTGTTGGCGATGCATTTACGGTCGACCAGGAGCAATTGATGCTATTGGAACCCGATTTACTGCTTGTGTGGGAGAGCGGGACGCCGGCGCATACCGTTGACGAGCTGCGTGCTGTTGGCTACAACGTAGCGACGATTCGAACGCGCGGCCTGGATGACATTGCAACAGCGATGCTGGCGTTGGGTGAGCTGACAGGGCATCGTGACGGCGCGGCGAAAGCGGCGTTGGATTTTCGCCTGCAAATACAGTCACTGCGGGACCGCTACCAGCAAGAGCCAGCGATTCGGGTTTTTTACCAGGTCTCCTCGCGGCCGCTCTATACCGTCAACGGCGAACATTTTGTCAGTGAGCTGATCTCGATCTGCGGGGGCAATAATATTTTCGGCGATCTGAACGCGCTTGCACCGACGGTCGATGTCGAAGCTGTGGTTGATCGTGATCCGGAGGTGATGCTCGCGAGCACCGACGCTGGTGACGACGCGTTTATCGAATGGGAGCGTTGGCCTGCCATCGGCGCAATCCGATACGGCAATCAGTTCCTGCTGCCGGCTGATGAAATCGGCAGGGCGACGGGGCGGCTGATCAACGCGGGTCAGGCCATGTGCATCGCGCTGCAACAAGCACGAATCAATCGGGATCAGGCGTCTGTCGAATGACCGGCGCCAGTGGCATTCGACCAGCGACTGCGCAGGATCTTCCTGCTGCTCTCGAATTGTTAGGCGAAGCGGCATTGCCGATCGCAGACTTGTGTGCCGAGCGCATTGCGCTAGTCGCGTACAGACAGGAGGAAGTGCAAGGAGTGATCGGTTTGGAGTCGTTTAAGGATATCGGCCTGTTGCGCTCACTGGTCGTATCCAGGAACTATGGTTGCTGACGATCGATGCAGATTCGTTTTTCGAAAAGCTGGGCTACGTTGCGCGCAGCAGAGATGTTGCACCGGATGCGATTCGCGATACTGAGGAATTCTCCACTCTGTGTCCGGGTGATGCCGTGCTCATGAGTAAGGCGTTACGGTCTCTCACGGTTCCAGAGCACCTCCTGACCTGACTCTTCACGCGCCAGTACGCGCGCGATCACGAATAGCAGGTCTGACAAACGATTCAGATATTTCACAACCTCGGGTCGAACTTCTTCGGCGCTGGCGAGCGACAATACCCTTCTCTCAGCGCGCCGCACGATGGCGCGGGCCAGATGACATGCGGCTGCCGCCGGGCCGCCGCCAGGCAAGATAAATTCCTTGAGCCTGGGAAGGGCGGCGTTGAATCCGTCGAGGTCGTTTTCAAGACGCTCGATGGTTGCCTCGCTTACCGCGCTGTGACCCGGGATACACAGCTCGCCGCCAAGTTCAAACAAGTCGTGTTGTACGTCTGTCAGGCAGGCCTGAATCGCGTCAGGGATCGCTGTAGCAGACAGCACGACGCCGATGGCGCTATTGGCTTCGTCGACCGTACCGTATGCTTCGACGCGGACGCAGTCCTTGCGGACTCGACTGCCATCGCCAAGACCCGTGGTGCCGTCATCGCCCGTACGCGTGTAGATTTTGCTGAGTCGGTGTCCCATCGCCCGATTCTAACGCCAGCGGTACTTCAGTTCGACAAAGCCGCTGCGTTCCTGCATACGGTAATTATCAACTGTCTGGTATTCTTCGTCGAACAGGTTTTCAATACGTACGTTAAGCTGCCAGGAGTCGCCGAGTTGTATCTGGCCGGTCAGATTCGCGACGACATAGCCGTCGAGCGTGACATTTTCGGGAAATCCGAAGTCCATGCGGTCCCCGCTGACGAGGACCGACAGACCAATTCGATGCACGCCTATGTTTTGCGTGTAGTTTATCGTGGCGCTGTGCTCGGCCCGACGTAGCAGGCGAGTGTTCGTCGTCTTGTCATCGGCTTTCTGATTGACGATGTCTGCCCGAATCGAAAAATTCTCACCGCGATACTCGTAACCTAGCTGTACGCCGCGAATTTCAACCATGCCGATGTTTTGCAACGTAAACGTCGCAAAATCAAAATCGATGAGATCTTCAATGTCGTTTGCGTAAAATTCCAGGTCGAAACTGTGACCATTTCCGGGAGCATAGCGAAACCCAATCTGCACTTCGTCGGCGAGCTCCGGCCGCAAATCGGTCGAACCGCCGAAACCGAAACGATCTGTCGCATCAGGTGCACGGAAGGCGTGCCCGAGGCCCATGTTGACCGTCCAGGCAGCATTGATTTCAAAGCCATATTCCGCGTTCCAGGTCGTCTGGTTGCCGAAGGATTCATGGTCGGTCAATCGAATCGCGGCGAACGCTTTGTGGCGCCCAAAGGCGACCTGATCCTGCAAAAATATAGCGCGAACTTCCGTATCTTCGTCGAAGCTCGAGCCGAACGACAACGCGCTGGCACTTTCATCAACGAAATATAGACCGCCCGTCATCGTGTGCCGCTCGAACGCGTGGCTGTATTGCCAGTCGAGACTGAGGCGATTCGACTCGACGAAATCCGCATTCTGCGTCTGCCGAATATCGTCTTGCATGTACGAAACGATGAGCTTGCTGTTGTCCGCATTGGAAAATTCGGTATCAAGGCCAACAGCTGTGACGCTGTTCTTGTAATCCTGATCGACCGGCGTCAGGAAAAAATCGAGGTATTCGACGTTGCCCTCGGCGCGCCAGTGACGGATGCTCAGTTCACTGTTGCCGATACGACGTGCGCCATAAAGACTGATAGACAAATTGTCATAGCCGCGCTCGATGTCGGAGTCGGTTCTTGGCGCGTAGCCGTCGGTTGACTGCCAATTGAGTGCTACGGTAAATTCTCCGTCGTCGCTGTGATTACCGCCGAAAACGTGGCCCGATAGTGAATCGAAACTGCCACTGCCCAGGCTGGCTTCAATGAATTCGCTATCTACGCGGCGTGTGATGATGTTGATCACTCCGCCAATTGCATCCGTGCCGAACAGCGAGGAACGTGCCCCTTTTACGATTTCGATACGTTCGATAAGCTCGGGTGCGATATTCTGAATCGCTGCGCCGCCCAATGTGCCGGGGTTCATTCGAACGCCGTCGATCAGAACCAGCGTGTGGTTGCTCTCGGTACCACGAAGGAAAATCGAAGTTGACTGGCCAGCTCCGCCCGAACGCGCGATGTCGATGCCCGCCTCGAAACGCAGCAACTCGGCCAGATCCGTTGCCAGCGATAATTCGATATCCGCACGCGTAATAACAGTGACAGGCACCAACGAATCGGACAGCGGAATCTCGGTTCGTGTCGCGGTGACGATAATGGTATCGCCAGGACCGATGTCCGCCGCAAGTACGTCGTGTGATAACACCACTGACAATGCTGCCAGAGAAAATGACAAAGAAAACTTCATGTGCAGTCTCCCATGCGTGCCGCCCGCACGCCCCATATAATGTCGAAACTGAATGATACGGAGGGAGAAGAGGACGCCTGATGGCGCGTCCGAACATGCGCCCGCCGCGCCATTCGCGTGTTCACCGGGCCGGTCTCCGGGCTTACGAGCGGATTTCTCCTTCGGTAGCGCCTTCCCACGAACACTCGCTGGTTCGCAGTGGCTCCTTGTTGACGAATGCTTCGCCAACAGGGGGGCTACGGATTAACTCGATCACCGTTGCGGGGGCAGCGTTGGATTTGCGCCAGTAGAAATTTCGAAACTGGCGAATCACCAACTTCCCGTTCACCCGAAACAAGCCATTTCGGGTTCACCTGATGAGGCTGCAACGATAGGGAGCTGCCATGCCGCTGTCAAGGATGGTCGCTTGTTTCTTGTCCCGCTTGCCGCCATAGTTGCGCCGTCTATTATCAAACTCAGGATCGTTGCTCACGGTGGCAAGCTTTAACCAGGAAAGCGCATCCGAATTCTTGCGGACAGCACTCACCGCAGCCGGGAAAGCTGCTGCTATCAGTCGCGATTTGTATAGCAGCAACCTGGTTGTGACGACCAAAGCAGACATGACGCCCGTCACTCGGGCCGACGTCGAGTGCGAAGAGGCGATACGTAAAGTCATCCTCGGTGAATTTCCGCAGCATGGATTTTTTGGCGAGGAAACCGGCCGCACAAAGGCAGATGCGGAATTTCTCTGGTTAGTCGACCCGATCGACGGCACCAAAAACTTCTTGCGGCAGAACCCGTTTTTTTCGACGCAGATCGCGCTTATGCACGACGACGAAATAATACTCGGTGTATCGAGTGGCACGATGATGGGCGAGCTCGCCTGGGCCGAAAAAGGGCAGGGTGCATGGCTAAACGGCGAGCGACTGACAGTGAGCGATATTGGCGACCCTGGGCTGGCCACAGTGTCGACGGGTAATCTCAAGTCTCTGGCGGCAAGCGATGGCTGGGCACAGCTGGGCAACATCGTGGCGCAGGCTGACAGGATCCGCGGTTATGGCGATTTCTATCACTACCATTTGCTTGCGGCTGGAAAAATCGAGGCGGTTATCGAGTCCGACGTGAACATCCTGGATATTGCTGCGCTGGCCATCATCGTGAGCGAAGCTGGCGGTGTATTCACCGATCTCAATGGTAACAAGCCCGGTCTCGAGACGCGCTCGGTGCTTGCCGCGAATCCGTCACTCCACAGTCGCTACCTGGGCAAGCTAAAAGGCTACGTCGCCTGACGCGATAAACAGTTTGCGACCGCGCCAATCGACAGTATCCATTGCGGTTGTATAAAGGGCGCTGAGCCGCGTCGTGTCCAGAATGTCGCTGCTCGGGCCCAGATCCCAGCGGCCATCTCCATAGAGCAACAAACAGCGATCGGCGAAACGCACGGCGAGATTCACGTCGTGCAAACTGGCGATAATCGCCGCGCCATCGTCAGCTTTTTCACGAAACAGGCGCAGTGCTTCGAGCTGGTGTTGCGGGTCAAGGTGGTTGGTGGGCTCGTCGAGGAGAAAGAGTTGCGGCTGCTGCGTGAGCACCTGGGCGATTGCCAGGCGCCTGCGTTCACCGCCCGACAAGGTCAGCACATCACGGGATGCGAGCCCCTCCAGGTCGACCGACGACAATGCCGCTAGTGCATATTCCACGTCGGCGTCTGACTCCCAGTTGAGGCGGCCGATGTGTGGATGTCGGCCGATAAGCGCGGTATCGAGAACTGTCGCCGGAAAAATGTCATCGACGTGTTGTGGCAACAACGCCAGGTACTTTGCAGTTTCCTGGCGGTCTGCTGTCGCGACATCCATTCCGTTGAGCTCGACTGTCCCTGACTCCGCGGCGCGCAGCCCGGCGAATGTGTGCAGAGTTAACGACTTGCCTGAACCGTTCTGCCCCAGCACTGCGATCAATTCACCGCGCTCTACGTCTATGTCCAGTGCATCGACGAGGATCCGGCCGGCGACGCTAACGCGGAGATTTCGGCAGGAGAATAGGGGTGATCCATTGCGGGACATCGCCCCAGCGTAGCTTAGTCGGACAGATTAATCTCGCTGGCTGTGAGCGCGCCAATCACCGCATATTTCAGGCTCTTTGGAATGTAGGAGTCATACTCCGACTTCGCGATACGGCCGCCCATGATTTCGGCATAGCGTTGTGGGTAGAGCGGCTTGCGCTCGGGTTCGCCGAGGCCATCGGGACCAATGGGCTGCCCGTCGGACGCATCGTATTTATCCGTCGCACCCAGCGTGTGCAAAAACTCGTGCGCGATGATGACGTTATTCGTGCCCCGACTGCGGCGACTTGCATAGCCGTTCACGATGCCGACCATGCCTTTCTGCAGGCCGACCGAATTCTCGAGCACTACTGTAGTTTCAGGTTTGTGGTAGCGAACGAAAATGCGCACATCCGGATCGATACGATCCTGAGAATCCGTAACGCTGCCGGCCCACCAGCGCATCTTGAATGACCAGAGCATGACTGCCACCGAGTTTGGTGTCGGGCCGAGTTCGGGGGGTTGCTCCTTGATCTCGCTGCCGAGTTCAATCCGCACGGGTCTCGCGACATTTCTCGAATAATTCCTGGTTGCTTTGGCAATAAATTCTTCAATGGCCACGAAATCGCTCACCTTTAGCTGCTTGATGTATTTCGCAGACTCGCTGCTGCCATCGCCGTTGATCGGATATATCTTGATCCACAAACTGTTGTTCCAGTCCGTACTGCGCGCTTGGGTCAGCCATGTGTTGACTGCCACGAAGAACAGAATAAACAGCAATATCGAAATGCGAATGGCTTTGAACATCGGGCGTGCCTGCGAGATCAGAATTCAGGTGCATGTCGTGCCTTGGTAGTCTCCTCAAAAGCGTAGGCAATCTCTATGAGCTGCTTCTCATTCCAGGCTTTTCCCATGAAGGAAAGACCGATTGGCAGGCCCGCTACGTAGCCTGCAGGTACGGTAATGCTGGGATATCCTGAAACCGCTGCAAGCGATGAGCTTCTGATCCCAAAACTGTCACCATTTACCGGGTCGATCATCCATGCAGGCCCGTTGCTTGGTGCGATCAGAGCATCGAGCTGGTGCTCGTCAATCAAGTCGTTGATGCCGGATTGCGCAATTCGCTTACTCGTCTCCAGCGCCTCAATGTAAGCCGCATCAGTCAGTGGGCCTTTGGTTTCTGCGTCGATGAAAATGTCCTGGCCGAAGTCCGGCATCACAGTGTCGGAGTTGGCGGTATTGAATTCGATCAGGTCTGCGAGGCTTTGTATGGGGGCCGCGGACTTCTCCAGGTAGGCATTCAGGTCGGCGCGAAATTCGTACAGCAGCACCTCGTACTCGGCGTCGTACATTTCTTTTGCGTCGAATTGAAGATCATCGACAATTATCGCTCCCAACTCCTGCATTGCTGCGATGCTCGATTCCAATATTGCATCGACATGCGGGTTGGAGCCGGCGCCATAGTAAGACCTGATGACTCCAATGCGTTTACCGTGCAGTCCGTCAGCAGTCAGATTTGCAGCGTAATCGCGATGAACCTGGGCATTCGCGGTTGCCGCATCGTCAGAGTCAGTGCCGGTCATTGCGGAGAGCAGGATAGCGGCATCGCGCACCGACCGGGCCATAGGTCCGGCGGTGTCCTGGCTGTGCGCTATGGGAATGATGCCACTGCGGCTGACCAGGCCCAGCGTTGGCTTGATGCCGACAATGCCATTGATTCCCGCGGGACAAATTACCGAGCCGTCCGTTTCAGTGCCGATGGCGACGACGGTCAGGTTGGCTGTGACCGCAACGGCAGAGCCACTTGACGAACCACAGGGCGAACGACGCAGGTCGTACGGGTTTCTCGTCTGCCCGCCGATGCTGCTCCAGCCGCTGGACGAACGCGTAGAGCGGAAGTTCGCCCACTCACTCAGGTTTGCCTTGGCGAGGATCACGGCGCCGGCATCGCGCAGTCGCTTGACGAAAAACGCATCTGAACCAGGCGCGTGATCAGCGAGCGCCAGGGATCCGGCACTTGTGGCCATCTGATCGCCTGTATCGATGTTGGCCTTGAGTACGACCGGAATGCCATGCATTGGCCCACGGGGGCCCGACACTTGCCATTCCTCATCCAGTGCCCTGGCGATGCGCATTGCATCCGGGTTGATCTCGATGATTGCATTTGTGCCGAATTCGATGCGATCAATGGTTTCGATACGATCGATGTACCAGCCAACGAGTTGCTCCGAGCGAAGCTCGCCACGCTGCAATTGATCGTGCAATTCCGAAATACTGACTTCGGAATAATCCTGCTCGCCCCCTGTGCAGGCAACGAGCGTTAGACAAAGCAGTAAAAGCGGCTTGTTGTGCATTACTCGGGCTTGCGGTAACGCATGACGAAACGATCGGTCTTGCCACGAATATCGGGGTCAAAAACTATCACCTCGAGATTGTCGTCCGGATTTCGCAGCATGTCGCTTTCCGCTTCCAGTACAAATCCTGCGGCTGCCATATCCGCCTTCACAATTGCAGGGTCGATGCGGTGCAACGTATCGCCGACATCGGACGGTGCGCCGGCTTCAGCGTAGTGGTCGATAATCGCGAGGATTCCACCTGGTTTAAGGCCCTTCCTGAGTTCGGCGAGAAACGCAGGCCCGTCGATTCGCGGCCAGCCGTTTTCCGGATCGTCGTGATAAAGATCGTGGAACGACAGCACCAACATGATGGCATCCAGCGAGTTGGCCACAAGCGTCAACTCATTGTTCTCAGCCATCAGCACCTCGACATTGACCAGCCGGCCGCTCCCGAAGCGCTCTTCGAAGGCATCGCCAACGAAGCCAAGGTAGGCTTCATTGGAATGGGCAATGACTTTGCCTTCGTCACCGACAACGCTGGCGATGATTTCGGCGTAGTAGCCACTGCCCGTGAACATGTCGAGGACCGTCATGCCTGGTTCGATGCCGAAGAATTCGAGGACTGCTGCAGGCTTGCGAGATGCGTCCCTGGCGCGATCGGTCTCGGGACGTGCCGTGCTGGCCACAGCTGCCGCGTAAAGTAATGGGCCGGCTTCTGCGGCTGGCGCGCTATCGACCATTGCTTCCGGCTTGTCGGCGGATTGCTGGTCGCAAGCCACGACGATCACCGCCAAGCCTGTCATTGCCAGGGTTGCTATTGCTCTGTTCGTTCTCGTCATGATGGTCCCCTGAAGTGCGTTGAACCTGTTTCGACACGCAGGGTAACCTATAAGTGCCACAATAATTGTTGCCCCCAAAAACCTGCACAAAAAAAGCCCCGCGGTATTAACGGCGGGGCTAAATTTCTCTTTTTTTCAAAAGAGGTAACTGCACATTCGATAACCGGCTACGGAGTCTTTCTAATTGTTATTGGATTTGGATCTTGTTGTTTTTATAATTATTATTCTTCTGGCGTCTAAATCCTGTTTCCGACCGTTTTCGTTATCGTGTGCAGCTACACTTCGCTTGGGCAGGGTAATAAAAGCAAGTCCTGTGCCAACCCGCGTGGCGCGTACACAGATTCAAGGATTTAGCGACTGATCAGTGCTGTCGCCCCGGCAATCCAACTATTTTGTAAATAAACCCGACGTTTTTGCCGCGTTCTACATCATGCAAGAGCGTAGCAGTATGCATTAAGGCATTGAAGCACAAGTGAAAAGAGTGGTAGACGATGGCAGCACCGCCGAATATGGTCGCGTTGTATCACCGCCGAATATTTTCAATTTGCCATGGAACGAATCCAGCCATTGAAACCTCGCTCAATCTGTCAAATTATTCGACACTTTTTGCGATTTCAGCCCTGTCCTTCAATCCCGACAGGCTAAAAAAGCGTCCGTTACGCACCACGGCGATGACATTTAAAGCTGAATTTATGTCAGCCAGCGGGTCGCCGTCGACAAACACAAGGTCCGCTGCGGCACCTGTCGCGATGCGTCCCAGGAAAGGGTCCGCACGTAACGCAGCCGCAGCGTTGACGCCGATGGCCCGGAGCATTTGTTCCGGCGTCAAGCCCGCCATTGTCAACGTGCGAAACGCCGCGCCAAGCGCGTCACCAGCAGGCAACGCCGTGCCGTTGCTGCCAATCACGGCCGATGTCACGTCGAGTTCAGGTCTTGAGACAGGCGCGAGCGGCCAATCGTTCGTGGCCAACAGTCTCGGGCCAGGCACACCTTTGCCGGACCATAACGTGTTCAATTGCTCGACGTCGCCGTGACTGGCAACGAGCGTCGTTAAGCCTTTTGCCAAAAGCTCCGGGCCGTGGCTTGTGGACAGGTCGGCCGGCAGTCGGGCGTCTGCATCAATAAAGCCCGGCAGGATCGTCAGGTCGCCCAAGTCGATGACGATCACGTCAGAACGTTGTTGGTGATCTTCGACCGCGACAATTCGACCTCCTTCTATGACGATGTCACGATCGTGCTGATAGCCGCCGCCAATGCCATCAAACATTCTTGCGGCGTGAATGATAAAGCGACCGCCTGGCTCGTCCAGCCAGGGCAACTCGCGTCTTTCCTGCTGTGCTACGGGCATCGTTTCTCGCGGCTCTATACTCGCTCGAAAAGGCACCGGGCTTGACGACCAGGCGTTGAATGAACGGTGCCGAATGATGCCGTTTGCCGAGTAATACATTTGCTGTCTGTCCAACCAGCTCACTGCAGCGACAGTGATGTCTTCATTCGTTTCAAAAGGTCGAATCAGGCGTGGTTGAGATAAAATTGCCATCTCGATGGTCACGCTTGCAGCGCTGCCGCGAAGGTAGGTTATGAGGCTGCCGTCAGGTCGCCAGGACGGTGCCGCAAGCCTGTCAGTCGTCGTAATAATGATCTCTTCCGGCTGTCCGTGGCGACGCAATACAAGAGACCACCGATCCTGCAGACGATGCACATAGACCAGGTCCTTGCCGTCGGATGACCACGCCGGTTCAGTTTCGTCACCTGGCTGACCGCTCAGACGCCAGTGCAATCCGGTGGGCAGATCGACCTCCCACAGGTCAAAGCCTTCGCCAGTGCGGTCCGATGCATAGGTCAGGCGATCGCCATCCGGATGCCAGGTGGGATAAAGGTCGAAGTACGATTCGCCGCTGACGTTTGTGCTGCAGCCGGTAGCGAATTCGTACACCCACAAGCCGTGGCTGCCGGCGGCAGTCGCCTGGTAAACCAGTTTCAGGCCGTCCGGCGACCAACGTGGGCGCTGCGCTGTTCCCAGGTCATGAGTCAGTTGTGTTGCGTCACCGCCGCCAGCTGGCACGGCCCAGATATCACCCAGCAGGTCGATCGCCAGGCGACCATCGCTATTGACGTCCACTGAGAGATTCGTGCCCCGCGTTACGCTGATCTCCGCCTGCGCCGGCTGGGCGGCGAACATGATAGCGCCGACAACTATTGCGCGTAGATACACGTACCACCTTCGCGTCGTGGGTCTGCCGCACAGAGAAGACCAGCGTCGCTGTCGAAAACTGCCGCGCCCACGCCGCCAAAGTACATCGAGATATCCGGGAATATTTTTGTCGGCAGATCGACATCCGGCAGGTCAAGGCCCGGTTCCGACATCAGCCTCACTTGCTTGCCACTGGTATCGATATGGACGCGCGGGTGTGCAATTGCATCTTCCAGGGGCATATTCATTTGCAGATAGTTGATCAGGAATTGCTGCAGTGCCGTGGTGATTCTGTCCGCGCCCGGAGAGCCGACGGCGAGCACCGCACCGTCCCGGCGAGCGACGCTGGGGGCCATGTTTGACGGCAGCCGGGCGCCACTCGGGCCAGCATCGAGTCCACGGCGATTGAGTTCGATTTCCCCGAGGCAGTTGTTCAGCCACAGCCCTGTTCCCGCCGGCATTTCGCCCGATCCATAGCCCGACGATGCGGTAATTGCGCAGCCCGTACCGTCTTCGTCGACAACCGATGTATGCACAGTCGACGCGGATGTCCACCGATCCGGCAGACGCCCGCTGCGCGCAATTTCAATGAGTCGCGCTGCTGCGGTATCGACGTCCTCAGCGAGATCGAGATGACGTTTCCGATAATCGAGACACGCACGTTGTGACTCGATCAATCGTTCGAGTGCAACAGAGGTCCACTGGGCGTCGCCCAAATCGGCACACGCGATTAGCATTGCCGCGAGCATGGTGCCGCCTACGGCTGGTGGTGGGTTGCTCGCGATGCGCCAGTCTCCAATATCAACGGTCAATGGCCGCCTTTCGAGCGCGGTATAACTGGCCAGGTCAATACTCGTCAGCATGCCGCCACCGTCCTGACAATGTGTGACCAGCGCCTGCCCGAGATCACCCTCATAAAAAATGCGAGCGCCCTCATGAGCGATGGCTTCCAGGGTATCGGCGAGGTGCGGGACAGCAATCAGCGTTCCTGCGTCGCGGAGCGAGCCATCGGCATGGTGAAGCGCGTTATAGCCGTCGTCGCTGCGGCCGAAAATGCATTCACCGGAGTAGCCCAGGTAGTAGTGGCACGCCGCGGACAGCGGAAAACCCTCACGCACGGCTCGTATGGTCGGCGCGAAAATTGATTTCCATTCGGCAACGCCAAACTTTTTCCATGCGTGCTCGATCGCGGCGAGCGTTCCGGGAATCGCGACAGAACCTGTGCCAACAAGTGTCTCGATGCCGCCGCCGTATTTCATGCTGACGTTGACCGCGCCGTGCCCGCGTTCGGCGTTAGCGAGGCCTGCTCCAGGAATCGCGACATTGCCATCGATCGTTACAGGGTCGCTGCCTGCTGACCAGACGGTAATATAAGCACCGCCGGCCATCGCACATACGCCAGGTTCGGTATTCATTGCCAATAGCGCCGCAGCGAGCGCGCAGTCCACCGCGTTGCCGCCTTCTGCTGCCAGTTCACGAGCCGCGTCGGCGGCGAGCTGCGATGTTGAGGCTACTGCAACGCTAGTCACTAAAAATGAATCACCGAACGGATACTCTTGCCTTCATGCATGAGGTCGAACGCCTTGTTGATATCTTCGAGCGGCATCGTGTAAGTGATGCATTCGTCGATCTTTATATCGCCATTCATGTATTGCTCGACCATGCCCGGTAATTGGGAACGACCTTTGCACCCACCGAATGCGGTACCGCGCCAGACGCGCCCTGTGACGAGCTGAAATGGGCGGGTGGAAATTTCTTTTCCAGCGCCAGCGACTCCGACGATGACAGACTCACCCCAACCCTTATGGCAGCATTCCAGCGCTGCGCGCATCAGGTCGGTGTTGCCAACGCATTCGAACGAGTAGTCGACACCGCCACCTGTCAACTCGACGATGACATCCTGAAGCGGCTCATCGTAGTCTTTCGGGTTCACCGTATCGGTGGCGCCAAATTGTTTGGCGAGTTCGAACTTGGCTTCGTTGATGTCGATGGCGATGATTCGACCGGCTTTGGCCATCGAGGCACCCTGAATGGCGCTTAGTCCTACGCCACCCAGCCCGAAAATTGCGACCGTCGCACCTGGCTCAACTTTCGCCGTGTTGAGTACCGCACCAATGCCAGTCGTAATGCCACAACCCAGCAGGCAGATCTTCTCGAGCGGTGCCTCTTTGCTGACTTTGGCAACGGCAATTTCCGGCAGTACCGTGTATTCGCTGAATGTTGATGTGCCCATGTAGTGATATACAGTTTTGCCGTTGGATGAGAATCGGGACGTGCCGTCCGGCATCAGTCCCTGCCCCTGCGTCATGCGAATTGCCTGACAAAGGTTGGTCTTTCCGGAGGTGCAGAAGCTGCACTCGCCGCACTCGGGTGTGTACAAAGGAATAACATGATCGCCGGGGCTTAGAGACGTAACGCCGTCCCCGATTTCTTCGACAATTGCCCCACCTTCGTGACCAAGCACGGCTGGAAAAATACCTTCGGGATCTTCGCCCGACAACGTGAACGCGTCGGTATGACAAACGCCCGTGGCTATGTTTCTGAGCAAGACTTCACCCGCCTTGGGGCCTTCCAGATCCAGCATTTCGATCTCGAGGGGAAGGCCTGCTTCCCAGGCGACGGCAGCTCGTGTTTTCATTGAATCTACTCTCCGAGTCACGTTCGTGTCAGTTCAGTCGCATATTCTCACGATTGCGCGTCTTGTTCATCTCGACTTCCACTGGGCCCTGGTCTGCTGTACAACAGGATTCCAGTTTCAACAGACTTCCAAGCCGGTAAACATGAGCCTCGACGAGCTGCGAAAAAATTT
>Ga0209988_10000937_pt1 | contig 18741 bp, 16 predicted proteins | sample N075metaG_FD_183115 | JGI IMG/M metagenome (GOLD analysis project Ga0209988, IMG submission 183115) | Deep subsurface microbial communities from Kermadec Trench to uncover new lineages of life (NeLLi) - N075 metaG (SPAdes) (version 2) | ecosystem: Environmental > Aquatic > Marine > Ocean trench... | reverse complement strand
CTGGCGGTGAAGCGGGACCGATTACCGAGGCCAATGCCGCTGAACATTTGCCTCAACTGGCCCCGGTGGTGCTGCGTCGTGAGCGCATAGAAAAGATCCTCGGCTTTGCCATGAGCGATGCCGATGTGGAGCGTATTTTCGCCGGGCTTGGTTTCGGTGTAACGGCCACTGACCAGGGTTGGCAGGTAGACGTGCCCAGTTGGCGTTTTGATATCGCCATTGAAGCCGACCTACTGGAAGAATTGGCACGGGTGTATGGCTATAACAATTTGCCAGTCAGCCATATTCATGCCGACCTGGTAATGCCGGCACGAGCCGAGCAACAGCTGTCGCTGCGCTCGCTGCGACGTCGCCTGGCGGGCAGGGATTACCAGGAAGCGATCACCTACAGCTTCGTCGACCCAGTCTGGCAGAGCGCCTTTGACCCGCAGCTACAACCGGTAGCGGTAGCCAACCCCATATCGGCCGATCTCAGTGTTATGCGCACCAGTTTGTTGCCGGGCCTGATGGGCGCCCTGGTGCACAATACTGCGCGCCAGCAGTCGCGGGTACGCCTGTTTGAGTCGGGACTGCGTTTTCTGCCTGCTGATGATGGCTTGCAGCAGCGTCCGACTATCGCTGCTGTGATTACCGGCCGCCGCCAGACAGAAAGCTGGAACGAACAGGGCGACAATGTCGATTTTTACGACCTCAAGGGTGATGTAGAAGCGCTGCTGGCTCTGACCGGCGCCGCCGACGAATTTCACTTTGTTGCCGCCCAGCGGGAGGGCTTGCATCCGGGTCAAACGGCAGCGCTGTACCGTGGTGAAAACTTGCTCGGATACCTGGGCGCACTGCACCCGGTTCTGCAAAAGCGCTACGACGTAGCCAACACGGTTTACGCCTTTGAAATCGACCTGGCGGGCCTGTTGGAAGCCCGCTTGCCAGCCTTTGAGGAGCTGTCCAGGTACCCCGAGCAACGCCGGGATCTTGCGGTGGTTGTGGATAAGTCTGTGGCCTCTGCAGAGCTGTTGGAAAATGTTAGAACAGTGGCGGGAACTTACCTTACAGACTTAAGGCTCTTTGACGTATATGAGGGCAAAGGCATTGATCCTAAAAGAAAAAGTTTAGCATTGGGTTTGACATTCCGGGATTCTTCACGCACCCTTAGCGATGATGATGTTAGTAAGAGTGTAGATCAAGTGGTTGATCTGCTTATAAAAACTTACAATGCAGAGCTTAGAAGCTAGAAGTAAACCAGTAGTAGGTAGACGGGATGACAGCGCTCACAAAGTCCGAAATGGCCGAGCGCTTGTATGAGGAACTAGGTCTCAACAAGCGAGAAGCCAAAGAGATTGTCGAACTGTTTTTCGAAGAGATTCGCGAGTGCCTGGAAGGCAACGAGCAAGTGAAACTCTCGGGATTCGGCAATTTCGACCTGCGTGACAAAAACCAAAGACCCGGCCGCAACCCCAAGACGGGTGAAGAGATCCCTATTTCGGCACGGCGCGTGGTGACATTCCGCCCCGGCCAGAAGCTTAAAGCACGCGTGGAATCCTACGGAGAAGAAGGCTCTCCAGAACCGGTCGACAGTCAGGAAGACCGCAGCTACGACAGCTACGATAGTCGTTCAGAGCCATCATCTCCCTACGGAATGAGGCCATATGACGGTGGAAGCGAACAGTAGCCAGGAAGAATTGCCGAGTATTCCCGGCAAACGCTACTTCACCATTGGTGAGGTGAGCGAGCTGTGTAGTGTTAAACCTCACGTACTGCGCTACTGGGAGCAGGAATTCCCCCAACTCAAGCCGGTTAAGCGCCGTGGTAACCGCCGCTATTACCAGCGTGGCGATGTCGAAACCATCCGCCAGATTCGCAGCCTGTTGTACGACCAGGGTTACACCATCGGTGGCGCCCGCCAGCGCATGGAAGCGGGTATTGATGATACTCCTGCTGCCGCTTCGTTAAACATTAAACCCCTTATCGAAGACCTGGAAAGCGTCCTTAAAGTCCTGCAAAGTTGACACTGATCACAGCGCCTGCGATTCTCGCGGCGTAGCATTACTTCTGCTGTAGCAATACAACAAACAGGTGACCCGCATGAACCAGACGATTTTCTTCGTCCTGTGCCTTTTCATGGTACAGGCTTGCAGTGATGGCAATAATTCTTTCAATCCCAACCCCAACCCGCCAGCGCCCGCACCGACTTTTAGCGCTGATATTGTCACTACCGAGTACGGTATCCCCCATGTGACCGCCGACGACTGGGGTGGCCTGGGTTATGGCTATGGTTATGCCTACGCCAAACAAAACTACTGCGTGATCATGAAAGAGTATGTGCGTGCGGCGGGTGAATCGGCACGCTACCTCGGTGATGAAGGTGACCTCAATTTTGACTTTGTAATGAAGCTCTACAACGACGCCGATGCCATTGCGCGTATGGAGACGGCATTATCGTCGCGAATGCTCGCACTGGGCGACGGTTATGTGGCGGGCTTGAACCGCTACCTGGCCGAAACCGGCGTCGATAACCTGGCTGAGGGTGACGAGGGCTGTCGCGGTGCCGACTGGGTGCGCCCGGTTGACAGAAATGACCTCATTCGTCAGCTACATAAATTGATACTGCGTGCCAGTGCTGATCCGTTGGCTGATTGGCTGGTGGCGGCGCAGCCGCCACAAGAGGTGGCTGTGGCGTCAGTACCCCGCTCACGGTCATTGCCAGGCATAAATACTGAACAGCTTGGCAGTAACGCCTACGGCATTGGGGACGAGGCCTCTGGTATCGCCAGTGGCGTACTTTATGGCAACCCCCATTTCCCCTGGCAGGGCCCCAATCGCTTTTTTATGTCGCACCTGACTATTCCCGGTCTATACGATGTGATGGGTGCTGCCCTGCACGGTGTGCCGGCTATATTGATTGGCTTTAACAAAGACCTGGCCTGGAGTCATACGGTTTCTACGGGTCAGCGTTTCACCCTGCACGATTTGACTCTCAACCCTGACAACCTGTTGGAATATATCGTTGATGGCGAAGCGCTGGCATTTGAACCGACCACGGTGACCGCTGAGATTATCGGCGAGGATGGTTCGGTGCAGACCGTTGAGCATACTTTTTACTTTAGCCTATACGGACCTGCCATAGATCTGGGTGCGGTCAGCCCGTTGTTGGGCGGCTGGCCCAACGCCGCTGGTACGGTATTGGCCATGCAAGATGCCAACAAGGAAAACATGCGCGGCTTTGAGTATTGGCTCAAAATGGGCCAGTCCGCCGATATGGATGAGTTCAAACAGGCGCAGCATGATATCGGCAATCCCTGGACCAATACCATTGCCGCTGACCGCTTTGGCAACGGCTTTTATGGGGACACTTCTACCATTCCCCACGTCAGCCAGCAAAAATTCGATACCTGCGTGCGAGGTCTGATTGGTCCGTTGCTGTTTGACGCCGCCGGCCTGGTAACCCTGGACGGCTCGGACAGTAGCTGTAACTGGGGCAGTGACGAAGATGCGCCGGCGGGGGTGTTTGGTTATGACAGTCTGCCCACGCTGACTACTCGCGAGTACGTTGCCAATGCCAATGATAGCTACTGGCTGTCTAATCCACGCCAGTTGATAGAAGGCTTTCCAGTTATTATTGGCCGGGAAGAAGTAGAGCAAAGCATGCGTACGCGGCTCACCTTTACCCAGGCTGAACAGCGCCTGGCCGGTACCGATGGCATCGATGAACCCGGTTTCAATAACGCGGCAGTGCGGGAGATACTGACCAGCGCTCGCAACCTGCCCGCCGAAATGATTAACAATGATGTGGTGGCCATTTGTGCGGCGGTAACTGACTGGTCTGCCTATAGCGACAGTCCAGCTGCGGTGGCACAAGCCTGTGACATCCTCTCCGCCTGGGATACCCGCCATACCATCGACAGTGTCGGTGGACATATCTTCTTCGAGTTCTGGCGCATTGCCCGGGGTTTTAACAATTTGTGGGCGGTGCCCTTTGACCCTACTGACCCAGTCAATACACCCAATACCCTCGACACAGCCAACGCTGATCTGGTGGAGAGTATTCGCCAGGCGCTGGCCGATGGCGTACAGGTGTTAGTAGACAATGGCATTGCCCTGGATGCCCCCTGGGGTGAGGTACAGTTTGTTGAAAAGAATGGCGAGCGCATCGGCCTGCCCGGTGGCTCGGGTGCCATGCTGTTCAGTGTGATTACATCGAACCTGATAGAGGGAGAAGGATATTCAAAAGTTACCCACGGCAACAGCTATATCCAGGCGGTGAGCTGGGATGCAACTGACTGCCCGGATGCCAATGCTATCCTTACTTATTCCCAGTCTACAGACCCCGCCTCAGCGCATTACGCTGATGCTACCAAACTGTATTCGGCCGGCGGCTGGATCGATATGCCCTTCTGTGAAGCTGACCGGGATGCCCAGGAAATCGGTAGGGAATCCATATCGGAATAGCCATTGATCAGACCGACAAAGCGGGTATAATGCCCGCCTTCTCGGGGCGTAGCGCAGCCTGGTAGCGCACTACACTGGGGGTGTAGTGGTCGCAGGTTCAAATCCTGCCGTCCCGACCAACTTCTTGTTGAATTCAATATGACTCCAATGGCAATCAACAACCGCGTCACCGCGATGACCGGCACCGAGTACCCTATCATCCAGGCCCCGATGGGCTGGATTGCGCGCGCGCAATTGGCCTCGGCGGTGAGCAATGCCGGTGGCATGGGTATTATCGAAACCTCCTCGGGCGAGTTCGACAACATCAAAGCTGAAGTTGCGAAAATGCGTGAGCTGACCGACAAGCCCTTTGGTATGAACGTGGCCCTGTCCTACGTCAAAGGTCACAACGTAATTGATTTTGTGATCGAGCAGGGCATCAAGTTCGTAACCACCTCTTCGGGCAGCCCCAAGGTGTGCACCGAGGCTTTTCAGGCGGCGGGCATCAAGGTGTTTCACGTGGTACCCACCCTGGATATGGCGCTCAAGGCTATCGATGCGGGTGTGGATGGTTTGATCGTGGAAGGCGGCGAAGGGGGCGGTTTCAAGAATCCCAGCCCGGTATCCACCATGGTGTTATTGCCGTTGATCCGCTCGCGGGTGGATGTACCTATTATTGCCGCCGGTGGTATCTCTGATGGACTGTCTATGGCAGGTGCTTTTGCCATGGGCGCCGAGGGCGTGCAAATGGGTACCCGTATGTTGTCCTGCTCAGACTCGCCCGTGCACGAAAACTGGAAGCAGGCGGTGGTGCAGGCCAAGGAAACCGACACGGTATTTCTCAATCAGGAGGGGCGGCCTGCATTGCGCGCCCTGCGCACCGAGCGCACGGCCGGGCTTGCCACGCTGGGTAAATTCAACATAATGGAACATATGGCGGATCTTCAGAGCCTCTATTTCGGCGGTGATATGGAGGCAGCAATACCGCTTTCAGGTCAGGTGGCCGGGCGCATTGATTCCATCAAGAGCGCCCAGGAAGTGGTGCATGACACCATGGCGGGTTTCCACCAGATCATGCAGGGCCTGGCGGACCAGTACGCTACTCAGCCAGGCTAGCCTGCATGGCCTCGATGGTTTCGCGCCGGGCAGACATTTTGTTTTTCGCATAGTATTTAGCCGGTAGTGCGGCCAGCTTCACGGCCGCGGCCAGGGCGCGTTCATCGAGCTCCGCCGGGTCTACCACCTCGTCCAGAAAACCCGCCGCAACGGCGCCTTCGGGGCTGTAGTTTTCAGACTGAATCGCGGCGCGGGTCAGGTGTAGTGGCGACAAGCGCGAGCGTGTCAGTCCCATCAGCAGCGGCGGTATATCCATGCCAATGGCGGTTTCCGGCAGGCTGATTTTAAAGTCGCCAGTGACGCCAATGCGGGTATCCGCCGCCAGCAAAATAAACGCACCCAGGGCGATACCGTGACCGCTGCAGGCTGCCACTACTGGTAGGGGGTAGCTGTACAGGCGGGTCAGGAATTCAAAACCGCGCCGCGCCAGTGCCGTGGCTTCCTCGGGGCCTTTTTTCAATTCCTTCAAATCAAACCCCGCCGAGAATATGCCGTCACGGCCGCGTAAAATTACCGCCCCTGCTTCTTTTTCTGCACGGTCCAGGCCTTCATTCACCTGGTCCAGAAAGCTGTGACCAACGGCATTGGCCTTGCCGTCATCGAAGCGCAAAATGGCGACATTGTCTGTTATTTCAAATTCCATGACTGTATTATCGTCTAATGGCATAAATACTGTCAATAACTGTAGTGGCGATCGGGGTAGATACTTATGAACAACAAGCGCTTGTGGCTATGGCTGATATCACTGGGTGTCTACGTGGCGTTTTGCCTATGGTACACCAACCTGGCTGGTCCGCTCTCTGAAGGAGAGATAGCGGGGTTTATCACCCGCATGGAGCAGGGCGGTGCCAGCCCTGAGCGGGTCGCTACGATGCGCCGCTTTATGGAAGAGGACACGGGCAGGCAGTTCATTATGATTAATGCGCTGGATATGCGGGAGGACCCGCCAGATTTGCCGGCCACTGGGCCGGATGCCACAGCCTCTGATCTCATTAACCATTACATGGAGCATATGTATCCAGCCCAGTTTGCGCGGGCCTCTCACCCGGTATTTTTTGGCAGGGCGGTGTTCGATGCCATGGATGTCTCCGGCATTGAAGGCGCCGAACACTGGGAGCAGGGGGCACTTTTTCGCTATCGCAGTCGCCGCGATATTCTCGAAATTGCCACCAACCCGGCCTTTGCAGAGCGCCATGACTACAAAATGGGAGCGCTGGAAAAAACCATCGCCTTCCCGGTGGAGGCGGTTTTGTACTACAGCGATTTACGCTTCATACTGGCCTTGCTGTTGTTTTCGCTGGTGTCGCTGATAGACCTGCTGATTTATCGGCGCTGATCGGGTAGATAATTATGAATGCTCCGCACAAGCACACAGACTTTCCGGTAACTGAGACCTGTCTCGGTGAGGTAAGCCGTTTCGATGACACCGTACCGTGGATTTACGAGCTGGATAATCCCTACCTGCACGGTGTCTACGCGCCCACGGTTAATGAAATAGAACGCAATGATCTGCCTGTGCAGGGAGAGCTGCCGGCAGACCTGGTCGGAGCCTATTTGCGCAATGGTCCCAACCCGGTGTTCAAGCCCAACAATCGCTATCACCCCTTTGATGGTGACGGCATGTTGCACGGGGTTTATTTTAACGACGGCAAGGTGTCCTACCGCAATCGCTATATTCACACCGAAGCCTGGCGCAGCGAGCGAGAGCAGGGTTTCTCTAACTCGCCCGGCGTGATGGGGCCCTTCGATTACAGCGTGTCGCCCTTTGGCATAAAAGACACCTCCAATACCGATGTGTTTTGTTACAACGGCGATATCGTCAGCCTCTGGTACAACGCCGGCAATCCCTGCCGCATCGATGCCCGCACCCTGGAGACCAAGGGCCCGTTCACACTGGCAGGGCGTTCGCAACGGCGTATGTCGGCCCACTGCAAGGTGGATTGGGCCACCGGTGAGCTGCTGTTCTTTGATTACGGTGATGAGCTGCCCTACCTCAGCTACGGTGTCGCCGATGCGGACGGTCGCCTGCTGCACGAAGTGGCTATAGAGTTGCCCGGTCCGCGCTTGCCCCACGACCTGGGTTTTACCAGCAACTACACCATCTTGCACGATCTGCCATTTTTCCATGACCCTGAAATCTTACGCCGTCACAAGATGCGCGTGCTCACCTTTCACAAGGATATCCCCACTCGTTTCGGCATACTTCCGCGCCGTGGCAACAGCGACCAGGTGCAGTGGTTTGAGTGCGAACCCTGTTACATCCTGCACGTTAGCAACTGCTGGGAAGAGGGCGACTGGGTGGTGATGGACGGCTGTCGCTCGATTAACCCGATGCCGGATGCGGGTGCAGGCGGCGGTGAGCTGGGCCATATGCTGGCCTATATGCGCCTGGAAGCCAACGCCTATCGCTGGCGTTTCAATCTGAAGACCGGCGCAGTGCGAGAGGGTGATATTGACGATCTCAATACCGAGTTCAATAAATCCAATCCCATTTTTCACGGCGTGAAAACCCGCTACTCCTATCACCAGCGTATTCCACTGCTGCATGAAGGCGGTCACACGCTGCGCTTTACCGGCCTGGTGAAATACAACAACGATACCGGCCAGTACACACAATGGGATTATGGGGCTGGGGTGTTTGGCAGTGAGGCGGTGTTCGCGCCCAAGCCCGGTGCCGATCGCCACAGCGAAGAAGATGACGGCTACGTGGTCACGCTGGTGACCGATAGCAACAACTGGAAATCTGAGTGCCTGGTCTTTGATGCCCGGGATATTACTGCCGGTCCCATCTGTCGCGTGCAATTACCGCAGCGGGTGCCAGCCGGTTTTCATGCCAATTGGGCGCAATAACAAGCAGGAGTTTTACCATGCAATTCAAACGCACCCCCGATGAGCGCTTCGACAATCTGGCGGACTACCCTTTCGCGCCCAACTACCTGCAAATTGCTGATGGTGAAGGCGGCGAACTGCGCCTGCACTACCTGGACGAAGGCCCGTCCGATGGACCAGTAGCCCTGCTGCTGCACGGCCAGCCATCGTGGTCGTATCTCTATCGCTATATGATTCCGCCGCTGGTGGCGGCCGGGTTTCGCGTTATTGCCCCGGACCTGATCGGGTTTGGCCGTTCTGACAAGCCTACCCGCATCGAAGATTACAGTTACGCTGGGCACGTCGCCTGGATGAGTGAGTGGCTTACAACAATGGGACTGACGGAGATCACCCTGTTCTGCCAGGACTGGGGCAGCCTGATCGGCCTGCGCCTAGTGGCAGCTTACCCGGATGCATTTTCCCATGTGGTGCTTTCCAATGGTGGTATGCCCACCGGCATGATTCCCGAGGAGTTCACCGAGCCTCTAAAAGAAGCATACAAAACCCTGGAGGTGGTCAAGGTTACCGAACTGGGCGCGCGTTTCCAGGACACTTCTGGCATTCCCGGCTTCCTCTACTGGCGTAAATTCTGTGCCGAGAGTCCTGCACTGAATATCGGTGCATTGATGGCGGTGACCTCGGTGGAGACACTCTCAGCAGATGCCATCGCCGCCTATGATGCTCCTTTCCCCGATGGGAGTTATATGGCCGGTGCCCGTATGTTTCCGACCCTGGTACCAGTATTTCACGACGAGGCTGAAGTGGACGAGAACAAGGCCGCCTGGGAGGTTCTGCGCCAGTTCGACAAGCCCTTTATGCTGGCCTTTGCCGATAACGATCCGGTCACCGCCGGTGGAGATGCGGTGTTCCTGCGGGAGGTGCCGGGCTGTAAGGGCGTTGCACACCGCACCATTGAAGGCGCCGGGCACTTTCTGCAGCAGGATCAGCCCCAGGCCTGTGTGCAGGCCATACTGGATGTTACGGGGCGGGCTTAGCCGCCAGCCGCTGCTTTCATTAACAGGTAATAGGCAGCGGTACCCTTGACCAGGTTGTCGATGGCGACTCGCTCATTGGTGCCATGGAAGCCGGCGATATCCTCCTCGCCAACCACCATGTATTGAAAGCGATAGGAGTCATCCGCCACCTGGCTGTAGTGCCTGGAGTCGGTGCCGCCCACGGTTAAACCGGGCACAACAATCACGTCGCCGAACGCCTGCCGCGCAACTTTGGCAATCATTTTGAAACCTTCGCTATCGCGGGAGGATACGGCGGAGGCGAGTCTGTCCAGGTCGCCGCGGATCACTACTTCAACGCGCTCGTCATCGATCGCGGCAATGGTGTGGGCCCTGACGCTTTCAGGTGTATCACGCGGGTGCAGCCGAAAATTTACCACGGCGGTAGCTGTGGGTGGTAGAACATTGGACTTGATGCCCGCCTTTAGAATGGTCGGCGCCGTGGTGGTGCGTATCATGGCGTTCATGGCGCCGGAGTTGGCCAGCTCTTTCTCGATAAGCCACCCAAATAGCCATTGATTGGCAAACAGCATGCGAAAGCCAAACGAGCCATGGCGGGCGATACCCTCCATCATCTCGGCGCTGACCCCATCGAGGCCGCCGGGAACCGGGTGCTTGCGCAAATTGACCAGGGCCTGGGCCAGTATGTCGATGGCGACTTCTGGGGCCGGCATGGAGGAGTGTCCGCCCGGGCCATGGGCGATCAGGTCCAGGGTTACACTGCCTTTTTCCGCGACATTGATACTGGCGACCGGTCTGTCAATTCCCGGCACGATGTCGCGAATAATGAAAGAGCCTTCATCAATGGACCAGGCTAACTGTACGCCCTGTGCCTGCAGGTGTTCCATCACGCCCTGGGCACCAACGAAGCCGCCCAGTTCCTCGTCGTGACCAAAACTCAGGTAAATAGTGCGGGCGGGGGCGAAACCCTCTTTTGCCAACAGCGTCGCCGCTTCCAGCATAACGATGACGCCGCTCTTGTCATCCATGGCGCCGCGACCCCACAGGTAACCATCGGCGACCACGCCCTGGAAGGGTGGGTAGCTCCAGTCTTCTTCTGACCCCGGTACAACGGGAACCACATCATAGTGGGCCGTCAGCAGGATTGGCTTGAGCGCAGCATTGCTACCCTGCCATTTGTACAGCATGGTGTAGTCGGCAATCATCTCGAGTGTGAGCGCGCTGCCCACCTCGGGGTAGGTGGCCTTCGCCCAGTCTACGAAGGCGGTGAACTCCTGGTATTGCTGCGTCTGGGGGTCGCCGGTGGAAATGGTCTTGAACCGTATGGCTTCGACCATATGTGCGGTGACGGTGGCTTCATCCACCGGCACCGATACCCGCTCTACTATGGCATCAACGTCGGCAGTGAACAGCAGTGTCCTGATCAATACCAGGGCGCAGAGCGCAATCAATCCGTAACCGGTCCATCTAAACAACTGTTTCATCAATATATCCTCTGAATGACAGCTGATTTTATGCTTGATTTGCGAAAAATAAAATAGCACTCTTAATGCCAATATAATAATGTCGCGCCAAATGAAAAAATTCTTCGCAATACTTTTAGGTCTTGCTGTCCTCGCCGGAGCAGCAGCGTGGTTCAAGCGTGTGGACCTGCTATTGGCGCTGGTCAAGTATCGATCCGAACGGGAAATGGTAATAGCGCCGAACCGGCCTGTACCCTGGCAACAGGGGCCGCAGCAAGCCTCCGTCAGCGCAGCCGATCGGCCCCCTAATATTATTCTGATCCTGGCCGATGACCTGGGCATTAACGATATTTCCACTTTTGGTGGCGGTGTTGCCGGAGGGAGAGTGACCACGCCACATATCGATCAGCTGGCGGCCCAGGGGGCTGTGTTCAGCCAGGCCTATGCCGGTAACGCCACCTGTGCACCTTCGCGGGCGATGATTTTGACCGGCCGTTATCCGGCCCGTACTGGCTTTGAATTCACTCCGACACCGTCGGGGATGGGACCAATGGTTGCCATGGTGGCCAGTAGTATGGACAACGGTTTGCCGCCTGGGGTATTTAACGAAGCTGCAGCTGCTGCCGCTGTGCCCTATGAAGAACAGGGCTTGCCCTCCAGCGAAATCACTATTGCCGAAGTACTCAAAAGCGCGGGCTATTACACCGCGCATATCGGCAAGTGGCACCTGGGCAGAAGCCCGGGCCTGACGCCTAACGACCAGGGTTTTGATGATAGCTTGCTCATGGCCAGTGGCTTGTACCTGCCGGAAGATGATCCGAATGTGGTGAATGCCAAACTGGACTTCGACCCCATCGACAAGTTTTTGTGGGCGCGCATGGTTTACGCCAATTCTTTCAATAATGGTGGCGATACGCGTTTCGAGCCGGGCGGCTACCTGACCGATTACTGGACCGATGAATCGATCAATGTCATCAAAGCCAACAAGAACCGTCCGTTCTTTCTGTACCTGGCCCATTGGGGAACGCATACACCGCTACAGGCTACGCGCAAGGATTACGAAGCGGTGGGTGACATCAAGCCCCATCGCCTGCGTGTCTATGCGGCCATGATTCGAGCGCTGGATCGCAGTGTCGGCCGCATCATGGCGACCCTCGAAGAAGAAGGCCTGGCCGATAACACCATCGTGATGTTTTCCAGTGATAACGGTGGGGCGGGATATATTGGCCTGCCTGAGGTCAACGCCCCGTATCGCGGTTGGAAGCTGACCATGTTTGAGGGCGGCATACGTACCCCGATGTTTATTAGCTGGCCGGCCAGGATTGCCGCTGGCACGCAGGTGGACACACCAGTTGCCCATATCGACATGATGCCGACACTTGCAGCGGCGGCGGGAGCAGCCCTGCCGGATGGAGTCGTTATCGATGGGGTCAATTTATTACCCTCGGCAAGCGGTGAGAAAGCCCTGACGCGCGAGACGCTTTTCTGGCAGAGCGGCTACTATCGAGTGGTCAGACATGGTGACTGGAAACTGCAGGTGTCAAAGCGACCTGCCAGGAGTTGGTTGTACAATCTCGCTGAAGACCCCACCGAGCAAAACAACCTGGCTGAAACGCGCAGCGACAAGCACACCGAACTGATGGCATTGTTGGATGCCCACCAGGCCTCTGCCCGTGCGCCGCTGTATCCCTATACCGTTGAAATGCCGGTAGCAATTGATAAAAGCCTGGCGCTGCGTTTTGAGCAGGGTGACGAATACATATACTGGCCCAATTGAAATACCCGGATAAGGAGAAAAAAATGATTGAGTTGTATACCGCGCCAACGCCTAACGGGCACAAGGTATCCTGCACCCTGGAAGAGCTGGGCATGCCCTATGAAGTATTTACTATCGATATCAGTTCCGGCGACCAACACACCGATGAGTTCAGGGCGATAAGCCCCAACGGGCGTATCCCGGCCATCATTGACAGGGCAAACGACAATCTGTCGATCTTCGAATCCGGTGCCATCATGATTTACCTGGCGGAAAAGGCCGGTAAATTGCTGCCCACGGATGACAAGGGTCGGGCGCGGGTAATGCAGTGGTTAATGTTTCAAATGGGTGGCGTCGGTCCGATGATGGGCCAGGCCAATGTGTTTTTTCGCTATTTCCCGGAAAAAATCCAACCGGCGATTGATCGCTACCAGAATGAGTGTCGTCGCCTGTTCGAGGTGCTGGACAAGCGACTGGGCGAGAGTGAGTGGCTGGCCGACGACTACTCTATCGCCGATATCGCCAACTGGTGCTGGGTGCGTACCTACAAGTGGTCGGGTGTTTCCCGTGATGGCCTGGAGAACCTGGATCGCTGGCTGGGCGTGATGAAAGAAAAGCCCGGCTTGCGCAAGGGTGTTGAAGTACCTTTTGTGGTCGGAAATCTACTCGAAGATGAAGCGGCCCAGGAAAAATTCAAGCAGAATGCGCGCAAGTCGCTGCAGACCTAGGGCACCCTAGCTGATATGACCCAGCGGCAGCTCGGTGCGATTGACTACCCGGCGCAGGGCGAAACTGGTGCGGATGTGACTGACACCATCGATCTGGTTGAGTTCGCGCAACAGAAATTTTTCGTAGTGTGACATATCGGGCATTACCGCTTTGAGCAGGTAGTCCGCGTCGCTGCCGGTGACCAGGCTGCACTCCAGCACTTCCGGGTAGGTCACCACAACTTCTTCAAAGTGCTCCAGCATGCCCGGCACCTGGTTGCCCAGGCTAACCTGTATGTAAACCGTCAGCGACAGGCCCAGCAGTTCCTGGTCCATCAGCGTCACCTTGCGGGTGATCACGCCACTCTCTTCCAGCTGTTTGACCCGGCGCAGGCAGGGGGAGGGCGACAAGCCCACCCGCTCCGACAGTTGCAGGTTACTGAGATTGCCATTGTGCTGTAGTTCGGCGATGATTTTTCGGTCAATTCTATCCAGGTTTGGCTTTGGCATAATGTTTCACCATACATAGTAAATTGGCATAAAATGCCAATAAAAATAGATAACTACGAAAAATTCGGTGAATTATAGCCTGACCTGGGGCGTAGCATAAGTATAAATAACCACTGCGGAATACGCCTTATGCCTGCCGACAAGAAACAGGGCTTTGCCACACGCGCCATTCACTCCGGCTATGACCCGCTGGAGCATGGCGGTTCGTTGACGCCAGCTATCCACATGACCTCGACTTATGCCTTTGACACGGTAGAACAGGGTGCAGCCCGTTTCGCCGGTGAAGAGGCTGGGCATATTTATAGCCGCATCTCCAACCCTACCCAGTCGCTACTGGAAGAGCGACTGGCTGACCTGGAAGGGGGCGAAGCGGCTCTGGCCACCGCCTCGGGCATGGGGGCCATTACCTCGTCCCTGTGGACACTGCTGGCACCCGGTGATGAGTTGATTGTCGACAAAACCCTGTACGGCTGTACCTTTGCCTACTTTCAGCACGGCCTGGTCAAGTTTGGTATCGATGTGCGTTTCGTCGACTGCACAGATCTCGCTTTGTTGGCAGCGGCGCTGACCGAAAAAACCCGGGTGGTTTATTTTGAAACGCCGGTAAATCCCAACCTGCGGGTAATCGATATCGAAGCGGTTTCCGCTGTCGTACATAAGTACAACAATAGTATCGTGGTAATGGTCGACAGCACCTATTGCACGCCGGCGCTGCAGCGCCCGCTGGAGCTGGGCGCCGACCTGGTAGTGCACTCGGCCACCAAGTATCTGGGTGGACACGGCGACCTGATTGCCGGCGCCATTATCGGTCGCGCAGAAATGATGCAGAATATCCGCTTGTTCGGTCTCAAGGATATGACCGGCTCGGTGATCGCGCCCATGAATGCCTTCCTGATTATGCGCGGCTTGAAAACGCTGGAGCTGCGTATGGAACGGCACTGTGACAATGCATTGGGTGTGGCCCAGGCTTTGCAGGATCACCCGGCGGTAAGCGAAGTATTTTATCCCGGACTAAAGAGCAGCAAATACTATGAGCTTGCCAGTCGACAGATGGCGCGTCCCGGCGGCATGGTGGCCTTTGAACTCAATGGCGGGCTGGAAGCGGGGCGGCGCTTTATGAACAGCCTGCAGATGATTCGTCGCGCCGTCAGCCTGGGTGATGCAGAGACTCTTTGTCAGCACCCGGCCAGTATGACTCACTCCACTTACACCAAAGATGAGCGGGCCCGGCACGGTATTTCGGAAGGGCTGGTACGTCTTTCTGTGGGACTGGAGTCGCTGCCCGATATACAGGCCGATATACAGCAGGCGCTGGAGTTCAGTCAGTCAGGTAATAGTCTAGTAGCGTGAGCTGCCCCAGCGCGCTGCGCACCAGTCCCGGCCTGGCAGCGTCTATCCTGTTGAGCTCGTCCTGTACATGCAGGCGTGCCTTGTTGAGGCGTTTCTGGGTGCGCGCGCGGGTGTTGCCGTAACCAAAGTCGTACTCAAAATACTTCTCTCCCTGGGCTACGGCGGCACTGTTTTCCCGGCTGTAGTTGGCGTAGGTGTTGTCCGCGTAATCGAGAATCTGCGACAGGCTGGCGGGAAGTGCATCGTCTTCCATCCACTGGCATACATCCGTATCGGCACTAAACACTCGCTGCGTATAGGCTTCCAGCATGGGCCGGTATTCACCCAGCCATGCCAGCGGCACCGGGTCGCACACAAAGTGAGCCTTGCTGGCACCGGCCAGGGCGAAGTCGGCCAGGCAGGGTCGCCCGCCCAGCAGAAAGTCGTGCTGCTTTAAGTGTTGGGCAAGCACGCTCATTAACTGCAGGAAATCGGCTTTAACCGCCTTGGCCTGGTCGGGTCCCACGCCGGTATACTCACAGACACTTTTGCCAAAGCCCTGGTACATAAAGTCTCCGATCGGTGTGAGCTGTTCCAGTTCCTGGTCGCTAAAGGGTTCGTCTATAGAGCGATCCAGCATGACGTTGGCACCGAAGCGAGGCCCTACCCAGTTAACGTTGTCCGGATAGCACCAGCGGGTGTGCACACAAACGCGACCCAACCAGTGGTTAAAGATATCTTCCAGCACGAAACAGGCAGCGCGCTGTGCTGGCGTGGTGGGAATTACCGGTGCCTTGTTGAAACGATCATTCAGCAACGGCCCCAGCGCGATGGTATCGGCAATCATCCAGCCATCGGGCGTGATCAGCACCGGGATAAAGTGTGTGCCGGCGCGGGCGCCCACTTCCTTGTCCCGTTCATCATTGCGAAAACGGTAACGCCAGGGAATTTGTTGGAAGCGCAGCTGGGCTTCCAGCTTGCGGGTAAAGAAACTTAGCTCTACCCCGTAAAGCTCATATTGACCACGGTACATCGAAAGGATTACCCCTGGTTAAAGAGCCTGGTGAGTTGCATGGTCACTGCCGTCATGGCCTTTTTCTTGCTCAGGCCCTGTTGCTCGCGCAGACGATTCCAGTACTCAAACGAAGCGGTGGCTTCAACCAACTCTTGTTCCAGGGGCGGTAATTTGCGCATCTCCGGCAACCAATGTTGCAGGTCCTTGCGCAGTTCTCTCTGGCTGCGGGCATAGTTCTCACGCAAAATCTCAAAGCGCCACATCTGTGCGCGGGTAGAAAGCATTATCGGGCCTACCTGCTCATAGGCGTCAGCGTGTGTTTCGACGGCGTGTTGAATCCTGTCACTCAGGCTGCCTTCCCTGTCGCCACCGTTAAATAGATCCCGGTAAGCCTCTATAGTGGCCGCGTCCATGGTTTGAAAAAGGCCTTCCATATCATTGAAGTGCCTGAAAACCGTGCGTATGCCAACTCCAGCGTGTTCCGCCACTTGCTGTGCGGTCGGTACCAGGTTGCCTTGCTGCACCAGGTCCAGCATGGCCTCAATAATCGCCTGGCGACTGCGCTCGCTGCGCTGCACACGTCCGTCGGGTTTTTTGTCGGTAGTTGCTTTAGTCATTGGAGCTTACATGCCAGTGCGTGTTTGAATGATATTTTTTGAGCCGGGCGGCAGGGTAAAAGCGGTGCCGTCCTCACCTACAGTATAGTCACTGAATACTTCATCCACACCCTCCAGCCAGGCCGCTTCCATACCCGGCAGTATCAACGGCGGCACGATGTGGTAGTACAGCAAATGACCGGCACCGGCATCGCGAGCTATTTCTGCCGCTTCCACCGGGCTGGCATGGTAGTCGAGAATGTCGAAGGTGATTTTCGCCATCACCGCGTTACCCGTTTTCTCGGCTGCCGCGTTCATGATGTTCACCAGGTTGGGCGCCAGCGCTTCGTGAATCAGCAAATCCACGCCCTTGGCAAACTGCTCAAGGTTGGCTGACTTGGCGGTATCACCGGACACCAGCAAACTGCGGCCCTGGTAGTTGAATAGATAAGCCACTGCTGGGCTGACTGGCTGGTGATCTACCGCCAGCATTTGCACGCGCAAGCCATCCTGCTCGTATACGGTGATGATCTCGCCAGCGGCGGGCAGGGGATGAGCCTGGGCAATCATGCCATGGCCTGACAGGGGCGCTACCGTGTCACCGTGGTGGTCGTGCCGATAGACCGAGTCCTGGCTGTAAGAGTCATTGAAGCCATTGGTAACCCGCTTGACGCCTGTGGGGCCAACCACGATCAGTTTGTCGGTGTGGCCTGCTGACACCCAGCGCAGGGTCGCCATTTCACCCAGGCCGTCAATATGATCAGAGTGAAAATGAGTGAGAAACACCCGTTCGACCTTGCCAATGGGGTAGCGCATGGCATTGAGGTTGCGCGCACCATTGGTGCCCGCATCCACCACGAAAATTTTCCCGCCCGCTACCACCGCCACACAGGCACCGGAGCGTTTCTTGTCGGGCAGTGGGCCGCCAGCACCACACAGGGCCACGTGCAGTCCCTCACCCAGCTCAGCCAGGGTGTCGGTAGACATGGCTGCTTCGATACCCTTGGCCATGATACGTTGCGCGATCGAGCCCCGCTGTGCATAAACGATAGCGCCGATGACCACCAGGGAGATTACAATGACATGCAGCTTTTTCATAAATAGTGGTTTCATTAGTTTTCTAATTAGTGGCATAATTACTGTCAATAGATGCTAATAATGCCAAAGGAGAGCGCAAATGACCATACCTCAGCCCTTAAAACTGATTGGTGGAACCGCTTCGCCCTATACCCGCAAGATGGTCGCATTATTACGCTATCGACGCATCCCCTACAGCATTACCTGGGGCGATCCTGGCCAGGTGTTGGAATCCATGGGCCTGGAAAAACCCAGGCCGGGACTTTTGCCAACCTTCCTGTTCCCAGATGAAGGTGGTGCCCTGGTAGCCACGACAGATTCAACCCCTATCATTCGACGCCTGGAGGGCGAAGTTGCCGGTCGCAGTGTTATTCCCGTCGATCCCGCCCTGGCATTTATCGACTACCTGCTGGAAGACTTCGGCGATGAGTGGTGTACCAAGTATATGTTTCACTATCGCTGGCACTTTGATGCGGATGCGGACAATGCCGGCACTTTGTTACCGGTAGGAATGCAGTTGACCATCCCCAATGAGGCGTGGCAGCAGTTCAAGCAGCACTTTAGCTCGCGCCAGATTGAGCGCTTGTGGGTGGTGGGTTCAAATGACATCACGGCGCCGATTATCGATGCCAGCTACCGTCGCTTCCTGGCGCTGCTGGAAAATCACTTTGAGAACCTGCCATTCCTGCTGGGCAACAGGCCTGGCGCGGGTGATTTTGCCATCTACGGCCAGCTGACCCAGTTGGTGGGTTTCGATCCTACCTCCCGTGCCATCGCCCACGAGGTGTCGCCGCGCACGGTAGCCTGGGTGGACCAGATGGAAGATCAAACCGGTTTGCAACCGGAAGAGGCCCACTGGAGCAGTTTGGAAAACCTGCCTGACAGCCTCAAGCAATTACTCACAGAAG
>Ga0209988_10000936_pt1 | contig 18751 bp, 16 predicted proteins | sample N075metaG_FD_183115 | JGI IMG/M metagenome (GOLD analysis project Ga0209988, IMG submission 183115) | Deep subsurface microbial communities from Kermadec Trench to uncover new lineages of life (NeLLi) - N075 metaG (SPAdes) (version 2) | ecosystem: Environmental > Aquatic > Marine > Ocean trench... | reverse complement strand
GCGTCGTGGTCTCGTGGACCAATCTGCCACGCGAGCATCCGGCGGTGCGATTGCTACACCGGCTCACCGAGCCTGTGCTCGCACCCATTCGCAAAGTCCTGCCACCGATGGGCGGTATGGATTTCTCTCCCTTGGTGCTGCTCATAGGGTTGCGAGTGCTGACGAGTCTCTTCTAGCCAAGGCGTGCGTGAGATCGACCAGCTCGGAAGCCGCCAGCCGATCCGCCCTCGCTGTCCTCGAAGTTTGCTCAAGTGGTGGGACCAGTGGTGGGACAAGTTCCAGCAGTTTCAGCGCGAAGCCGATGAGGCCAATCATCGACGCGACGGTCGCAGCTTCGAAACGCCGTGAGAAACACGCCAGCAACAGCGTCGCAACAATACAAGTGCTTGTATCTGTTAGCGAATGATGGTGCGGCGAAGAGGATTCGAACCTCCACGGGGTTGCCCCCGCCAGCCCCTCAAGCTGGTGCGTCTACCAATTCCGCCACCGCCGCACGGAAAGGCCCGCGGAGAATACCGCAGGCGCCGAGCCCCACAATCGGGCATCGGCCGACGCTTGGGCATCGGCCGATGTTACGGCGTCGGATTCTCCGCCGTCGGATCCGACAGGGCGGGGAGTCCGGTTGCCGAGGTGCCAGCGGCCGGAGCTTCGGTCAGGGGCTCTTCCAGCAGCGGTGGCACGGTCTCGATCTCTTCGAAGAGGGGCTGCTCGAGCGCGGGCTCCTCGATCGAATCCGGATCGTCGAAGAGGCGGTCCGTCGCCGCGGTCGTCCCCAGGTAGGAGAGCGCCAGGCTGGTGCTCATGAAGATTACGGCCGACGCCGTCGTGAGCTTGGTCAGGAAGTTTCCTGCGCCGCGGCTGCCGAAGACGGTGGAGCTGGCGCCGCCGCCGAACACGGCGCCGATCTCGGCGCCCTTGCCGCGCTGGAGCAGGACCACGGCGATCAGGAAGAACGACACGATGACGTGGAGCACGATCAGAAAGGTGTTCATGGGTTCCCCCTCAAGTCTTCTCGAAGCGCACGATGCGGCTGAAGGCCTCCGGATCGAGGCTCGCGCCGCCGACCAGGGCGCCGTCGATGTCCGGCTGGGTCATCAACTCGTCCACGTTCTCTGGCTTCACCGATCCACCATACTGAATCCGGATGCGATCCCCCGCCTCGCCAAATTTTACTCGAAGTTGCTCCCGGATGTGTCGGTGGACTTCCTGGGCGATCTCGGGCGTCGCTGTCTCGCCGGTTCCGATCGCCCAGACGGGCTCGTAGGCGATCACGATGTCGTCGGCCTGGGAGGCTTCGACGGTCGCCAGGCTGTCGCTGAGCTGCCCGCTCACCACGTCCAGGGCGTCACCCCGCTTGCGTTGTTCCAAGCTCTCGCCGACGCACACGATCGGTCGGATCCCGTGGGCCAGCAGCGCGGCCGCCTTGCGGGCGACCCGTTCGTCGTTCTCCCCGTACAAGGCGCGGCGCTCGCTGTGGCCGACCAGGGTGTAGCGGCAGCCCAGATCGACCAGCATGCCCGGGGCGATCTCACCGGTGAAGGCACCCCTTTCTTCGGCGTTCACGTTCTGGGCGGCCAGGGCGACATGGCTGCCGTCGAGCTTGTGGCCCAGGCGATCGAGGGCCGTGAAGGGCGGGGCGATCACGATGTCGACGCGGTCTAGACCCGCGACGAGCGGAAGGAACTTGTCGGCGAAGGCTTCGGCTTCGCCCGCCGTCTTCTGCATCTTCCAGTTGGCGGCGAAAATCGGTTTGCGCATCTACCTCTCCAGCGCGGCGACGCCCGGCAGCGCGAGTCCCTGGACGAACTCCAGCGACGCGCCGCCGCCCGTCGACAGATGGGTGATCCGGTCGCTGAACCCGAGTTGCTGGATGGCGGCGAGCGAATCGCCGCCACCGACGACCGTCGTGGCGTCGCTGCTCGCCACGGCTTCGGCCACGCGGGCGGTGCCGGCGGCGAAGTCCTGGATCTCGAACACGCCCATCGGGCCATTCCAGAAGATCGTACGGGCCTTGGCCGCTTCCTCGGCATAGCGACGCGCGGTCTCCGGCCCGATGTCGACGCCGATCCAGCCGTCGGGAATCGTTTCGACCACCCGGGTGGAAGCGCCGGCCTCCAGGGACTTCGCCACCAGGTGATCCGTCGGGATCAAGAGGCGCCGTCCGGCCGCGCGAACTGCCTCGACGACACAGTTGGCGTCTTCCAGCATGTCTTGCTCGACTCTTGAAGCGCCGGTGGGCTTTCCCGCGGCGGCGATGAACGTGTAGGCCATGGCGCCGCCGATGGCGAGCACGTCGGCGTGGGGGGCCAGGGCCTCCATCACCGCCAGCTTGCTCGAGACCTTTGCGCCTCCGAGCAGGACGAGCAGGGGGCGCTCGGGATCCCGTACCACGCGCAGGTGCTCGAGCTCCGAGCGCAGCAGGTCACCGGCGACGGCCCGATCCACCAGGGATGCGATGCCGGTCGTCGACGCATGGGCGCGGTGTGCGGTTCCGAAGGCGTCGTTCACATAGAGGTCGGCCAAGGCGGCGAGGTCGGCGGCGAAGCCCGTCTCGTTCTTCTCCTCCCCGGCGTGGAAGCGGACGTTCTCGAGCAGCAGGATCTGTCCGTCGCCCAACTCTGCCACCGCGGCCGCTGCCTTCTCGCCGATGCATTCCTCGCAGAAGGAAACGCCCCGGCCGATCCGCTCCGCCAGCCGCGGTGCCACGCGGCGCAGCGTCAGCTCGGGCTTGCGCTGTCCCTTGGGTCGACCCAGATGCGACGTCACGATCACGCGGGCGCCGGCGTCGGCCAATCGGCGCAGAGTCGGCACCGATGCACGCACCCGCGAGTCGTCGCGGATCGTCCCGTTCGACAAGGGCACGTTCAGGTCGGCGCGCACCAGCACGCGCTGGCCTCGTACCCCGTCGGCCAGGAGTCCGTCGAGATCCGGGACCGCCATCCGGACTAGCCGCCGATCTTGAGTGCCAGGTCCACCACGCGGTTCGAGTAACCCCACTCGTTGTCGTACCAGGCCAGGATCTTGACGAAGTCGCCATCCATCACCTTGGTGCTGGCCACATCGAGTATCGACGAGTGCGGGTTGCCCAGGAAGTCGATGGAGACGAGCGGCTCGTCGCAGTACTGGAGGATGCCCTTGAGCGGTCCATCGGCCGCCGTCTTCATGGCTGCATTGATCTCCTCGGCCGTCGTCTTCTTCTTGAGCTTGATCGAGAGGTCGATCACCGAGACGTCCGCGGTCGGAACCCGCATCGCGTAGCCATCGAGCTTGCCCTTGAGGTCGGGCATCACGAGTCCGATGGCGCGAGCGGCACCAGTGCTGGTCGGGATCATGGACATGGCTGCGGCACGCGCACGACGCAGGTCCGAGTGGGGGAGGTCGAGGAGGCACTGGTCATTCGTGTACGCGTGGATCGTCGTCATCCAGCCCCTCTCGATGCCCCAGTTGTCGTGCAGGACCTTGGCGGGCGGGCCCAGGCAATTGGTGGTGCAGGAGGCGTTCGAGATGATCTTGTGCTGATCGGGATCGTACTGATCGTCGTTCACGCCGAGCACGATCGTGATGTCGGGGTCCTCGGCCGGCGCGCTGATGATCACGCGCCGGGCGCCGGCTTCCAGGTGCTTGCTGGCACCCTTGCGGTCGACAAAGATGCCGGTCGACTCGATCACGATCTCGGCGCCGAGCTCTTTCCAGGGAAGCTTCGCGGGGTCGCGCTCGGCCGTCACCGGGATCTTCTTGCCGTTGACGGCGATGCCGTCGTCCGTGGCCTCCACCTCACCCGGGAACCTGCCGTGAATGGAGTCCCACTTCAGAAGATGGGCCAGGGTCTTGGCGTCGGTCAGATCGTTGATGCCGACGATCTCGAGGTCCTTGTCCTGGGCCGCCCGAAAGGCGAGGCGGCCGATGCGGCCGAAGCCATTGATTCCCACCGAAGTGGTCATTTCCGTTTCTCCTTCGCGAGCTTGAAGGCGAGCAGGGTACCCGTCGACGGGATGCGACGCCATCCGGAGCCGGATCCCGAACGACACCGGCAACCAGCCGCCCAAGACCGGGTGCCGCTACTCTAGGTTGCAGTTCGCCGCTTCGGCGAACTGCGAGCCGCCCGCCCGCGGGCGGCCGCGGCCAGGGGGGGACGGGTGAGGATCGGGGTCAGTCTGCTGCTGGTCGTGGCGTTGGTCGTCGCCGCCGTGCTGGCATTCGTGGCCGGGCGCGAGCACGTCGTGACCCGGGCAGCGCATCCCCAAGTGGACGGTCGCCTCACCCTGGCGGGCCTCGAAGGGCCCGTGGACGTCTTGCGCGACGAACGCGGGATTCCCCATGTGGTGGCGGAGCACGAAACCGATGCCTGGGCTGCGCTGGGATTCGTCCACGCCCAGGATCGACTGGCCCAGATGCTGTGGCTGGTGCGCCTGGCCCGGGGTCGGACCGCCGAGATCCTGGGTCCCGAAGGGCTTCCCGCGGACCGCGAGGCGCGCACGCTCGACATCGGGGGCCGCGCCGACGCCGAATGGGACCAGCTGGATCAACCCACCCGGCGAGTCCTGGAAGCCTATTCACTCGGCATCAACGCCCGGATCGCACGAGTTCGGGAGGGTCTGGTGGGTGTGCCCCGTGTCATGCGTGCACTCGATCTGCCACTCGAAGACTGGCAGCCGGCGGATTCGCTGGCTGTCCTCAAATTCTGTGACTGGGCCCTGACCAACTCGATCCAGGCGAGTCTGGTTCTCGACGATCTGCTGGGCGAGATCGGTGGCGTGGCCGCTCGGCCGTTCTTTCCCATGGTGGATCAGTCCTGGACGCCGGGTCCGGCGCGTCTTCCGCTCAGCGCCGCTCGGGACCCCATCCCGCCGGCTCTGGGGGCGCTCCGGCTGGCGTCGGGCTTCATCGGGAGCTCGGTCGGAAGCAGCGCCTGGGTGATTGGAGGTGCACACACCCGCAACGGCCGGCCGCTGCTCGTCGCGGATTCGCACCTGCCACCGAAGGCCCCGGCGTGGCTCTACCAGGCCCAGCTGCGCGGCGGGGAGCTGGACGTGGCCGGCGTCACCGTGCCCGGAATTCCGGGATTCTGGACGGGACACAACCGCCGCGTCGCCTGGGCTTCGACCCACGCACGGGCCGTCGTCACCGATCTCTTTGTCGAGACGCTGCACGACAGTGGCGAGGATCGCTACCACGACGGCCGCGGCTGGCGCTCGCTTCAGATCCGAGAAGAGCGGATCGTCGTGCGGGGTGGCAACGACGAGTTGTTGAAGGTGCGATCGACCCATCACGGGCCGCTCTGGAACGATCTGCTGGACCGGCCCCGTGACCCGCTCTCGGTGGCCTGGGTCGGTTCGATGGGTCGGGGTGCCGAGACCCTGCGCGCACTGCATCGCATGGCGCATGCGGATTCAGCCGACGAGTTGATTTCCGCACTGTCGAGACTGACCAGTCCCGCAGTGGCCGTCGTGTATGCGGACGTCGAGGGCGCGGCCGGGATGCAAGTCGCCGGATGGATTCCGAAGCGGACCCTGGTCACCGATCTCGTTCCCGTGCCGGGGCGCGCTCGTTGGTACGACTGGGACGGTCGGATTCCCTTCGAGTCCCTGCCCCGCGACCGACTCGAAGCGGGGCGTGGCTGGAGCATCGCCGCCGACAATCCTCTGGGCGATCCGGACGACGGCAGGGTCGAATGGTTGTGGCGCAGTGGCGTCCAGGCCGGGCAGATCGATCGCGGCATTCGGGCGGCAGTTTCCGAGGGGAAGCTCGACCTGCTTGCTGCCCTGAAGCTTCAGGTCGACCAGACCGAGCCCCGGGCCAGGAGCCTTCTGGCGGCAGCGTTGTCGCTCGTCGAGGAAGAGAAGCTGGGAAGTGAGGGGCGTGAAGTGCTCAAGCTGCTGCGAGGTTGGGACGGGCGCACCGTCTCGAGCAGTACGGGCGCGGCCGTCTACCATATCTTTCACGTTCAGCTGCTGCGTTCCCTGTTCGAGCCCTATCTGGGGACGGACCTGCTGACCCGCTACGTGACTCTGCCCCAGGTGGATCCCGGGCGACTGGTGGAAGCCATCGTCCATCATGCTGTGCTCAGCGACGAGTTGGGCGAGGGCTCAGAACGCCAACGGGTAGCCAAGGCCGTTCGCGACGCGCTACGAGATGCCTGGTTTCAGCTCTCCTATAGACTCGGTGCCAGCCGCAGCAAATGGCGCTGGGGTCGACTGCACCCGTTGACCTTCGAGCCGTTCGTACCGGCTGCTGCGGGCGCGGGGATTCCGACCTTTGAAATGGGTGGAAGCGGCAGCACCGTCAACACCGCCGACTTTTCGCCGCTCGGTCCCTTTGACGTGCGGGTCGCCTCGCTCTTCCGGTTTGCGGTCGATCTGGCCCAGCTCGATCGTTCGCTCACTGTGTTGGCGCCGGGTCAGAGCGAGCATCCGGGCCACCCCTACTATGACGACGGACTTCAGCGCTGGCGGGAAGGACGGTCCGCCGCGCTGACGTCGAGCGTTGTGTTCGTGGAGGAGGCTGCGCTGGCGCGTCTGCGCCTGGAGCCAGCGATGTGAGTCGCATGATCCTGTTCGCCACGGTTCCGTGCTTCTACGCGACCGTAGAAGCCTCGCAGCGCCCGGATCTGCGCGGGCGACCGATCATCGTCGGGGGGGATCCGCGAAAGCGGGGTCTGGTTCAGTCGGCGTCCCGGAAGGCGCTCGACGCCGGGGTCGAGCTCGACATGCCCATGCTCGAGGCGCTCCGGGTCTGTCCGAAGGCCCGGGCGCTGCGGACCGACATGCCGCTCTATCGCGAACTGTCGCGGCGCCTCTTTACCTGCTTGCGTCGCGGCAGCGGACGCCTCGAAAGCTTCGGTCTGGGAGCCGCATGGTTCGACGTCACGGATGCTTCCGAGGCACCCGAGGCGTTCGCCGAGGCGTTGCGCCAGCGGGTGCGCGAGGAGTTGGGTCTGCCGCTCACGACCGGGATCGCGGCGAGTAAATTCGTGGCGCGTCTGGCGGCGGAGGAGGCCGACGCCTCGGGGTGCCGCAGGATTCCGGAGGGTGGAGAGGCGGCATTCCTACAGCCGCTGCCGGTCACACGGCTCGAGGGCGTCGGTCGCAAGACCGCCGCGGCCCTGGCCGAGTTCGGCGCCCAGACCATCGGCGACGTGGTCGGGCTCGGGCGAGCGCGGCTCGAGCAGGCGTTTGGCAGCCACGGGCTGCGCATCCATTCCCTGGCCTGCGCCCAGGACGCGGCGCCGGTTCGCGGGTCACGCTACCCCCAGAGCCTCAGCCGGGAGGTCACCCTCCGGGGAGAGCGGGGGGACCGCGCCGTTCTCGAGGAGCAGCTTCAGGAGCTCGCTCGCAATCTGGCCGACGAGCTCGAGCGCCAGGGCCTGTCGGCGGGCCGGGTCGCCCTCAAGATCCGCTACCTCGACCAGGGGATCCACTCCCGGAGCCGGGCCCTCGGAGGGAGCGTGGCCACGACGAGCCAGATCCACGAGCACGCGCTGGCCCTGTTGGAGAAGACCCAGGCGGGTTCCCGTCCGGTGCGGGGTTTGGGCCTTCAGCTGAGCCGTCTGGCACCCGCTGCGGAAGCCGACCGGCAACTCGATCTCTTTTCTCCTCGCCACTGACGACTTTTTTCGGTCTGTCCTCAAGCCTTGACGCTTGTCGGCCGAAATGTCGGGGAAACCGCTCGCAATGAGGGTAGGGCCGGTCCATGGAGTCGAACAAGGAGTCGGATCGCCGGAAGTACAGCCGGATCGCCACGGATCAGGTGATCTCCTTCGCCCCCGTCGAAACGCGCGATCTGCTGGCCGTGAGTCGCGACCTGTCCGTGGGCGGCATTCGTTTCGAGGCGGTGGGCTGCGAAATCAACTTCGGCGACGTCCTCCGGGTCACCTTCAACGTGGGGGACCACACGATCGTGGCGGTGGGCAAGGTCGTCTGGGCCACCGAGATGGATCCCATTACGACCGAAGTCGGCATCGAGTTCATCGAGATCGACCCGGCGATGCTGCGCCTGCTCGAAGAAGCCGCGGGCAACCCTCCGTCGATCTAGCCGCCTGACCCGTCCCACAGGGCGTTGCTTGACACCCGTCGACGGGGATGTCAGCTTCGGCGGCCCATGGCGGACTTCCATCAGAGCGGGGTGATTACCACCCTTCACCGACTCGGCAACAACGGGGTGGAACGCCTTGAATCCGAGCTGCTCCGCTACAGCCGCGAGCGTCCGGTGGCCCTGGTGCTGCCGTGCCTGATGTCGGAGCTGCGGGGTGACGGGCTCAAGGGCATCGTCGATGTGCTGCGCAGCGTTCACTACCTGCGGCAGATCGTCGTCAGCCTCTCCGGGACCGACGACCGCTCCGAGTACGAGGAGATGCGCCGCTTCTGGGAGGGTGTGACGACGCTCGACGGGGCCCCGCCAGTCCTGCTCTGGAACAGCGGTCCCCGGGTCCAGGCCCTGTATCAGCGGCTTCGCGACGAGGGCCTCGACCCCGGTCGAAGCGGCAAGGGCCGCAGCACCTGGCTCGCCTACGGCTATGTGCTGGCAACCAATGTGTCGCGCGTCATCGCCGTCCACGACTGCGACATCTTGGACTACCACCGCGAGATGCTGGCCCGGCTGTGCTACCCGACCGCGAATCCCAACCTGCACTACGAGTTCGCCAAAGGCTACTACGCGCGCGTGACCGATCGGCTCTATGGCCGCGTGACTCGACTGTTCGTGACGCCCCTCTTGCGGGCGATGAAGTCGGTGATCGGTTCGGTGCCGCTCCTCGACTTCCTCGACTCGTTTCGTTATCCGCTGGCCGGCGAGTGCTCGATGACCACGGACCAGGCGCGCATGAACCGGATCCCGGCCGATTGGGGCCTCGAGGTCGGGATGCTCGCCGAGGTCTTCCGGAACTGTTCGCTCAAGCGGATCTGTCAGGTCGAGCTTTCCGATAACTACGACCACAAGCACCAGGACTTGTCCGACGCGGATGCGAGCCGCGGACTGCACCGGATGGTGGTCGACATCGCGTCGTCATTGATCCGGAACCTGGCCAGCTATGGCGTCGAATTCGACGCCGGCTTCCTCAACACCCTGACGGCCGCCTACGTCCGAACGGCACAGGACGCCATCGCGTCCTACAACGACGACGCGCTTCTCAACGGTCTTCAATTCGATCGCCACGAGGAAGAGGTCGCCGTCGAAACCTTCACCCGCGCCCTGCGCGCCGCCGGTCTGGGTTTCGTGCGCGATCCCCTGGGCGTGCCCCAGATCCCCAACTGGAATCGCGTCACGTCGGCGCTTCCGGAGTTCCTGGATGAGCTTCGCGAGTCGGTCGAGACGGATGCCAGCGCCTCCCTCTAGCTCCGGGTTGAATCGGGGGGGGCGTGTCGTGCGCCGAAGGAGCGATAGGGTCCGCTGATGGGTTGGCGCATTCCCATGGTCGATCTCGAGTCCGAGTACGCCGACGTGGGCGATGCCTTGGAGGAGTCGGTCCTTCGGGTGCTGCGGTCCCACCGATTCGTGCTGGGTCCCGAGTGCGAGGCCCTGGAGCGTGAGCTCGCGGACCGGGTCGGGGCCGGCTTCGCCGTGACCGTGGCGTCGGGCAGCGACGCGTTGACCTTGTCGCTCCAGGCCCTGGGGATCGGTGTTGGACACGAGGTCGTGATACCGGCCTTCAGCCACTTCGCGACGGCGGAGGCGGTGATCCGGACCGGCGCGCGCCCCGTCTTTGCCGACATCGAGCCGGACAGCTTCAACCTGGATCCGGTCACCCTGTCCGGGGTGCTCACGGATCGAACCCGGGCCGTGATGCCCGTGCACTTGTTCGGACGCTGCGCGGACATGCTGGCGATTCGAGCCGTCGTGAGCGAGCGCAAGCTGCCGATCGTCGAGGACGCCGCACAGGCCATTGGCGCGGCCCGTGACGGACGGGCCGCCGGTGCCTGGGGGGAGGCGGGATGCTTCAGCTTCTACCCCTCGAAGAATCTCGGTGCGGCGGGCGATGGCGGCTGCATCACCACCTCCGATCCGGCGCTGGCCGAGCGCCTGCGCCTGCTGCGTTCCCATGGAACCACCCGTGATGGCAGCCATGTCCTGCTGGGAACCACGTCGCGTCTGGATGCGATCCAGGCCGCCCTACTCCGGTCGAAGCTGCCGTATCTCAAGGGCTGGACCGAGGCTCGCGTTCGCAACGCGCGGGTCTATGCCGAAGAGCTGGCCGACTGTCCCGGAGTGGAGGTTCCGCAGTCGCCACAGGGAGAAACCGTCGCCTGGAACCAGTTCACCCTGCGTTGCAGACAGCCGACCCCGATTCGCGCGGCCCTGGAAGAGGCTGGCATCGAATCACGCCACTACTACCCACGCCCTGTCTGCTGTGAGCCCGGCCTGGGCGGGCTCCGCCGGGACGCCGCCGACTTTCCGAATGCGGCTCGAGCCTGTGCAGAAGCCGTGTCGATTCCGGTGCGCGGCAGCTGCTCGGTCGAGACGATCCGCGAGATCGCCGGCGTCGTCCGCCGGGCTGCGTCCGCCCGCTCACGGGGCTAGCGGGGCGGTTCGAGCGCGATTTCGAGCGCGTCCTGGATCGTTTCGACCAGGCGGATGTCGAGCTTTTCCAGCACCTCGTCCGGAATCTCGACCAGATCCTTCTCGTTGCGTCGGGGCATCACCACGGTCTGCACCCCCGCGCGCGCCGCCGCCAGCAGCTTGGCTTTGATTCCGCCGACCGGCAGGATTCGGCCGCGCAAGGAGATCTCTCCCGTCATCGCCACCGTGCCCTTGGCGCGCCGCTCCGACAGTGCCGAGACGAGGGCGGTCGCGAGTGTGATGCCAGCAGAAGGGCCATCCTTGGGGACGGCGCCGGCCGGCACGTGGAGATGGATCTCGGCGTTCTCGAGCGCAGGACCGAACAGGCCCAGCTCGCTGGCATTGGCGCGAACCCAGGACAGGGCGGCCTCGGCCGACTCCCGCATGACATCTCCGAGCTGACCCGTGAGCCGCAGGCGGATTCCCTCGCCACCGGGCAGCACACTGGCTTCGACGAAGAGGATGTCGCCACCATGATTGGTATGGGCGAGTCCTACCACGACACCCGGCTGGACGGTGCGCTCGGTGGTCTCGGGAAGGTGCGGGGGCGCACCCAGGGCCTCGGCGACGAAGTCGGCGTCGACCACGAGGGTCGTGTCCGGGCCACCGGCCGCGACCTTGCTGGCACACTTTCGCAGCAGGGTTGCAATCTGTCTGTCCAGGTTCCGAACGCCGGCTTCGCGCGTGTATTCCTGGAGCACGCGATCGATGGCGTCGTCCGTCACCTGGATGCGCTCGGCATTCAGGCCGTGGTTCTCCATCTGTTTGGGAACCAGGTGTTGGCGGGCGATCACCATCTTGTCGTTCTCGGTGTATCCGGGTAGCTCGATCACCTCCATGCGATCGAGCAGCGCCGGCGGAATCGTGGTCAGCGTGTTGGCTGTCGCGATGAACAGGACATGGCTCAGGTCGAACGGAACCTCGATGTAGTGATCGCTGAACGAGTGGTTCTGTTCGGGGTCCAGCACCTCCAGCAGAGCGGAAGAAGGGTCCCCCCGGAAGTCTGCACCGATCTTGTCGATTTCGTCGAGCAGGAAGACCGCGTTGCGGGAGCCGGCGCGGCGCAGGCTCTGGAGGATGCGTCCGGGCATGGCGCCCACATAGGTGCGCCGGTGGCCGCGCACCTCGGCTTCGTCGCGCACCCCGCCCAGGGACGCGCGCGCGAACTTCCGACCCATTGCGCGAGCGATGGAGCGCCCCAGCGAAGTCTTGCCGACACCCGGCGGTCCCACGAAGCAGATGATGGGACTCTTGGCTTCGGGCGCGAGCTTGCGAACCGCCAGGAACTCGAGGATCCGGTCCTTGACCTTCTCCAGGTCATGGTGGTCCGCATCGAGGACTTGCTTGGCCTGGTGCAAGTCGAGCTTGTCCTCCGTTTCGATCGACCACGGCAGGTCCGCCATCCATTCGATGTAGGTTCGGATCAGGTGCCGGTCGGGCGCGTGCTGGGGCAGGGCGGACAGCCGCGCAAGCTCGCGTTCCGCCTGGGTCAGCGCCTCCTCCGGCAGGCCTGCCGCCTCGATGCGCTCGCGAAGCTCTTCGACCTCCCGGATGCCGGTGTCTTCGCCCAGGTCGGCTTCGATGTCGCGCATCTGGCGCCGCAGCAGGCGCCGCCGGCGCTCCGGATCCATCACCTCGCTATCCGCGTCCTTGCTGAGGGCGCGCTGCGTCTCGGCGATCGTCACCTCCCGCTCCAGGTGGCGCGCGATGCGCTCCAGCCGCTCAGCGGGATCCGTGGATTCCAGCAGTGCGATCTTCTCTTCGGGCGGAAGGGGAAGCGTCGAACCGACCACGTCCGCCATCAGCCCCGCGCTCGGGATGCCGGATACGAAGGTCTTCCACTCGTCCGGATAGTCGTCGTGGAGATCGATCACCCGGTGGGCCAGGCCGGTGACCCGGCGCCAGAGCGCTTCCAGTTCCGGCGCATCCTGTTCCCGGTCGGATTGGGGTTGCAGCCGCATCCGGAGTGCACCGCTCTCCGAATCTTCGACCTGTTTCTCGAGGAGCGTGCGGATCATGCCGACCACGATCGCCTGCTTGCCGTCCTGGCGGGCATCGATGATACGCATCACCCGCACGACGCAGGCCATCGGGAAGAGGTCGTCGAGGGTCGGGTCCTCGGTCGTGGGGTCGCGTTGGGTGGCGACGATCAAGTACCCGCCCTGACCGGCGATCTCCAGGGCGGCCAAGGACCGGGGTCGTCCGATGGCCAGCGGAACGGTCACCCCCGGGAAGACCACGACGTCACGAACCGGCAAGACCGGCAGGATGCCGGGGACTTCGACCTGTTCCTGATTGAGTTTGATCAGGGTGGAGGGGAATTCGCTGCCGTCTTCGTCGCTCACGCCGAGATACTCCTTTCCCGCGCCTCCGGGCGACCCGGGATGCCGGGAAAGCTAAGCCCGGTGCCCGGCGGGTCAAGCCGCCCGCGCGAGTCTTCTCGATTGACGATTCGCCACCCCCCTCGTAGTCTCCGCCAGTCTTCCCCGAGCCCGGGTGGCGGAATTGGTAGACGCGCCAGGTTCAGGACCTGGTGTTCGCAAGGACGTGCTGGTTCGACTCCAGTCCCGGGCACCAGTGTCGAGTTCGTTGTCCACGGGCGGCGCCTATACTCCGGTCCAGGGATGGGGGAGCCTCAAGCATCCGCTCGGAAATTTGGGCTGATCGACGTCGTCACGGTGGCCTTCCTGGTGCTCCAGATCGGGATGACGCTGCCGTACTACCTCGGGTGGCGGGGGGAGGACGAGCGCTTCAGCTGGCGCATGTTCTCGTCCGTCTACGCCCGTGACTGTCGCGTCGTGACCGTCGAGCAGCGTGCTGGCAAGCGGCAGCGGGTCGATCTCGAGTCCGAGCTGCCGTCGGCCTGGGGGGATGCGCTGGAGTTCGCGCGGCCGGCAGTGATCGAAGCCTTGCTCCGTTGGCGCTGCCGCCAGGGGGATGCGGACGAGGTCCACTACGTCCGCTTCTGCAAGGAGGCAGACGGTACGATCGTCGCCCCGATTCGGTCCGTGATCGATTGCGGCAATGCCGAGATCCGTGTGGACGGAGTGTTGCCGTGAGTGCATGGCATCGATACTTCGATGCGGATGTGCCGGTTGCGCGATTGCGGCTGTTTTCGACCGTTTTCCTGTTGCTGCTGGCCTTCGATGCCTGCTTCGTCATGTCCTGGCGTGGCTTCGCGTATGGCGAGGCCGGCTTCAACGTTGCCCACTTCGCCTGGCTGGACGCGATCCAGCCGCTGCCGTCCTCCGCTTCGTACATCGGCCTGCTGCTGCTGGCGGGCATCGTGGCCGTCGTGATGGCGCTGGCCGGCGTCAGCCGATGGAGAGCGATCACGTTGTGCGGCCTGTTCAGCTACGGCTGGATGCAGAGTCAGCTCGACACCTACCAGCACCACTATTTCATCTCGCTGATCCTTTTCTGCCTGATCTTCTTTCCCAAGGTCGATCGCACCGTGCCTGCATCGCGCCGCGTCGCGGGCCGCGGGTACGCCCTGCTGGGCACGACCGTGGCCGTGCTCTATTTCTTCACGGCCATCGCCAAGATGGACGCCGTCTGGCTTCGCGGCGATACGATGAGACGGATCGATCGTGTCCACGGCAACCTGGCTCCTCTCGAGGAATTCTTCGCAGGCCTCGGCGTCGGTCCCGACGCCTTCTGGTCGGTCTTGGCGACCCAGGTGATTCCGCTCGAGCTCTTCATGTCCGGCGCCTACCTGTTCGCGGTGGCGACTCGAGGACACAGCGATTCGCGGACGCGCAACCTCTGCTGGCTCGCTTTGGTGGCGGCCGTGGGGCTGCACGGTGGGATCGAATTCTTTGGGCTCAAGATCGGCATGTTCAGCTACTACATGCTGTTGCTCGCCTTCGTGTTCTTCCTGCCCACCCGCGTGGTGGTGGCTGTGGCCGGCGCCGTACGCTGGCCCGTGGATGCCCTGCTGGCCGCCGTCGGATCCTTCGTGTCCGGGCGGGCCGGAATCCTCGGTCTCTCCGGCGTCGCCGCCGTCCTGCTGCTCGGGGTAGGCCTCGCGGCAGATCTGCCGGGGAGTTTCGGCGCGTGCGGGCTCGCCGCCGCCGGGGTCGTGGTGGCGGGTGGGCTCGCGGCCGGTCGCAACAGGGGTTCGAAGCCGAGCGATCCGATCTTCGCCGCCGGTGTTGCCGCTGTGCTGTTGCTGTGGGGCCTGTCCCTGAGCCATGTGCGGTTCGAGTTCTACGGATATCGCGGTACCTGGCTGACCCGCAGTGGCGACGTGGCTGGGGGGCTTGCGGCGTTCGAGAAGGCCCGGCGCTATGCGCCGCCCGACGTTTTGCTGAACGAACAGCTTCAGCCGGTGCGCGATCTGCCGCGGAAGGACGTCGCGCCGCCGCAGAAGAGCTCAGAGCGCCTCCAGCAGACGCCCTAGGTCGCTCGAGTCGTTGTAGAAGTGGGGGGAAGCGCGCACTCGTCCTCTGCGAGCGACGACGAAGACTCCGGCGGCCCGCAGGCGTGCCACGGTCCGGTCCGGTGCTTCGTTCGGGAGATTGAAGGCAACGATTCCGGAGGCTTCACCGGGTCCTCGGGGACTCTCGATCCGGGCGCCGCGCTCGACCAGGCCATCGACCAGCTCACCGGTCAGCGACAGGACTCGCGCTTCGATGTTCACAACGCCCAGCTCGAGCAGCAGGTCGATGGCCGCACCCAGGGCGAAGATTCCGCCCGTGTTTGGCGTTCCCTCTTCGAAGCGTCCCGCGCTCGGTTGGAGCTCGAGGTGATAGGAGTCGAAGTCGAGGTTGTCGGTGACGCTGCGCCAGCCCACGACACGCGGCTCGAGCTGGTCGAGAACACGCGCCGAGCAGTAGAAGACGCCGCAGCCCTCCATGGACAGCAGCCACTTGTGTCCATCGGCGGAGAGGAAATCGATGCCGCAGCGTTCGACGTTCAGATCGAGGCAGCCGAGGCTCTGGATCGCATCGACGCAGAAGAGTACGCCACGCTCACGGCACAGCCGTCCGAGGGCTTCCAGGTCGTTGCGCGCGCCACTTCCGAACTCCACCGAGGAGAGTGCCAGCAGTCGGACCCGTGTGCTCTCGAGCGCCGCCTGCACCGACTCGATCGGTAGCCGCCCATCGTAGCCGCGAAGCATCACGGTCTCGACTCCCCGCTTGTGGAGATTCCACCAAGGATAGACGTTGGAGGGGTACTCGAGATCACAGGTCACGACCCGGTCGCCCCTTTTCCAATCGATTCCAGCGGCGACGATGCCCAGGCCCTCGGTCGTATTCTTCACGAAGGCGATCTCATCGGCCGCGGCGCCCATCAGTCTTGCGGCGCAGCCGCGCACCCGCTCGATCTCGGCGTCATAGAACTTCCCGTAGTCCATGGCGCCCCGGTCGGTGGCCTCTCGGGCGTAGCGCCGCAGCGCTTCGTCGGCTCGGGTCGAGATGGGCGCCACGCCGGCGTGGTTCAGATAGGCGATCTCCCTCGTGACCGGAAAGAAGCTGCGGGTTCTCGCCCAGTTCACGACGGGTCCTTGCGCGGGCCCGATGGGGCTGGAGCCGGCGGGCCGCGAAGCGCGAGGATGAATCCCCCGATTGCGTAGAGCAGGGCGGCTTCGCGTTCGTCGCGGAGCACCGACAGTGCCACCCCCACGAGCCCGATGGCGCCGGCCAGCAGGATCGAGCTGATGGCGCACACGAGCCGTGCCCGGAAGCCCCGCTTGGAAGACGCGGCCAGTCCGCGCATCACGATCGATGCGATGCCGAGCCCAAGGGCGCTGGCCGTGAAGCGAACGTCGGTGCCGCCGAGGCCCATGTCGCTGTTGGGGTCTGCCGAGGCGAAAACGATCAGCGCGCAGACCGCCAGGAGCGCCAGCGTGCCGCGGTGAACGCGGCGCAGCGATCGCAGCACTTCCTGGGCAGCAGCTTCCGGGTCGGTCATGGCCGTCGACTCCGGCGCGAGCAGCCGGGGTCGCCCGGCCTCGGAGTGGGCAGGCAGCGTAGCAGGTCGCTTGTGAGAGCGAGGGCCATCCTGCATGCTGGGTCGCGATGCGCTTCTCGCTCCAGGAGCAGTACGCGGTCTGTGGTGTCTTCGACCTCGCCTACAACGGCCGGGATGAGCCCGTACGGATCGGACTCATCAGCGAACGCCAAGCGATTCCGCCCCGCTACCTCGAACAGATCTTTCAGCGTCTGCGTCGCGCCGAGATCGTGTTGAGCAAGCGCGGACCCGGTGGGGGCTACAGCTTGGCGCGACCGCCGGCAGAGATCACAGTTCGTGAAGTGATCGAGGCGGTCGAGGGATCGCTCGCCGAGTCGCTGGAGATGGCGGCGCCCGGGGAAGGAGATGGGTCGCTGCGGCCGGACTTTCTCTGGGGCCAGCTGGCCGAGCGCTTCGCCGACGCGCTCGCCGCCCTGAGCTTCGAGGACCTGTGCCGTGAGGCGGCGCGCTCGGACGTGAAGCGCGCGGAGCCCGAGCCTCCCATGTACTTCATCTGAATGTCCCTGTGAGGCGCCAAAGTTCAGGGTTTACAGGCGCTCTCCGTGCCCTTCCAATTCTAGGGCCAACCTGGGCCAGTTAATGCAGGCAGGTCAGGGGCACGAACCCCCGACCCTCAGGTTCGAAGAATCCCAAGTATTGGAGCGTAGGAAGTTCGAGGCCCCTTTTTGCGTCCGGTAAGTCGGAATTACGTCCAATCCCGCGCGGGGGGAAATTGCTGGGGCACCCTATGGCGGAACTGTATCCCGGTGTGACGCAATCTCGCAGACCTGCGAGTCCCGCTTGCAGGTCCACTGCACGTCGCCTGCACTCTACACGCGGCGGTGCTCAAGTTCACGCAGTTTCGTCCCGATGTACATGCTGTGGGGGGGTCCCAACGCGCGCGGATGAAGCGCATCGGAGAGGACCATGGAAGTCAGCCCCGGAACCAGAGTCGATTTCCAACAACGCGCAGAGCGCTGCCAAGTCAGTTTCCCGGCAGAGTTCGCCTGGGGGTCCGGACTGACCGGAATGGGAGAGGTCTCGAACCTCTCCGTCTCCGGCGCGCGGATCGAAGAGATCGACACCATCCCCTCTGTCGGGACCCCGGTCGACCTCACGCTCTCTCCCCGGCCCGGAGTGATCGCCGTAAAGATGACCGCGACGGTGGTTCGGGAGACAGAGAGCGGCGGCTTCGCGGTGATGTTCGACAATCCCGCCTACAGGCACCGACTGGTTCGGCTGATGATGCTCGGCGAGACGCTAGCGGCCCGACGGCCCGGCCGACCCTTTCTCAACTAGCGCCTGCGCTCGGGACTCTCCTCCAAGACCTTATCTCGCACTCGTAGGTGTGGAGTAGGGCTGCACCCATTCGGTTCGCCTCCACGGGTTTCGGCTTCGGTCGCGGCGTTGTCGTTGTGACCGGCTACCGCCCTCCTCCTCGCCACTGGCCTCGTAGCGATGGCGGTGGGACGGAGGCGGCGGTTCTAGCAGACGGCACCCAGGCGGCACTAACCGAGGGACCTGGGGGTCCCCCCGGTGTCGGTGACGCCGACAGTCCCCCAGGTACAAAGATTCCGACAAAGGCCGGCTCTCGGATTTTTCTTTGAAACCGAAAAAGAGGGGCGGCAAGGATTGGAGCAAATGTCCCTCCCATCCGCGACCTGCCCCAGTTTCTCGTACCAGTCCCTGTAAGCCGTCAGCCGAGTTTGGACAGATTGGACCGATGATCTAAGAGAGGGTTCCGGGCTCCGAGAGGAGAAGGGATCCATGCAGAAGAAGGCATCGGCCGAGAAGGCGATTCGAGAGATCCGGCGGAAGACCCGCCGACGGTTTTCCGCCGAGGAAAAGATTCGGATCGTGATCGAGGGTCTTCGGGGCGAGGAGAGCATCGCCTCGCTGTGCCGCCGCGAGGGCATTGCGGCCAACCTTTACTACCGCTGGAGCAAGGAGTTTCTCGAAGCGGGCAAGAAGCGGCTGCTGGGAGATACGCAGCGAGAGGCGGGTACGAGCGAAGTCGCTGCTCTGCGACGGGAAAACGCCCGGCTTAAGGAGCTGGTGGCCGAGTCGGTGCTCGAAAACCGTCTGCTCAAAAAAAGCGTGACGGGCTCCGATTCGCTCGAGCAGCGAGAAGTCGGGAGTAGGACAGCTGGCGGGTGGGATGAACGGCGCGCTCGGGTTGGATGACCGTTGGAGCCTGCACAGCGTTCGAACGCTACGCTTCACTGCGATGCTGCTGACCGCAACG